>Ga0310691_10000020_pt1 | contig 298396 bp, 276 predicted proteins | sample 176DNAGHGlowgp2_FD_203887 | JGI IMG/M metagenome (GOLD analysis project Ga0310691, IMG submission 203887) | Sheep rumen microbial communities from Palmerston North, Manawatu-Wanganui, New Zealand - 1766 DNA GHGlow gp2 (v2) (version 2) | ecosystem: Host-associated > Mammals > Digestive system...
TTTCACTTTTTGTATTCCTCTTTCGCACCTCAGCCATTCTTGCGTCCCTGTGGTGGCTAATGACAGGTCAGCGGATTTATGCTACCTTCTGGCCTATTAAAAAGAAAACACCCAATCTTACATTTTTTGGGTGTAAAATTGGGTGTAAATCTCGTAAATCACTGATAATCAAGTGATATTGCGGAGAGAGAGGGATTCGAACCCCCGGTGCCTCTCAGCACGCCGGTTTTCAAGACCGGTGTATTCGACCACTCTACCATCTCTCCTTCAGTTATGAATAACTGGCTTTGGTCGTAAAGCGGATGCAAAGGTAATGCCTTTTTTCGGCATTACCAAATTTTTCCGCTATTTTTTTCAGAGATTATTGAAATCTATTCTGCCGTCAGCTCAAATACGCGGCTGGCATAGTCCTTTTCCAGCGGGATGTTGAGGCCGGCTTCCATCAGCAACCGACCGCTGACAACCTTGCCGTCGAGATAGCAGGGCTTCTCGTTGATCTTCACGTTGACTTCCTTGATACGGTAGTTCTTCGAAGCATCCAGTCCGGCCAGTCGTACGCGCGGAATGACCATATTATATAGGTACTTCACGCGATGGGCGAAGAGCACCACGCGGTCTTTGCTGTCGTTGGTGTAGAGGAACGATGAAAGGTTTTCCTCGTAGGGCGACACCAGGCGGTAGAGGTTGCCCAGTTGCACGATGTCGCGGATTTTCTTGTAGTCGCTGATGGCGCGCTTGGTTTGCTCGCGTTCTTCAGAAGTCATGTTGGCCGGTTGCAGCTCGATGCCCAGGCGTCCGCTCATGGCCACGTCTGTGCGATACTTGATGGGCGATGTGCGGCCCGTGTTCCAGTAAGGCGAGTGGGCGATGTGTTGTGCCATTGCGTTGGAGGGGAAGAAGTAGGAGGTGCCCCATTGGATGAATACGCGCTGGAAGGGGTCGTTGTTGTCGGAAGGCCAGAACTCTTCGAAGTAGGGCAGGAGTCCGTAGTTCACGCGTCCGCCGCCCGACGAGCAGTCTTGGATGACGAGCCGTGGATACTTGGCACGGATGCGCTCAAGGGTCTTCAGGAGTCCGCGATGATATTCTATATAGATGTGGCTCTGCTTCTGGGCAGGCAGATAGGTGGAGCCGTAGTTCTGCAGGGAGCAGTTGGCATCCCACTTGATGTAGGCGATGTCGGGATTCTCGGTCATCAGGTTGTCCACCAGCTTGAACACGAAGTCCTGCACCTTGGGGTTGCACATGTCGAGCAACACCTGCGTGCCTCCGCGTCCCTGCTTCAGTTCGCGGCCTTTCTCCTGCAACACCCAGTCGGGATGTTTCTCGTAGAATTCCGAAATGGTGTTGGCGCTCTCGGGCTCAATCCAGATGCCGAAGTGGATGCCCAGCGATTTGGCCTTGTCAACGAGGGGCTTGATGCCGCCGGGCAGTTTCTTGCGGTCCACCATCCAGTCGCCCAGGGTGCTCTTGTCGTCGTTGCGCTGGTATTTGTCGCCAAACCATCCGTCGTCCATCACGAAGAGTTCGCCGCCCATTTCCTTGATGTCTTCCATCATCTGGAACATGCCTTTCTCGTTGACGTTGAACACCACGCCTTCCCATGAGTTGAGCAGTATCTCGCGCGTCTTGTCGCCCTGATGGAGCCAGCCTTCGTGGCGGGCCCAGCGGTGGAAGTTACGGCTCACGCCGCCCAGGCCTTCGTTGCTCATGCAGAGCGCCAGGCGTGGGGTGGTGAACGTCTCGCCGGGTTCCAGGATGTATTCGGAGGCCTGAGGAGAGATGCCTGCAAAGAAGTGGTGCACCTTGTTGAGCGTGGTGTTGAGGCGCAGCTCGAAGTTGCCGCTCCAGCAGAGTGCCGCGCCGATCACCTTGCCCGAATTCTCCTGCGGTTTGCCGTCGAGCGAGATCATGATCTCCGGAGCGTCTATATGGGCGTTGCGGTCGCCGTCGCTGTTGCGGATGGTCTTCACACCCTGCGTGATAGGTTCGGTGGTGGGGTAGAACTCTGCGCTCCAGTCGCCGTGGTAGTGCATCATCCAGGCGTTGCCCTGCGGGAAGGCCAGGTGGCCCGAGTCAAAGCGTTGCAGGCGGATAGCTTTCTTTTCACGATGTGAGATTTCGGTCCACGTCTCGATAACGTCGCATGAGGAATATGTCTTGTAGAACACCTTTACCGTCACGGGATACTTTTTGTCAGTCATCGTGATGGTGGTCACGTTGCCGTTGCCTTCCTTCGAAGCTGACACCTGGTCAACGGTAGGGTAGAGCACGAGTTGGCCGTCTGTGTGGACCACCTGCAGGGCAGGGAGCTGCACCATGTCCGACTGTCCGAAAGCAGGGTAGGCCGCCGTGTTGAGGTCGATGCCAGCTTCAGCCAGCTGGGCGGCTTCGGCTTCGGTGATACGGTCGCCGTAGTAGGCTTGTCTGAGTTCCTGGCCCTTGTCGGCCTTGATGACCATCGTGGTGCGGGGCGTCTGAATCATCACGTTGTCAGCTCCGGCCGTCATGAAGCCGAAGAGGGCAGCCGCGAGGAGAAGAGTCTTTTTCATACGTTTTCAGGTTTTATGTTTATAAGATAGTTTCCGCCTGCAAAATTAGTATTTTCACCTGAATTACGCTTGTACTATATTGCTCTATTTTGGACTATTTCACAATTATCCTCACGTTCTCTTTCTTCACGCCTTTGCAGTTGTAGAACTCCGCCTCCTGCTGGGCGTAGATCGTGATGTTCTTCAGGTCGATACCGTCGATGGGCTTCTCGGGCAGACCGTTGAAGAGCATGGCCCTTCCGGCTCCCTGGCACACCACGTCCTTGATATGGATGTCGCGGAATTCGGGCGTAGTCTCATCCACGGGTTTCGCCTCGATGTTGTTCACCTTCTCGCCGCTGGCATTCATCTCGATCACGGATTTGCCGCCGTAGTAGAGGTTGAAGATGATGGCGTCAGAACGGATGTCGGTCATCGAGATATTCCTGATGTAGATGTTCTTCACCACGCCGCCACGTCCGCGGCAACTCTTGAAGCGCAAGCCCACGTCCGTGCCCAGGAACTGGCAGTTCTTCACCAGCACGTTGTTCACGCCGCCGCTCATCTCCGAGCCCACCACGAAGCCACCGTGACCGGCAAAAACGGTACATCCGTCAACAATCATGTTCTCCGTGGGGCGTCCGCGTCGGCGCCCGTCGGCATCCTTTCCGCTCTTCACGCAGATACCGTCGTCGCCGGCATCAAACTTGGAATTCACGATGAGCACATTCTTGCACGACTCCACGTCGATGGCATCGCCATTCTGGGCGTAGCTCGGATTCTTCGCCAGCACGTTATCCACAATCAGGTTCTCGCACATCAGCGGATGGATGTTCCATGCCGGAGAGTTCTGGAATACCAGATCCTTGAGCAGTACGTTCTTGCAGTTCACCAGGCTCACCATCACCGGGCGCAGGAACTTGCGGATGCTCAGCCATTGCTCCTCCGTGAAGTCGCCCTGCGGCACATTCATCTTCGCCGTCTTCTCGCCTTCGAGATAACTCTCAGAGGGATACCACAGATCGTCGCGCTTGAAGATACCGCCGCCCGAAGTCATCTCCTTCCATTGCGCCTCGGTCACCTTCTGCTTCTTCAGCGGACGCCACCAGCGCCCGTTACCGTCAATCACGCCGCGGCCCGTGATGGCAATATTCTCGGCATTGCGCGCCGAAATGGGTGATTGCGTGCGGCGCGTGTCAAGCCCCTCGAACGAAGTCTCCACGATGGGGTAGAGCCGCTCATCGGGCGAGAAGAAGATGATGGCACCCTCCTTCACGTGCAGGTTGATATTGCTCTTCAGTACGATGGGCCCCGTCAGCCACACGCCCTCCGGCACCAGCAGCCGTCCGCCGCCTTTCTTGGTGAGCGCCTCGATAGCCTTGGCGAAAGCCTCCGTGCAGAGCGTCTGGCCGTCGCCCACGGCGCCGAAGTCTTTCAGGTTCACCTCATTCTTGGGGAACTGCGGTTCGCCGAAAGCCTGCATCTTGAAGGGCAGGTCCTTGAAATACCTTGCATACTTGCTCTCCTGTGCGTTAGCCAGCACACTTGCAGCCAGCATCGCGATGATAAAGATAGATTTTCTCATGTTTTCGTAGATATGATTTGTTTCGTTCGCAAAGATAAGTAAATTATCTGAATTATGCAAATTCTTTGTCATACAACATGAAAAAACCCCGCTACAACAAATGTCGTAAACGGGGTCCATAATGAAAGGAGGAAGTGGTACCTCCAGGAATCGAACCGGGGACACACGGATTTTCAGTCCGATGCTCTACCAACTGAGCTAAGGCACCATTTGCTTCTCTTTGATTCGAGCTTCCGAAAAGCCTCATCGCTGATTTGCGGTTGCAAAGGTACAACTTTAATTCAAAACTCCATCAAGAACCCGAAAGAATCTTTTTGTTGTTAACTTCTTTTAAGAAATAAGGGAGGGCAAACGGCTTAGACCATCTGCCCTGTGCTCATACATTCTCCCTTTATTGTTTTCGATGGTAAGGATAAACATTGTCTTGGAAACTGCAAAGAATAAAGGATGGTATATCAAAAAAGGCTGGCAGCCCGATAAGGAGATGCCAGCCTATCTCTGTTTTAAGTATTATTTGTTTTTACTGAACACAGAACGTATATACCTTTAATGACTTGGAATTCGTCATTTGGTTTGTGATAGTGAGGACGTATTCGCCTGGTTCAAAATTCTTGGTGCTTATTATTACTGAAGACTGACCATACTTCTTATACTTTAAATTCACAGATGCTTCTTCATTTGAAGATGCACCGGTAAATGCTCCTACCTCTCCGCTTTTCCAGCGACGCTTTGATTTGAGCAATTCCAGTTTTATAATGCTTATTGACTGAATGGGTGATACCCCACCAGTATTAACAACAATGTCGCTATTGGATTTATTCAGTTTCAAAGAAGAGGCAATCCCGTCGATGTAATAGTAGGTCTTGACCTTACCAATTCCGACGATAAACATAGAAGCGCCTGCTTTGGACTTGACATAGGCGTTTTCAGATGGTAGCGCGTCGCCAATCGTTGATTCAGCAGTATTAAACACAAAAGGTTCAAATTCAAACTCAGGCTCAGTCTGTGCCATACAGAAGACAGTTGCCATACTCATTAGAATAGCGGAAATTAATTTTTTCATCTTGTCTTTTATTATAATGTTAGTGCAATATTGCCATTTTCATGCTGCACCAACTTACAAAACAAGAGGCGCAGAGCATTTCTACGCCGTTCCAAGCTCACCACAAGCTCCACAACCGTTAGAATGCCTACGCCTTTGTTGCGCAGACTCCTGGTTGTGGATTTTGGCTTTGCTCTTTCTGAGGTGGTGATTCGGAACGGCTGAGCCAAAAAAACTATGTCCATTCATCTCGTTGACATGATGAACACTCGGTGCAAAGGTAAACAATATTTCTGATTAGACAAGTATTATTCGTGGTTTTTTCTATTTATCTTGCGAAATTAATAAAAAAGATATAAAATCAGAAATATTTCTGGATTTCCTGCATTTTGTGCGGATTCTTTTTTGTAATTTTGCGGGCATGAAGACAACAAACACAAAATTAAATTCAGACAGCGATTATTTGACGTGTTTCGTCAAACAAGAAATTGATGAACGATGGATAAAATCCATCAGTAACAGCGTGGCCCCATGGGTGAAGTTAAAAGGAAAGTCCTATTGGGATGTTGTATTGTTTGCCTGCGTACAAAAGGGGATACTCAACAATATATCCCGCATTAAGTTCGCCAGACTCATCCTTCAGCTCTGCCCTGAAGTGTTTGAAAAAGATGAGACTGCCGAAAAGATTGGAGCGGCGATGGAGAAATGCCCTCACACTTCCCAAAAAAAGAAAGAGAATTACGGAAGTCCAGTAGGCGACCGCATTCTAAAAGATCTCGTCGAAGATGTCAGCAGACTTCTCGAACGAGAGGATGAAACGGTAATCGGCACCAGAGAATTATTACCAGAAAGTCTTTATACATTCTTAGAAAAGTCTGTTAGGAAGAATAGTAACCAAAGATTATTCAGAAATAAAGAATATGAGGCAGGCATCCGTCCAGAGATTTCCATCGAGCATTATGCAACCCAAAGATTTATGGACGAAGAGAAATATTCATCTATTGATGCCTTTGTATTTTTCGAACAAAGAGTTACGCCAGATGAAATCAATATGCTTTTTGGCCGCTACCGCAACATGAAAAACACGAAGATCGTTATAGTTTCAACCAAGCCGCTATGCAAAGAATCACGTAAACTGTGTGATGAAAACGGCTACGGATTTATTTTTATAGAGAGAGGAAAGCCGATAACAGAAAAGAGCCGAATCTTGCCACGCAGTGTGGGGGATATAGTCAGACAGCGGTTAGACATTCAGATTATTGATGGACACCGGCCAATGGATACGCCAGTACTGATTTATGACCAATCGAAATGCACCTCTTCCTTACCGGAATGGTTGACATGGAACAATGTGGAGGTGTCCCCTCGTTATTCGGCAAATATTCCATTCCGAACTAATGAAGAAATAGAAGAATTAGCAAACACCTATTCAGGTGTATTTACCTTGGGGGATGCTATGGACAGGTTCAACAACGGATGTGTGGCTATTGATGTGTTCGCCATTGCTAAAGAAAAATCTATAAGTTACACTTGGGATGTGCTGCCCGATGACCAGTTGGGCAGGATAGATCTTGACAGTCGCCATATCACCCTCGACATTAGTTTGATTGATAAAAAAGAACGTGCAAGATTCACTGTAGGCCATGAAATGGGTCACGATGCGATGCACTCCAATCTTCCTGGACAGTTAGAAAGTATCGAATCATTTGGTGACAACAGTGTTTTTTTCGACTCCACATCGACTCTTAAGAACGTTTTCGAAAGATGCGAGATTCAAGCCAACATGTTTGCAGCCAGCCTTCTTATGCCCAGATTTCTTGTCGTGTATCTCTATTCTTATTACTACAATTTGAAAATAACCCAAGTTTTCGGCGACTCGTTCAGCACACTTTACTGGGACGAAAACAACCCTGTTGCCATACAAAACTGTATGAGAGTAATAAGCCCAATGGCCTACAGTCTTCAAGTGTCAGTATCGGCAATGAAATGGCGGTTAAAGAATATGGGACTCCTCAGAGAGGGGCTTTCCACTCTCCACTATTCAAGAAAAAGTCGTCTTTTTAAAGTCTGATTTCGGAAAATTTTTCGGAATGGAGTTCCGAAAGCCTTATTATTTTCCGAATATCATTTTTTCTACTCACACTTATTATCAAAATAGTAATTTCGCAGTGGGATTCCATACGGGAGCTCCGCTGCGAACCTTTGTTGTGTGAAGGCAGCGCGGATAAAACAGAGCGCAGGCTCCCGATGGCTGGGCAGTAAGTTGTCCAACTTTGATTCCAGCCATGCGTGATGGACAATATAACTCTTTAAATCCTACAATTATGAAAAAGGAAAAAGAGATTTGTGATGATAACGTACATCACAACAACGGACAGGTGAACAACAATCCGACTGACGGGATGGATGCATTGAAGGCAGACATCAACGGCTGCATCGAGGACATGGGACGGCGAAGCGGGAAACGCGAGATGGAAATGGACCGCATCGTGCTCGACACGATAGCCCGACAGTGCCAAGACCTGACGAAGGATATCCTGCAGGTAAAGGCTTCGAAGAAGTCTTCGCGCAAGGACATCATCGGCATCGTGGCGCGAGAAATCGTACGCGTGGCCGACGGAAACCTGGCGGTGTTCCACTACAGCCAGCGAATGAAGGCTGAACAGACGGTGCACGTCTTTGTGGGTACTCACTGGACACCGCTCGACCAGCAGGTGTTCTACGACTTCGTGAACCTCTGCGGCACCAAAGTCGGGCTCTCTGAGGCAGAACTCTGCGACCCGGGGTTCATGGGCGAACTCTACCATTGGGTGGGGTTCCAGGTGGCACATAGCTGCCCGGTGGAGGTGCCGGAAGACTCGGCACTCATCAACCTGCTGAACGGAACGCTGGAAGTGGACCGTGACGGAAACATCAGCCTGCGACCGCATCGCCGCGAAGACTACGCGTTCTATTGTCTGCGGTATTGCTACGACGATCAGGCTGAATGCCCGCTATGGGAAGCATTTCTCGACCAGATGCTGCCCGACAAAGCCACGCAGCAGTTATTAAGCGAATATCTGGGCTACTGCTTCACCACCGACCTGCATCCCGAGAAAATGCTGGTGCTGCTGGGCCGGGGCTCAAACGGCAAGTCGGTGGTGCTCAACGTCACGGAAGCGCTGTTGGGGCGTGAGAACGTGTCCTACGAGTCGCTCGACAACCTGACGAACGACGACGAGAAACGCCTTCAGATTGAAAACAAACTGGCGAACATCAGCTTCGAATCAGGGCGCGAACTCGATGCGGCATTGCTGAAGAAACTCGTCAGTGGCGAACCCGTTTCGGTGCGTCAGCTCTATGTGGGTACACGCACCATCCGCCGATACGCCAAACTGCTGACTGCCTTCAACACGCTGCCTGCGGCAGAGGCTACCCACGGATTCTACCGCCGATTCATCATCATGCCCTTCCGTGTGACGATCTCGGAACAGGAGGCCGACACCTCGCTCTCTGAGAAACTCTGCCAGGAACTGCCAGGCATACTGAACTGGGTGCTCCGAGGGCTGAAAGGTCTGCTGAGCCGTGGCACGTTCAGCATCTCAGACGAATGTCAGCATGAGCTGGAGAACTACAAGCTGCTGAGCGATAACGTGCGCATGTTTGCACAGGAACATTGCCTAAAAGACGAAACGATTTCCGTCAGCGGCAAAGACCTGTATAGCCGCTACCGCACATTCTGCGCCGAAGACGGACTGAATGCCTTGGGCAAACGTAAGTTCTTCGACCGTATGGAAAGTCTGGGATTTGACCGCAAGTCGTATAATGGTATTACTTATTTTCACATCAAACTCGACGGCAATGGAACACTATGATCTGAACCGGCTGAAAGCCGTATCCATCAGTCGCGTGGCCGAAGCCTACGGCCGTGTAGTGAAAAGCGGTTGCCGCAAGGTAGCCATCTGCCCCTGGCACGAAGACCATCATCCGTCGCTGACGTTCTACGAGAATGCCCATGAGAACCGATGTCATTGTTTCGCATGTGGCCGGGGCGGTTCGGTCCTCGATTATGTGATGGCCAGCGAGCCTTGCGACTTCACCGAGGCTTGCCGCATCGTGGCCAGTATCGGGGGTGTCTTTCCGGAGGAACAGGCTATGGGCTACAGGAAAAAGCCAATTCCATCAAGACCTAAGCCCGAACCCACGGTGTATGACTATATCCCCCGGGAATGGCTCTCGCGCCGCGTCTCGGCAGGCAACTCACTGTGCCGATGCCTAAGCCAACTGTTTGATGCCCGTCTGGTGGACTACCTTGTGAAGGACTATCAGCTGGGCTGCTACGAATCGAAGAGTGCTGCCGATTGTGTGCTCTTCCCAAACATCGACACGCAGGGGCGCATCTGCAACATCAAGCTTCAGCACTACGAGACCGACATCCGTTCGCCGCGCTTTGCCCATAGCGACCGTGGCCTCTGCTACTGGCTGGGCCAGCGGTTGGCTAGCGAGGGGGTAGTGAGACACGATGCCAAGTTCGACAACCAGTGCCTCTTCGGAGCACATCTGCTACAGCGGTATCCGCGTGCAGAAGTGATGCTGGTGGAGAGCCCCAAGAATGCCATTGTGGGCGCAGCCGCCTGTCCTCAGTATGTGTGGGTGGCTACGGGCAGCAAGAATCTGCTCAACCGCCATGCGCTGCAAGTTCTCCGTAGTCGCAGGGTAACGGTCTATCCCGACCGCGATGCCATCGGTGAATGGAGCGAGAAGCTTCAGTCAATGCGCGACCTGTTCGACTACGAAGTGTCACGTTTCTGCGAGACCTTTGCACCCGAAGGAGCCGCCAAGTTCGACATTGCCGACTTCATCATCGGCTCGCGCCTGAAGTCTCTCTAAGGTTTCCCTAATGTTTTCAAGGCGTCTTTCTGAGAATCCAATTCGTTGGCTATCAGGGAGATGCCTTTCTTTTTTAAGGTTTTTGCACTATTTCTTCCAAAACTTCCTTTTAAAAAGAAACAAATAAAAAAGTTTTTGCCTGAAATCGGTGAAAAACCTTATTTTCGAGTTCTTCGGTTTTGAATATCAATGAGTTACGGCAATTGAGCTGCCTCTCAAAAACCTTACAAAAGCTATCTATAAGTGGTGCTCCGCTTACTGTTTCCATTGGCTGGAAACCGTGCTTCCAAAGTTTGGAAACAGGGCTTCCAATGGGTGGAAACGAGGCTTCCAATGGGTGGAAGCAGGACGTGAATAAATGGTTGAATAAATATGTGTTAAAATGCTGTTTTTCTTTGAATTATTCTTTTGAAATTGTTTGGTGGTTTCGGGAAAATTTTGTACCTTTGTAGTGATAAAAGAGGGAAAATCTCTCTTGCCTTTTTAACCTTAAATTTTTTAGTATTATGTCACATTTGTACAAGCTCGTTCAGAACACGAACGAAAAGATGACGGGGGCTTTCGGCAAGTGGTATGCCCGCCCTGTTTACACGGGAACTATCAACCTGGATGGTATCGCTCAGCTGATTCAGCGCAACTCTACGGCTAAGAAGTCGGACGCGAAGGCTGTGCTGACGGAGATGGTGGAGGTGATCACGGATGCGCTGCAGGCTTCGCAGCGGGTTCACATCGATGGCTTCGGCACGTTCAAGGTAGGTATGTCTTCGAAGGGGGCCGATGAGGTGAAGAAGTTCACGATCGGGGAGAACCTGAAGGGTGTGCGCATCCTGTTCCAGCCTGAGACCAGCGTGGACAAGGGCTCTCACAAGCGCTTGCGCCCGATGCTCCAGAACATTCAGTTCCAGAACTCTGCCGACCTGGCTAACGCGAAGGAGATTGAGGAAAGGGGCAAAGAAACTACCCCAGAGCCTTAAAAACGGCCCTTCCCCCAACCCCCTCCCCCTGGGGAGGGGGCTTTATTTCAGCGGATTCCAGCCTTGGGCTTGGAGGGGGAATTCCTGGTTGTCGCGGCTGACGAGCATGAGGCCGAGCTCGGGGCGGGTGATGTGGCCGATGAGGCGTACGTCGTCGAGCTGTTCTATCTTCTCGTGGTCGCCGATGGGGACGGTGAAGAGGAGTTCGTAGTCTTCGCCGCCGTTGAGGGCGCAGGTGGTGACGTTGAGGTTGAGCTCTTCGGCCATGACTGCTGTCTGGTAGTCGATGGGGAGGTTTTTCTCGTAGATGCGGCAACCCACGCCGCTCTGCTCGCAGATGTGGTGGAGTTCGGAGGAGAGTCCGTCGCTGATGTCCATCATGGCTGTGGGGTGGATGTTGGCCTGTCGGAGCCGCTGGATGATGTCGCCTCGGGCTTCGGGCTTGAGCTGGCGTTGGAGCAGGTATTCCTTGCCGGCGAAGTCGGGCTGGAAGTCGTTGAGCGTGGCGCGCTCTGCGTTGAGTTTCTTGAGTTGTGGTTCGTTGCCTTGGGCTTTGGCCTGTGCTATCTTGCGCTGGAGTTCTTCGAGCTGCTGGTAATAGACGGTCTTCTCGCGTTCCAGCAGCTGGAGTCCCATGTAGGCTGCCCCGAGGTCTCCGCTTACGCAGATGAGGTCGGTGTCGCGGGCTCCGTTGCGATAGACTGCCTGGTCGGCTTGTGCTTCTCCGATGCAGGTGATGCTGATGGCGAGTCCGGTGTAGGATGAGGTGGTGTCGCCGCCCACGATGTCAACGTTCCATTTCTGGCATGCTGCGCGGAGTCCCTGGTAGAATTGTTCGAGGTCTTCCACTTTGAAGCGTTTGCTCAGGGCTATGCTGACGATGAGCTGGCGCGGGGTGCCGTTCATGGCGAACACGTCGGATATGTTGACCATGGCCGATTTGTAGCCGAGGTTTCTGAGGTCGGTGTAGGTGAGGTCGAAGTGTACGCCCTCCATGAGCATGTCGGTGGTGACGAGCACTTGGCTCTGGGGGTAGGAGAGCACGGCGCAGTCGTCGCCTACGCCTTTGAGGGTGCTGGTGTTTTGCGGACGGATGTCCTTCGTGAGGTGTTTGATGAGTCCGAACTCACCGAGTTTTGAGATATCTGTCATTTATTGTCTTTAATCCTTAATCTTTAATCTATTAACCATTAACCATTAACCATAAACCTTCATCCTTGATCCGAAGCACCGTCAGCTTCTGCGAATCATTTCGCGCATGATTTCGGTCATGATGGGTTGTGCCTTGTTGGCTGCTTCCTGCACTTCCTCGTGGCTTACTTCCACGGGTGTGTCGAATCCTCCGAGGTCGGTCACGATGGATATGCCGAAGGTCTTGATGCCGCAATGGTTGGCCACGATGACTTCGGGCACGGTGCTCATGCCCACGGTGTCGCCTCCCATGAGCCGGTACATGCGGTATTCGGCGGGGGTCTCGAAGGTGGGGCCTTGCACGCCGAGATATACGCCGTGCTGGAGGTGGATGCCTTTCTCGCTTGCTATCTCGTCGGCGAGCTGGATGAGGCGGTGGTCGTAAGGTTCGTGCATGTCGGGGAATCGTGGGCCTGTGGGCAGGTTCTTGCCTCGCAGGGGGTGCTCTGGGAAGCAGTTGATGTGGTCGGTGATGACCATGAGGTCGCCGATGTGGAAGTCGGGGTTCATGCCTCCGGCAGCGTTGCTGACGAAGAGAGTCTGGATGCCCAGCTCGTACATCACGCGTATGGGGAATGTGACTTCCTTCATGGAGTAGCCTTCGTAGTAGTGGAATCGTCCTTGCATGGCCATGATGTCCTTGCCTCCGAGGCGTCCGAAGATGAGTCGGCCGCTATGGCCTTCGACTGTGCTGACGGGGAAGTTGGGGATGTCGGCGTAGGGGAATTCGTAGCTGTCAGTTATTTCTGAAGCTAATTGTCCGAGACCCGTCCCCAGCACGATTGCTGTCTTTGGGCTTGTTGTCATCCTTTGCTTTAGCCAGGATGCTGTTTTTTGAATTTTTTCGTACATATCCGATAATCTTTTCGTTAAATTCTTCTTCCTGTCCGAGCATGAACTTGATGTGGACGGGTAGCTGGTAGATATGGTGGCGCACCTGTTCGGAGAGTCCTTCGAGTCCGAAGAGGCGTGCGTTGTCTTTCTCGGTGGTGATGATCATCTTGGGTTCGGGCATGGCTTCAAACTGCTCGTTGATGCGGCGGATGTCTTTCTTGCTGAATTGGTGGTGGTCGGCGAAGGTCATGGGTTGTATGTCGCCGACGTAGGGCTTGAGGTCGATGATCATCTGCTTGGGCGAGGCGATGCCTGTGAGCAGGAGCACGTGGGTGCCTTCGGGAATCTGCTGGAGGGGCAGGTCTTCGCCGCAATAGAGGGGCTGCAGGTCGCCGTATTCGAGCGTGGTGAAGAAGAGCTTCTGGTAGGGGTATAGGTTGAGGGCCTTGGTGAGCACGCGGAACTCCATGGGCTTGAGGTCTGCGGGGCATTTGGTGATGATCACGATGTCGGCGCGGGCCTTGCCGCTCTGGGGTTCGCGCAGGCGTCCGGCAGGCAGCAGCTTGTCGTAGATGATGAGGCGATGGTAGTCCACGAGGAGGATGTTGACGCCAGGCTTCACGTAGCGGTGCTGGTAGGCGTCGTCGAGGAGGATGACGTCGGTGTCGCGGGTCTCATCGTCGGTGGTGAGTCGCTCGATGCCGTTGCATCGTTTTTTGTCCACGGCCACGTAGATGTCGGGGAATTTCTTCATGATCTGGTACGACTCGTCGCCTATCTCTCGTGCTGTGCTCTGCTTGCCGGCGAGTATGTAGCCGCGCGTCTTGCGCTTGTATCCACGGCTGAGCACGGCCACTTTCACCTTGTCGTGAAGCTGGCGGATGAGGTATTCCACGTGGGGTGTCTTGCCGGAGCCTCCCACGGTGATGTTACCCACGGAGATGACGGGCACGTCGTAAGCCTTGCTTTTCAGGATGCCGAGTTCGAACATCTGGTTGCGTATGCTTACGCCGATTCCGTAGAGCCAGCTAAGCGGGGTGAGCCATTCGTTGATCTTGATGAAGTCGCCTTCCATTTGTCTGATGGTTTTTTATTTGAAGTTCAGCACGAAGGGGATGCGTGCCTGTATGGCATCCTGCTGGCTGATGGTGCGCAGCTGCATGAAGGGTGCGTAGAATTCGCCGAGCGTCAGGCGCAGCTCGCGGTCGAGATAGGAGCCTCCCTTGCCGGCGGCCTGCTTGAACAGCTGCTCCTGCCATCCGGCCATGGCGGGATAGGCCTTGGTGTGGTGCTCCTTGAGCTTGGCCAGCTCGGCGGCTTTCTTCACGGCGTCGCCGAGGTTGCCCAGCTGGTCGACGAGCTTGATGCCCAGCGCGTCCTTGCCGAGCCATACGTGGCCCTGGGCAATCTTCTCGATGGCTTCCACGGGCTGCTTGCGGCCGTCGGCCACGCGCTTGCGGAAGAGTTCATATCCACGCTGGATGTATTTGTTGAGCACGGCCATCTCCTCCTCGTTGAAGGGGCGTGCCATCGTGCCGAAGGTGGTGTTCTTGTTGGTCTTCACCTCGTCGAACTTCACGCCGAGTTTCTCGGTGAGCAGTCCGCTGAAGTCGGGGAACATGCCGAAGATGCCGATGCTGCCGGTCAGGGTGGTGGGCTCGGCCACGATCCAGTTGGCTGCGCAGCTCATGTAGTAGCCGCCCGAGGCAGCCATGCCGCCCATGCTGACCACGACGGGCTTCTTCTCCTTCAGGCGGGTGACGGCGCGCCAGATCTGCTCCGAAGCGTAGGCTGAGCCGCCGCCTGAGTTGATGCGGATCACGACGGCCTTCACTTTGTCGTCCTTGGCCAGTTTCTCCAGGTCTTCGGCCACGTCAACGCCCACGATGGAGTGTCCGCCGCCCATGATCTGGTTCTGAGCCTCCTGTGTCACGATGTTGCCGTAGGCATAATATACGGCCACTTCCTCGCCCTTGTTTTTCTTGCCCTCGGTGGCCAGCATCGAGGAGATGCCGATGGTGTTGATGTCCTTGTCGGCGTCAATCTTGAGGAGCTTGCGGATTTCGGGCTTCACCTGGTCGTAGTAGAGCGCTTTGTCGATGAGCTTCTGTTTCTGGTATTCGGCGGTGGTGTTGAACATGGTGATGCTGTCGGCATAGGCGTTGAGCTGCTCCTTGCTGATCTTGCGCGAGGCTGACACGTCGGCCAGCATTTCCTGCCAGATGCCGGTGATGTACTGGGTCACCTGTTCGCGGTTGGCTTCGCTCATGTGGTCGCTGGTGTAGGTCTCGGGAGCACTCTTGTAGGTGCCCACCTTGGTGAGCTGCACCTTCACGCCGAACTTGGCCATGAGGTCTTTTAAATAATAAGGTGTGCCGCCCAGTCCGTGCCAGTCGATCTCTCCCTGGGGGTTGATCCACACCTGGTCGGCTGCGCTGCAGATGTAGTATGCGTTCTGGTAGTATTGGTCGCCGTAGGCCACGATCCATTTGCCGCTCTTCTTGAAGTCGAGCAGGGCCTCGCGGATGGCGTGGCTTGAAGCGGGTGAGTCGGCTGAGAACATGCCTGCCTCAATATAGATTCCTTTCACGTTGTCGTTGTCCTTGGCCTTCTGGATGGCCTCCAGGATGTCGTTGAGTCCGATGGTTGAGGCGTCCACCTGTCCCATCAGTTCGCTCATCAGGTCTCCTTCGGCTCTTTCTTCGAGCTGGCCGTTGAGTCTGAGCACGAGTACTGAATTGTCTTTCACGCTGACGGAAGAGTCGCCCGAGGCAATCATTCCGATGATGGAGATAAAGCCGAAGAAGCCGATGATTGCGAAGAAGAGGGCAATACCGACAACCGTGGCAAATACATTCTTAAAGAAATCTTTCATAAGACGTGTGTCAAAATATTAAATATTAAATGTGGTAATGTTAGAATATTTCTGCAAAGATACAAATAAGTGTGAAATACGCAAAATTATTTGGAACTTTATTTTCAAACTGACAATTTGTCGGTTGTTGCTGAGGTGTGCCGCTTTGGCACGGTTTTGGCAAAAGGTGGGGTAAAGTTTAAACATTTAAAACCAAAAAATTATGAACATTCAACCATTAGGAGATCGCGTGCTGGTGATGCCGGCACCGGCAGAAGAGAAAATCGGCGGTATCATCATTCCCGATACGGCCAAGGAAAAACCTTTGCGCGGCAAGATTGTGGCCGCTGGCAACGGAACGAAAGACGAGGAAATGATTCTCAAGACAGGCGACGAGGTGCTCTACGGCAAGTATGCCGGCACGGAGCTGGAGTTTGACGGTGAGAAGTATCTGATGATGCGTCAGAGCGACGTCCTCGCAATTATCAAGTAAAAGATTAACGATTAAAGATTAAAGTTATGGCAAAAGATATCAAATTCAATATTGAAGCCCGCGACCTGCTGAAGCATGGCGTGGATCAGCTGGCTAACGCAGTTAAGGTGACACTTGGTCCTAAGGGCCGCAACGTGGTGATTGAGAAGAAGTTCGGCGCTCCCCAGATTACGAAGGACGGCGTGACCGTGGCGAAGGAGATTGAGCTCGAAGACCACTTCGAGAACACCGGTGCACAGCTCGTGAAGAGCGTGGCCTCGAAGACTGGCGACGATGCCGGCGACGGAACCACCACCGCTACCATCCTGGCACAGGCCATCGTGACCGAGGGCTTGAAGAACGTGACCGCCGGAGCCAACCCCATGGACCTGAAGCGCGGTATCGACAAGGCCGTGAATGCCGTCGTTGACTATATCAAGCAGAATGCCGAGAAGGTGGACGACAACTACGATAAGATTGAGCAGGTGGCTACCGTCAGCGCCAACAACGATCCTGAGATCGGTAAGCTTCTGGCCGAGGCTTTCCGCAAGGTTTCGAAGGATGGCGTGATCACCATCGAGGAGTCGAAGAGCCGCGACACGCATATCGGCGTCGTGGAGGGTATGCAGTTCGACCGTGGCTATCTCTCAGGCTATTTCATGACCGATGCCGACAAGATGGAGTGCGTGATGGATCATCCCCGCATCCTGATCTACGACAAGAAGATCAGCAACCTCAAGGACCTGATGCCCGTGCTTCAGCCTGCTGCCGAGAATGGCATGCCGCTGCTGATTATTGCCGAGGACGTTGACTCTGAGGCGCTGACCACGCTCGTCGTGAACCGTCTGCGTGCTGGTTTGAAGGTTTGTGCCGTGAAGGCTCCTGGCTTTGGCGACCGCCGCAAGGCTATGCTCGAGGATATCGCCGTGCTGACGGGTGGTATGGTCATCTCTGAGGAGAAGGGCCTGAAGCTGGAGCAGGCTACGCTCGACATGCTGGGCACTTGCGACAAGGTAGTCGTTTCGAAGGACAATACGACCATCGTGAACGGAGCCGGTCAGAAGGAGGCTATCGCCGACCGCGTGGCTCAGATTAAGAACGAAATCCAGAACACCACTTCTTCCTACGACAAGGAGAAGCTGCAGGAGCGTCTGGCCAAGCTGGCTGGCGGTGTGGCTGTGCTCTACGTGGGTGCCAACAGCGAAGTGGAGATGAAGGAGAAGAAAGACCGCGTTGACGATGCGCTCTGCGCTACCCGTGCTGCCATCGAGGAAGGTGTGGTGGCCGGTGGTGGCACTACCTACATCCGTTCGCTGGAGACCCTGCAGAACGTGAAGGGCGACAATGCCGACGAGCAGACCGGTATCAACATCGTGGAGCGTGCCATCGAGGAGCCTCTGCGCCAGATTGTCATCAACGCCGGTGGCGAGGGTGCCGTGGTGGTACAGAAGGTTCGCGAGGGCAAGGGCGACTTCGGTTATAATGCCCGCCTCGACAAGTACGAGGATCTCCGCGAGGCTGGTGTCATCGATCCTGCCAAGGTGGCACGTGTGGCTCTTGAGAATGCTGCCAGCATTGCCGGCATGTTCCTCACCACGGAGTGTCTCATCGTGGACAAACCCGAGGATAAGCCCGCTATGCCGATGGGTGGCGCTCCCGGAATGGGCGGCATGATGTAAACCGTTTAATATTTGATATTTACGACTCGGTTTTGTAAAGTCAAGATAACAAAATAAGGGCTGGCAACGCGTTTGCCGGCCTTTTTTTTCGTTATTTATACAAAATAGAGCAAAAAAGTGCAAAAAGATTTGCTTAGAATTACAATATTTTCTATCTTTGCACCAGAAATTCATAAGATAATATCGGGATTACCCGAAAAAAGATATTTTTTTGATTTGTTTTAGTAGATTAGTTTTTAAGTAGTTTGTTTTTTGAAAATCGGGCGCTGTGACAGCATCCGATTTTTTTTGTGTCCTATTGGCTCGTTCTTCATTCTTTTTTATTACCTTTGCAGCAAAGAAAATGAAGATGACAGAACAGTATATTTCGAGCGTTCAGAATCCGAAGGTGAAGAAACTGGTGGCCTTGCAGCAGAAATCATCCGAGCGCCGCCGGGAAGGGCTTTTCGTGGTGGAAGGTTGCCGCGAACTTCAGCATTGCCTGGAGGCTGGCTTTGAGGTGGACAGCGTGTTCTGGTGTCCATCGGTCATGAAGGGTCGTGAAAGCGAACTGCCGGCCACGCTTTTTGAGACGGCTGCATGTATCGAGGTTTCGGAGGCTGTCTATGAGAAGATAGCCTATCGCGGCAGTACGGAGGGCATCGTGGCTACCGTCCGTTCGCGCCTGTTGGGGCTTGATGACCTGAAGCTTCGTGAGAATCCTCTGATCGTGGTGCTTGAGCGTGTGGAGAAGCCCGGCAATCTCGGGGCCGTGTTGCGAAGTGCCGATGCCGCTGGAGCCGATGCCGTGGTCATCTGCGATCCGCTTACCGATCTCTATAACCCCAATCTCATCCGCAGTTCCATCGGGGCCATCTTCAGCGTGCCATGCGTGGCATGCGGTTCTGAAGCGTGTATTGATTTCCTGAAGCAGAAAGGCATCCGTATCCTGACGGCCCAGTTGCAGGATTCGCATCTTTATTACGACACGGATATGCGCCAGGGAACGGCTATCGTGATGGGTACGGAATCCACAGGGCTTACCGACCTTTGGCGGCGTGCTGCCGATGCCCATATCCGCATTCCGATGCTCGGAAAGCTCGATTCCCTGAATGTCTCGGTGAGTGCGGCCATCCTGTTGTTTGAGGCCGTGCGCCAACGCGAGGGTATTATTAATAAATGAATTATGCAGCAACTTGTAGATTTATATAAGAAATGGAGTGGGGAAGACCCCAAGAGAGTGGAGAAACTGCCTGGTGCCGGGAGCAACCGCGAGTATTACCGGATGGTGGGTGCCGATGAGAAGACGGTTATTGGCGTCGTAGGCACCAGTCGTGACGAAGACCATGCCTTCATCTATCTGGCCCGTCATTTCGGAAACCTGAAGCTTCCCGTTCCGCGTGTGCTTGCCGCGAGCGACGATGAATTGCGCTATTTGCAGGAAGACCTTGGGCAAGTGTCGCTCTTTGATGCTATCCGCGGCGGACGTGAGGCTGGCGGACGCTATAACCAACGGGAGAAAGAGCTGCTCAAGCTCACCATCCGCCAGCTGGCCAATATCCAGATGCGCGGAGCCCGCGGACTCGAGTGGAAGAACTGCTATCCGCAACCCGCCTTCGATCAGGATAGCGTGCTCTTCGACCTCAACTATTTCAAGTATTGCTTCCTGAAACCTACAGATCTGGATTTCCACGAACTGAAGCTCGAAGCCAATTTCCGCATGCTGGCCAAAGACCTTACGGCTGAAGATTGCGACGGCTTCCTCTATCGTGACTTCCAGGCGCGTAATGTGATGCTGGTACCCACAACCCAACATCCAACACCCAACACCCAACACCTGACACCCTACTTCATAGATTTCCAGGGAGGACGTCGCGGGCCGTTCTATTATGATCTGGCCTCCTTCCTGTGGCAGGCATCTGCCAAATATCCCCATAAGCTGCGTCGCGACCTGGTGATGGAATACTATCAGGCTCTGAAGCAATACACCGAGGTGCCTTCCACCCGCCATTTCGTGGAACGGCTGGCGCTGTTCGTGCTCTTCCGTACGCTTCAGGTGCTGGGTGCCTACGGTTTCCGTGGCTATTTCGAACGCAAGAAGCATTTCATCGATTCCATCCCCCCGGCTATGCAGAACCTCCGTGAACTGCTGAAGGAGGGCGAGGGCGGTTTCGGCTATTCGCTTTCAAGACAGTACCCCTATTTGGTGGAGATGCTTCATCGGCTTACGGAACTTCCGCAATTTGCACAGATTGAGCAGCCCGCATTAAATCGTGCCGATGGTTATAAGACAACCGACAAGAATCCCTATAAGGCTCATCCCCAGGACGGTCCAGCCACCTATTCCAAATACGACGGCAAGGGACCGCTTGTGGTGCGCGTCTTCAGCTTCTCCTATCGCAAAGGCATTCCTGAGGACGAGTCGGGCAATGGCGGAGGATATGTGTTCGACTGCCGTAGCACGCACAATCCCGGACGCTATGAGCCTTACAAGAAACTGACAGGTCTCGATGAGCCTGTGATCCGATTCCTTGAAGATGATGGTGAGATACTCACCTTCCTGGAAAGTGTCTATCGGCTGGCCGATGCCCATGTGCGCCGCTACATTCAGCGCGGTTTCACTTCGCTGATGTTCTCCTTCGGCTGTACGGGTGGTCAGCACCGGAGCGTCTATTCCGCTCAGCATCTGGCCGAGCATATTCACCGCAAGTTTGGGATAGAGGTGCACATCAATCATCGTGAGCAAGGCATCACCCAAGTGCTTAAAAATATTTAAGGCGGCAGTAAATTCTTCACTCTTCACTCCATTCCCGAGCAAAGCTCGCCTACCCGTAGCCTTTCACTCTTCACTAAAATTCGTAACTTTACGTCTCTTCGAGCCGTGAAGATAAGCTGCATCTCAACAATAAAAATAAATTAATTTATTTTGTATTGTCTTCGATTTGCACTATCTTTGCAGCCATGAAGCAAGCTATGATCTTCGCGGCAGGGTTGGGAACCCGCTTGAAACCGCTTACCGACACGATGCCAAAGGCATTAGTGCCCGTGGCAGGAGAGCCCCTGCTTCATCATGTGGTCATGAAGCTGAAGAATGCTGGCTACGAACGGATTGTGGTCAATGTGCATCATTTCGCCGATCAGATTATCGACTATTTAAATGCTAATCACAATTTCGGCATCGACATTCGCATCAGCGACGAGCGCGACGGACTTCTTGAGACAGGTGGCGGTATCAAGAAAGCCTTGCCCCTGTTCGATTCTCAGTCGCCCATTCTGATTCATAATGTGGACATCTTGAGCAATCTCGATCTCACGAACGACTGGCTCAATAGTGAGACTCCTCCCGATGCTTTATTACTCGTAAGCCGGCGGAAGACCAAGCGCTATCTGCTCTTTGATGAAGAGAATCTCCTTGACGGATGGACAAATATCGAGACGGGTGAAGTGAAGAGTCCCTATCCTAAACTAAACCCCGAGGAGCTGCGGAAGCTGGCTTTCAGCGGCATCCACGTCATTTGGCCAATGGTGTTCCCGCTCTTTCAGGAGATGCCAGAGCGCTTCAGCATTATCGATTTCTATCTGAAGTATTGCCATCAGTATGCTTTCATCGGCCATGAGCAGAAAGATTTGCAGCTGCTGGATGTAGGCAAACTTGATGCGCTCGATCAGGCTGAAGAATTCCTAAGAATAATCAATAGGTAATATATAAATAGGTATGCAACAGAAAATCATTATTCTCGACTTCGGGTCGCAAACCACGCAGCTTATCGGCCGTCGTGTGCGCGAACTCGATACGTTTTGCGAGATTCTGCCGTATAACAAATATCCCGAGGACGACTCCGACGTGATTGGCGTCATCCTCAGCGGTTCGCCTTATAGTGTGCATGATCCGGAAGCTTTCAAGGTGGACCTCACGCGCTTTATAGGCCGTTTGCCCGTGCTGGGCATCTGCTATGGCGCTCAGTTTATCAGCCATACGCTTGGGGGAAAGGTCGAGAAGGCCGACTCCCGCGAGTACGGACGTGCGCTTCTGGAGACCATCGACCTCAGCAATCCTCTTTTCAAGGGATTTGAAAAAGACTCTCAGGTGTGGATGTCTCACGGCGACACCATCACAGCCATTCCTGAAGGCTTTGAAGTTATAGGCAGCACGAAGGATGTGAAGAATGCCGCCTTCTGGTGCGCGCCAGGAACAGATTCTTCACTCTTCACTCTTCACTCTTCACTTTCTAAAGGAATTTGGGCCGTCCAGTTCCACCCCGAAGTGTTCCATTCAGTTCAGGGAACGCTCTTGCTGAAGAACTTTGTGGTAGATATCTGCGGTAGCCGTCAGGACTGGAGCGCAGCTTCCTTCGTGGAGACCACGGTGGCCGAATTAAAGGAGCAGTTGGGCAACGACCGCGTCATCCTCGGACTTTCCGGCGGCGTTGACAGTTCCGTGGCAGCTGTCCTGCTCAACAAGGCTATCGGCAACCGCCTCACGTGCATCTTCGTGGATCATGGCATGCTTCGCAAGAACGAGTTCCAGCAGGTGATGGACGATTATAAAGTGCTGGGTCTCAACGTTATTGGCGTGGATGCTTCCGAAAGGTTCTTTGCCGATTTGGCTGGTGTAACCGACCCCGAGCAGAAGCGTAAGATTATCGGTCGCGACTTTGTGGAAGTCTTTAATGCCGAGGCCAAGAAGATTACCGACGCTAAGTGGCTCGCCCAGGGCACTATCTACCCTGACCGCATCGAGTCGCTGAACATTACGGGTAAGGTCATCAAGAGCCACCACAACGTGGGCGGACTGCCCGAAGAGATGAACCTCCAGCTTTGCGAGCCTCTGAAGTGGCTCTTCAAGGACGAAGTGCGCCGTGTGGGCCGTCAGATGGGCATGCCTGAGCATCTTATTACCCGTCATCCGTTCCCCGGTCCCGGATTGGCCGTTCGTATTCTTGGTGACATCACCCCCGAGAAGGTGCGCATCCTGCAAGATGCCGACGATATCTTTATTCGCGGCTTGCGCGAGTGGGGACTCTACGACCAGATCTGGCAGGCCGGAGTCGTTCTTCTGAGTTCCGTCCGTAGTGTCGGCGTGATGGGCGATGAGCGCACCTATGAGCATCCCGTGGCTCTTCGTGCCGTTACTTCCACCGATGCCATGACTGCCGACTGGGCCCATCTGCCCTACGACTTCATGGCCCGCGTGTCCAACGAGATTATAAATAAGGTGAGGGGCGTCAACCGCGTCTGCTACGACATTTCTTCCAAGCCGCCTTCGACGATTGAGTGGGAGTAACCCCCACCGACCTCCCCAAAGGGAGGCAAACTTAAGGAAATCTTTCAACTATAATACAAACTATTATGACAACAGGTAATGTACGTCCGGCCACGATGGAGCGCATCACTACTCCCGAATTGGCCCAGAAATTTATCGACGAACAGATTAGCGAGCTTCGTGCTCAGATTGGTGACAAGAAGGTGTTGCTGGCCCTCTCGGGTGGTGTTGACTCATCCGTGGTGGCAGCTCTTCTCATCAAGGCCGTAGGCAAGCAGCTGGTATCTGTTCATGTGAATCACGGCCTTCTGCGCAAAGGCGAGCCCGAACAGGTGGTGCGCGTGTTCCGCGACGACCTGGATGCCAATCTGGTCTATGTGGATGCCACCGACCGCTTCCTCGACAAGCTGGCAGGTATTTCCGATCCCGAGCAGAAGCGCAAGATTATCGGTGCCGAGTTTATCCGCGTGTTCGAAGAAGAGGCCCGCAAGCAGGAGGGCATTAGCTTCCTGGCTCAGGGTACTATCTATCCCGACATCGTGGAGTCAGGTCCCGTCAAGTCGCACCACAACGTGGGTGGACTGCCCGAAGACCTTCAGTTTGAACTCGTAGAACCCATCAAACTGCTCTTCAAGGACGAAGTGCGCGTAGTAGGTAAGCAACTTGGACTGCCCGACACGATGGTGTTCCGTCAGCCGTTCCCCGGTCCCGGCCTGGGCGTTCGTTGCACAGGTGCCATTACCCGCGACCGTCTCGAAGCCCTGCGTGAATCCGATGCCATCCTTCGCGAGGAGTTTGCCAAGAATGGCCTGGCTGGCAAGGTATGGCAGTATTTCACCATCGTTCCCGACTACAAATCTACCGGTGTCCGCGACAACAAGCGCAGCTGGGACTGGCCCGTCATCATTCGTGCCGTGAACACCCGCGATGCCATGACCGCTACCATCGAGGAGATTCCCTATTCCGTGCTGCACCACATCACCCAGCGCATCGTGACCGAGGTTCCCGGCGTGAATCGCGTCCTCTACGACCTCACCCCGAAACCCACCGGCACCATTGAGTGGGAGTAATCTAGAAGTAACATTCTTTCTATATCGAAGCGCAAGTCGGTAATCGGCTTGCGCTTATCATTTGAAAGAGGTTTCTGCGATTCTTAAAAAAGATAAATTTACGGCTTGCATGAACGTCGTATACAAAATAATGATTATATTTGCAGCGTCACAGATCATTAGTGACAGCCATTTTTATTGATATGAAAAAATTCAGATATTCCAATAAAGAACAAGATGCTCAGGAAATCGCTTCTGAGCCGAATCTGTATGCTACTAACGAAGAGAGCAGTCTCCTCATGGATACAGATTCCCAATACGGTGATTGGACCCCTGAGGATTTAATGAAGGTGCTTCAGAAGAGCGACAATGACTTTGCAGAGGGGAAATCATTGTCTCATCAAACCGTCATGAAACAAATGGAGGATTTCCTGAATGCGTATTGAATGGTCTGATAGCTCGGAAGCCGGATATGAATTGAAATACAACTTAGTATTTATCTTCAGAATATTTTGCCGTTTCGTAAAAAATCCTTAAATTTGCATCGGAAAGTTAGGAAAAGTGTATCATTCATACATAAAAAAGAACTTTCCAGTGTGTATTATGAATATAGAAAGAGATATTATCAACCAATTCAAGGTATGGAAGGATGCTCCCAACAGGAAGCCGATTCTTCTGAGAGGGGCTCGTCAGATAGGAAAGACATGGGCCATGGAAACATTCGGAAAGGAGTGTTTTAAGTATTGTGTCAAGTTTGATTTTGACAGACATCCCGAAATGAAATCTGTGTTTCAGGTTTCCAAGAGTCCAGAGCGGATTTTAAAGGAATTGTCCCTTTATTGTCAACAGCCAATAATAGCAGGCGAAACGTTGATAATCTTTGATGAAATTCAGGAATGTGAAGAGGCACTCAATAGTTTGAAATACTTCTGTGAAGATGCCCCTCAGTATCATATCATTGCGGCCGGTTCATTGTTGGGTGTGGCTGTAAAGAAGCGTAAGATGACGGTTCCTGTAGGTAAAGTGAGGATTGTCAACATGTATCCCATCAGTTTTAGGGAGTTCCTTCGTGCAAGTGACAAACGAACTTATGAGTATATAGAATCTTTAGATCAAATACGTCATCTTCCGGAGGTTATTATGAACAAACTTCGCACAGAGTATCGGCGCTATCAAGTCTCTGGCGGTATGCCTGAAGCAGTTGTGACACTTCTTGAAGACAAAGGCATTAGTGAAGTGGATTCAGTACTCCAGGACATTCTTGACCTATACGAACTGGATTTTGCCAAATACGCTGCTCCGCGTGAGATTCCTCGCATTCATTCCATCTGGCACTCCTTGCCGGCACAACTGTCGAAGGAGAACCGCAAGTTTATATATAAGGTGATTAGGAGCGGGGCCCGTTCCAAAGACTATGAAGATGCTTTAATGTGGCTGGAGGATGCAGGGATGATCTATCGCGTCTATAACATTAGTAAACCTGGTATGCCATTGTCGGCATATGCAGAGTCGGATGCTTTTAAGGTATATGCCTGTGATTGTGGACTTCTGCGCCGTCTGGCTCATTTGCCTGCAATGGTAGTGACAGACCCAATCGCAAATTATACCGAGTTTAAAGGCGCATTGGCTGAAAATGCGGTCTTACAATCTATAAAACCTATAATGGGTGAACAGATGCTTTATTATTGGACGTCACCTGGAACAGCAGAAGTGGAGTTTGTCTTACAATGGGACAATGAGATAATTCCCATTGAAGTTAAGGCAGAGGAAAATATTAGCGGTAGTAGCCTTTCCGTCTATTTCAAAAAATACGCCCCTCGTTATCGTATGCGTTTCTCTATGCAAAATCTTCAGTACAATGAAGGTTTGCTTAGCAGTCCTTCTCCTTTAGCAGGTTGGATAGGCAAATGGATGCAGCTCATTTGCAAAATACAAGCAACTGACCTGCAATAGTGGATAAATGACAGAAACAGCCGAAATGGATGAACGCAGTTTCATCCATTTCGGCTGTTTCTTTTCCTTCGCAATAAGTGTAAAACTTGCAAATCAGAATGCTAATTACTTTTTAAAATAGTTGCTTATAAATTTGCGTTTCTCCCAAAATCTTTTTATCTTTGCCCCGTCGCTTGTTAGCCCTCAGGGGTAAAGCGGGCGGTCTTATATATGAGAAAGACGTTTTCGAACGTCTGTCGTTGTGATACACGAATCTCGCAAATTCCACAGCCACAACAGACAGATGACAACGAAGCGTCTACGTGGTGCGTTTCTATATACCTATATTATATAGTTCGTACTGGCGTGGGCTAACTGCGTTGTCTATCCTGTGTGGCGAGGCAATGCGAGAGCCTGTGTATCCAGGATGGGCAGAGAAACAGACACCTACGCCTTTTTTGTATCATAAGCTAACCTTTTTTTAAATCATTAAGCCGATTCTGGGGTGTTTATGAGGTTTATTTATATAGTGCAATGAAGTCATTTTATGTGTTAAACGAAGAACAAAAAGATTTGTATTTTGATGTTCTTTGCAATTTGCCTGATGAAATCTATGGTGTTGACGATAATGATATTGAAAAGTTAAACCATGTGATCAATGCTGGTGCTGAATTGGATCCATGCTTACTTACACGGATTAGCAATGCTTCTATACTTGTAAGAATTTTAAAAGAAATAAAAAAATGGCACAGCAGCGAGGATTATGAATCAAAAAAATCGGTGTCAAAAGAAGAAATAAAGAGGGAATTATTAGCTTATGTCGATTCATTAATTTTAAAGAACAAATAACTTAACGTGAACTCATGTTAAATAAAAAGCAAATAATATAAATCGTATGAAAAAGTTTATGTTTATTGCAGCTACGATGCTGCTGGGGATGTGTCAATGCGTCTCATCACAGAGTAAAAATGATGGAGTGTTATCGTATGAAAACTTCTTGGAGATCTATGAGTCTATGGCAAAATCGGGAAACGATAATCATTTCCCCTCTAATGTAATAATCAGTAAATACGGACTTATAAAGAAAGAGTATACCGATACTGGTGGTGACAAATATACAGTTTTCGGAGTGAATATTGATATAAGTAACAACGAAGTCCGTCAGACAAGAACAAATGCGTGGTGGATAAGATATGACGGCCTTTTAATTCAATTGTTCTTGGATAAAGGCCAGTATGCGCATTTTAAAAAAGAAGCTTTTGAGTATGGGTTAGTAAGTGCCCTGGTAGGTCCTTTAAATGATGGGGAGCAGTCGCATGACCTATTCTTAGCAGCAAAGAATCCTGAAAAAGGAAAAGTTACTCAAATCCGTGTTCAAAAAGATTGTAAGGAAAAACAAGTTATTGGAGAACTCACTTTTACGGATGAATACTCTAATGTTCAGTTAGGATTCGACTATATGGAAGTAATACCTGAAACCTATCTAAATGACTTGATTTCATTTGATGACATTCTTAAAACAAATCGTGATATAGAGAGTTTAACGAAAACTCATGGATTCAAATATAAAGAAATATATGAAGAAGGTGCTCGATTCTCTACTGATTATTTTTATAAGAATTGTATTGTTAGTGACAATGGAGAAGTTAAACCAACAGGTAATGGTACACCTATTTGTATTATAAGAGAGGGACATATGTCTTATACTTCTTATTTGATAAAACTCTTCGACTCTGTTGCAAAGAAACAAATGGAATTGGGGCTTTTTAAACATACGGAGTACGTTGGCTCAGATGGTATAGATCCATGGTCATTCAAATGGTCCAATGGCACAATCAGTTATGTAAATTATACGGAAGATGGGGAGATTTATATCACTGTTCCTTTTGATTGATTGTTAATCTTTTAAATAGTTTAGAGTTATGTTTTGTAAGAAATGCGGAAACATGCAGAAGAATGGTGAGAAGTTCTGTCCTAAGTGTGGGACTCCTTACCTGTCAGAGACAAGTAATGATCTTTCTGATTCAGGAAAGGCACTTGTAGATAACGACACTGAAATCAAGTTGAATCAAACAAATGATGAGTTACCCCATCAGGAGTTTACTGACAATAATTCTAATATAGGTGAAAGAGAAATATCAAAAGTTGATGATAAGCCTTCAGAAGAACTTGGTTCTGCAGAAAATAAGAGTAGTAAGAAAATTATTTATACCATTTTAGGCCTTCTTGTATTGGGTGGGCTATGTTATTATCTTTCTGGTAAAATTGTAACCACAGGAATACTGGGGCCCAGTGCTCAAGAAGAATTTGTTAAATCTATTGAATCCTCATCAACAGCTTATAGTACCTTTATCTATAAGAAAATGGCGACAGCCGGGGTTTGGGCTCATACTATGGAGGTTTCTAAAGAAGATGCAGATATGTCATATTCCTTCGAATGGACATTTCTTTTCTTCCCAGAAAGCGATAATTTTGGAAGGGTAACCGTGGAGGCTTGGCGTATTGACCGTGATGCTTGGTCCGATTCAAGAACTTCGAGATACCAATACCAAATCCGTGATAACGTAATAGAATTGTACAATGGAACGATGAATGGAGCTCCAGGTGACCCAATAGGCAGAATAGATGATGTGAGGTTGATTATTGAACGTGAGGATAACAATATTCAACTTAGAGGCGTTTTTCTTGGTAAAGAACGAATCCTTAAAAAAACAGTCTTTCGCGACGATAAAATGAAACACAAGAATTAAAGATGTTAAGTGCGGACAATAATAACAGATTATTAGATGAAGTGTAAGTTTTGTCGAGCAGAAATTGAGCATGATGCTCAGTTCTGCACTAATTGCGGTAAGGATTTGTCAATTTTTGACAAATGTGTCAAATGTGGTAAACTCCTTGATAGTGATACAGTTTTTTGTCCTTATTGTGGAACAGAACAGCCCAAATATGAAGATTCAGAAAACTTGGAGGAAAGATCTTCTTATACGAAAATCTTTATTGCTATTTTGGGTATTCTAATATTAGGTGGACTGTGCTATTATCTTTCCTCTCGTTCCAGTATAGATAATATAGGGGACACGAATAAAAGTATTGTGGAAACAAGTGTGACTAAGTCAAAAGAATCTTATGCTGATGATAATTCCAAAAAGAATTCTACCGAAACGTCCGAAGAAGTAACAACAACGCAGCCGGAAATAGAAGCATCAGTTAATGAAACAGAGAAGTATATTTCATTCAAGGATATTCTTGAAACAAATGGAGAAATTGAGAAACTTGTGAAAAAGTATGGGTTTGAAAGTGGCAGTAATATGTCTTTTCATAATTATGTTTGTAAAAACGTTATAGTAGATGATGCTTTTGTTCGACCGAGCGGAAAAGGGTTACCTATTATGATTAATTGTCAATTTCATCCATCTTATGTTGATTTTGATATAATGATTTATGATATTTCAGATTTCCAAAAGTTCAAGAAGGATTTTCTGAAATATTCTAAAAAAACGGGTGACACATATCAATTCAGTTGGCCTAACGGCACAGTTGTAAAAGATGTAAAAGTATTAGAGGAAAATGATCACGGTAGTATTAGCTGGTCAGAAGATTTATATTTAGAATAAGACAAATAGATTTAATTATTGTTTTATAGTTTAGAGTTATGTTTTGTAAGAAATGCGGAAACATGCAGAAGAATGGTGAGAAGTTCTGTCCTAAGTGTGGAACTCCTTACCAGTCAGAGACAAGTAATGATCTTTCTGATTCAGGAAAGGTACCTGTAGATAACGACTCTGAAACCAAGTCGAATCAAACAATTGAAGAGTCACCCCGTCAGGAGTTTACTGACAATAAGCCTAACCAGGGTGAAAATGAAATAACAAAAGCTGATGATAAACCTTCAGAAGGAATAAATACTTTAGGTAGTGGAATCGGAATTAAGATCTTTGCATGGGTATTAATCGGCTTTGCTTTGTTGATGGCATATGGAACTGTATATTCAATCGGTTTTCACCTTTCATGGAAATGGTTACTCGTTGCTGCCACGGCATTTATGGCTTTCGTTCTTTGGCGCAGCATCCCTAAAGGAGGATTAACAGAAGACTCTCGGAGTTTAGTTAAATTTTTGATGTGGATTGTAGGTGGTCTTACCATTTTTAACATCGCGGTTTACAATAGTGATGCGGTAATGATTGAAAGAACATTGACAGAACGTTGCGGTAGTTGTTTCGATGAGGATATATTTACCACCAAAGTTTTAGATGTTGATGTTGATAAAGATGGTGAGAATACATATAAAGCCAAAGTTAAGGTTAAACTAAAAATACGGGGTAAAGAATTTACAGATGAAGTTTTAGAATTTAATGATATTAATTATGACGCAGAAGACGGAAGGGTGTATTATAATTGGTCTAATAGGGATGAAGTAATGATGGATGTTAGTGATAAGGTAAATAAAATGGATATAAATGATTATAAATAACTGCCCAATATTGCTTTGGCTTTGGCAAAGATGTCGTGAGTGAAACAATAAATATAATAAGAAAATGAAGTGTAAATTTTGTCATGCAGAAATTGATATAGATGCTAAGTTCTGCACCAACTGTGGTAAGGATCTTTCAAAATTGAGAAGATGCACTAATTGCCATGAAATCATAGATGATGATAGTGATTTCTGTCCTTATTGTGGATCTAAACAGCCAGATGTTAAAGTGTGTCCTAACTGTGGCTCATATCTGGATTTATCCGAAAGGGCATGTGCTAAATGCGGTTATTCTTTTTATAAAGAAAAAGAAACAGTCTCTATAGCAAGTCAATCTCAGCAGGAAATATCTGTGAATGATCCGCAAGAGGAAAGAAATGGTTCAGAGTCATCCTCTTTTAATCTGTCAACAGGACAAACAATTACAGAATTAGAAAATGAGAGCGATGCCTCTACAAACCATAAAGGCTTAATCATCGCAATCATTGCTATTTTAGGTATCATTCTTTTATCCATGGGAGGTTTCTATATATATAAATCAAAAAGCAAGTTGGAAGATACCCAAAAAGCAATGGCTGAGTTGCAGGATGAAAAAGATAGGTTAACTGAGCAAAAGAATGAGGCTGAGCAAGGTAGACAGCAAGCAGAAGAACGCGCGGATGCTGCGGAACAAGCATATAACAATGCCACAGCAGAAGCAGAATCGTCATCCAATACAGTCTCACGGTTTACAGACATAGAAAACATCGGACTTACAAAGGGAGTTCGATCTGTTAAGCTGATCAATGGTAATACAACAAAGGAAGTTTTTTTGATTCTTCCGGTAATGTTGCAGGCTATACTCTTTACAAAGATGGAAATGAAACTCATTATGCTTTCCGTGATAACAGAATTATTACTTATTCTAAAAACGGGAGGGTGTCGAGTTATCAATATGCTTACAATGGCAATCATGCAGTCGTTTACAAAGACAATACGGTGTCCGCAGAACTTGATTATGATGATCAAGATAGAATTATTATGGTCAAATTCCGATCAGGCAATCATGTTTCCTATCACTACACACAAGACGGAAAATGTATTAGCGATAAAGGGAAAAATGCTATCCCTGTGTTAGACATTGCATACGTCTCGGATGATGGGAGTGGAAGTTTTAATCTCAACAATAGTAATGTTGGAAGCTATGATAAAGAAGACCGTCCGTCTATTATATCTAAAGGCAACCTTGATTATAGAATTACATACTATTAAATAGATCTCTTAAAAGGGCACAATATTTTGCATTTTCAATTAATGTATATGGCTACCGTATCTTTGTTTGCCATGACACTACTCTCTTCATGTGGAGGGGATGGCGAAGATGAGGTTCAGGACGTTTCTATTGTTGGAGAGTGGAAGTTTGACAGAGGGACGCACTATGGCAATGATGGCGAAGTGCAATGGGTTGAATATGCCAGCATCACCTTTAATGCAGACAAGTCTTATATGGAAAATAAGAAATATAAAGGTGAGTCGGCTATGTACGCAGAAGGAAAGTGGGCATTAGATGGCGGTAGGTTGACATTACAAATGGCATACGCTAAATACGGAAGTCAGGAATATAAGGACCTCAATGAGAAATTTTCATTTACCGTGGTTAAACTCACTAATGATGAATTGGTGTTAGACGATGGTGACGGATTGGATTATTTCAAAAGATAATATTTTTTTATTTATTATAAAATGAGGATAAGAAGAATTAAAGGCAAGGTAGTTTGTTGTACCTGTGAATAAGGACATGTAAAACAATGCTAATCCATTTAACTACAGCAGTCATGTACTCTATGTGAAGTGTATGGCTGCTTTTTTTGTTTACTATATTTTTGCGTTTAAGGGTGTAAGGGTGCCACATCGCCGATAAACACTGGGCTTGCACCCTGTTTGGGAGGGTGTCACGGGTGCTACAAGGGTAACAGTTTTTTAGTGTAGAATGTAGAGTTGAGAGTGTAGAGTTATTAGACGAAACCAACAGCGATGTAATTTGTTGGCAATAAACCTTATCAAGAGTAGCTTTCTGGGGTGTTTCTCTTTTTTCATTATCATTCACCGAGGTGAATATGTTGCTGTATTTCAGGTGTTTATGGTGAAGGGTTAAAAGTCGGCCTTTGCGAACGGGGCATTCGTAAATGTGTCACTTACGCTTCGTAAATGATAGAGTTACGTCTCGGAAATGATACATTTAGTTTATGTCATCAAACGGAAGACAAAACATCATCGGATGGAGTACAAACTAATTTACTTTGTTCTTCATCCGATGATGTTTTGCATTGCTTCCGATGATGTTTTGAAGAACAAACTAATTTACTTTGTACCTCAAAGCATTGTTAGATGAGTGGTAGCTTCAACCGTTCAGACGAAGGCTCCAGCGTAGTAGCTCTTGGCAATGTAGGGTGACGGTTCATAGTATGCGCTACAATTGTAGTTGTCTATTACTTCGCATATTGGATTGTTATAGACTCGGAGAATGGCGTCTGCATAGTCTTCGTTGATTTGAAGCGTGTTAAGTATCAGTCGCTTATAAACCTTGCCCATCTGCGTTGCGGTGGGTATCTTTGGACATAGTTCCGGATTGACGTTGGTAATGTCATAATCGCCTGATTGCAAATGGTATTCTTCTATCCAGTCGGCTTCTACAGCCTGCGGGTTTTCGCTATGAAGAGTGTCTGCCAAGGATAGTTTCTTTGCCAGTTCGTTGTGTCCCATTGAGTTAGCAACATATTTGTTGGGCTGCTTCAGCTTACGGGCAATCCGCTCTATCATGTAGCACACAAAGTAGAGGTCGTCTGTAGATATTTGCTCGTCTGGAAAGAATACGTTTGTCATAGACTGATGCTTTTTACATATTGTATAGACTGTAGGGCTTGTTCTGTGCAGAATACTATTTGATGGGTGGGATATTTGAACTTGACAAGAACCCAGAAAGCTTCTCTGGTGATACTGCCTTCCATGAAATCTTCAACATAGTCCCATATCTGGTCGTCAGCCATCGGGCCTTCTACTATGTCGTAATCATGACTAATTCCTCGACGGCAATTAACTACGAAATCCAACCATTCATCTGTCATTCTTTCGAACGAAAGGACTTTCAAACCTTTTTGACAGGTATAATTGTATATGGATACTATACTGTCACCTCGTCTGGTCAATGCCCATTTCTGTGCTTGTTTCTCAAACTTGGTACAATAAAAACCATACCCAAAGTCTTTATAGAACCCTGATACTATTATCTGTGGTCGTTCTACAGCCACATTGCTCCCGTGATATATCGTCAGAATCTCTTCAGGCATATTTCTTATTTACTTACTGCAAAGATAGACAAAAAGTATTTAATCTCCAAATATTTTAGTTGTTTTTGTTTGATTAGTAGAGTTAAAGAAGTTGTGGACTGTCTTAAAAACCATTCACCGTAACGTGTTGACAGATAGGCTGCTGGACGTTACGGTGAAGGGAAGTGAAGTCGCGATTGACTTTGTGAGAGGATGAAGTTTAGAGGAAGCTGTCACGCTCTCCGGCTACGTAGGCCTGACCGTCTTCGTAGAGATAGACGCGGAGGTCGCCGAAGAAACCTGTGGTCTGAAGGAGTTTGAGGTCGATTTCGGCCGAGCGGCGCTCAGCGTAGGTCTTGGCCTCTGCGATGTGGTTCTTGAACTCCAGTTGCTTCTTGTTGTTGTCGAATACGGATACCCACTCGTTCTTCTCGCGGTCACCGATGATGAATGTCTTTTCCATTGTTTTTTGAGTTTTAGAGGTTTTATAAGTTTGTTTTCGGGTGCAAAGTTAGGGTGTTTTGCGATACGTTGTTCTCCATAAAAGCAAAAAATGAACGTTAACGTTTGCAAGAATGTTTGGCGGTTTGGAATTAATTGCCTACTTTTGTGGCATTGTAAACTTAATGGAATTAAAAACTTAAAACTTAAAAACAATGTATAGCGATCCAAAAGAGTGCCTCTACTGCACGAACAATCAGACTCAGAAGGACTTGATGATTCAGTTTGCCGAACTGCGTGTTTCACGTGCGTTCCTGTTTAAGGAGCAGACCTACCGTGGCCGTTGCCTGGTGGCTTACAACGGACATGTGAACGACCTGAACGAACTCTCCGACGAGGAGCGCAATGCCTTTATGGCCGATGTGGCTCAGGTGACGCGTGCGATGCAGAAGGCTTTCAATCCGGAAAAGATCAACTATGGGGCCTATAGTGACAAACTGTCGCACCTGCATTTCCATCTGGCTCCGAAATATGTGGACGGGCCTGACTATGGCGGCACGTTCCAGATGAATCCCGGCAAGGTGTATCTCTCGGATGCGGAATATCAGGAAATGATTGAGAAGATTAAGGAAGTGCTCTAAAAGTTAAGAGTGAAGAATTTAGAGCGAAGAATTTAGAGTGAAGAATTCTTTTTGGTGAAGAATTTTATGAAAGGTAAAATAGTTTTGATGGCTGTGTTGGCGGTGCTCATGCTGGGCAGTTGTGCCACGAAGCAGAGTGCCATCAGTCAGCTGGAGCGTTATTCGTATGAATTGCGGGATAATGCGCAGTATTACTCTGTGAGAGACTGGCAGAATGCGGTGGACGACTTCAAGACCATCCGTAAGCGTATAGCTAAGCACGAGCAGGACTATACGCCTCAGGAGAAACGGCATATAGGCGAGCTGGAAGGCCAATGCACCAAGTATATGGCTCAGGGAGCCAAGCAGCGGCTGGTGAACGGCGTGCGCAACATTGCCGGAGAACTGAATGGTATCATCGAAGGTATCCGTGGCGGATGGCCGTTCTGAAATCAAGAGCTGTCATGCGTAGGTTGATGTTGATGCTGATGCTCATGCTGAGCGTCGGCATGATGGCTGATGAGCCTGACGGAGAACGGCTGAAGGTAGGACTGGTGCTGGGAGGCGGCGGAGCCAAGGGCGCAGCCGAGATTGGCGCGCTGAAGGTGATAGAGGAGGTGGGCATTCCCATCGACTTTATTGCGGGTACGAGTATCGGCAGCATCGTGGGCGGACTGTTTGCGATGGGTACGAGTTCGCACCAGTTGGATTCGCTCTTTGTGAATCAGGACTGGGTGGGGCTGTTTACGAACAACGTGCGCGATTTCCTCTTCCGCGTTACCCGCCAGAAGCATTTCGACGAGCTCGAAATCCCCTTCCGTTGTGTGGCCGCAGATATCAACAACAACGAGGAAGTGGTGATGAGCCAGGGCCTCGTGTGCGATGCCATGAGGGCTAGCATGTCGATTCCCGGCGTTTTCAAACCTGTTATTCAGGACGGGCGTATGCTGATGGACGGCGGATTGCTCAACAATCTGCCCGTAGATGTGGTGAAGGCGATGGGTGCAGACGTGGTGATAGCCATCGACTTGCAACAGAAGCAGCACAAGGACCGCGAATTCTCGCTGAAAAGTTTGTTCGGAATAGACGGGCCGCTCAACTGGTTGGTGGAGCGTCCTGACTGGAAAAAATATAACGCCAACCGCAGGGCGGCTGACGTTTATATTCATCCGATGCTCGACGGCTATGGCGCGAGCGATTTCAACAAGACCGACATCCGGCAGATGATTACAATCGGCTATGAGGCTGCGATGAATGCCCGTGATGAGTTGGTCGATCTGAAACGCCGCATCATGGCAGACGATTAGAGCATTCAGTCCACGATCTCGCGGGCACGCGCCAATGCGAGGTCGATGTGGTTACAGATATTTTCGCGTCCCAAAAGTTTTTCGAAGCCGTTCTTCATCAGGACGGCTTCCACTTTTTCGTTCACGCCCGAGAGTACAATCTGAATGTCTTCCTTCTGCGACATCAGGCAGAGGTTCTCCAAGTTGTGGAGTCCCGTAGAGTCGATGAAAGGCACCTTACGCATGCGGATGATGCGCACCTTGGGATGCTTGCCGAAGCGCGTCATCATTTCCTCGGCACGGTTGCCGGCACCAAAGAAGTAAGGACCGTTGATTTCATATACCTCCACGTGTTCGGGGATGGTCAGGTGCTCCAGGTTTCCGGCTTCCATATCGGCATCTTCGTTGAGGTCAATCTCGTCGTAGATGGCGCGCACGTCGCTGGTCTCACTCATGCGGCGCATGAAGAGCAGGCAGGCGCAGATGATGCCCACCTCGATGGCGATGGTGAGGTCGAAGATGATGGTGAGCAGGAAGGTGAGCACGAGAACCGTGACATCGCTCTTGGGATTCTTCAGCATGGCCAAGAACGAGCGCCAGCCGCTCATGCCGTAGCTCACGACAACGAGCACGCCAGCCAGGCAGGCCATGGGAATATATTGTGCCAGCGGCATGAGAAACAGGAAGATGAGCAGCAGCACCACGGCGTGGACAATGCCCGCGATGGGCGTGCGTCCGCCGTTGTTGATGTTGGTCATGGTGCGGGCAATAGCTCCCGTGGCGGGAATGCCGCCGAAGATGGGAGACGCGATGTTGGCCAGTCCCTGACCGATGAGCTCGATGTTGGAGTTGTGGTGGTCACCAATCACACCGTCGGCCACGGTTGCCGAGAGGAGACTCTCGATAGCGCCCAGGATGGCGATGGTCATGGCCGGTCCCGCCAGCCCCTTGATGGTGTCCCAAGTCAGTTCGGGGACGGTGGCTCCGGGCAGTTGCGAGGAGATGCTGAAGCGGTCGCCGATGGTCTCAATGGTGCTGATGCCTGCATAGTTCTTGAGCAGCAGGGCCACGATAGTGACCACGATGATGGCCACGAGCGATCCTGGAATCTTCTTGTTTACACGGGGCATCAGCGTGATGATAAGGATGCTGAGCAGTCCCATCAGCGTGCTCCAGAGGTCGATGTTCGAGATGTTGCGTCCGTAGGCAATCCATTTCTCGATGAAGTCGGCGGGATTCTCGTCCATCGTCATGCCCAGCAGGTCCTTGATTTGCGTGGTGAAGATGGTGACGGCAATACCGCTGGTGAAACCCACGACGATGGGGTAGGGAATATATTTGATGATGGTGCCCAGCCGCAGGACGCCCAATAGAATAAGGAACACGCCCGCCATGAGTGTGGCGATGGTGAGTCCTTGCATGCCGTACTGCTGGATGATGCCATAGACGATAATGATGAATGCGCCCGTGGGGCCGCCTATCTGCACCTTTGACCCTCCGAAGGCGGAAATCATGAAACCCGCCACGATGGCCGTGATGATGCCTTTCTCAGGCGAAACACCCGAGGCAATACCGAAGGCGATGGCCAGCGGCAGCGCCACGATGCCCACGATGATGCCCGCCATAAGGTCGGCCATGAACGTCTTGCGGTCGTAATTCCGGATGGCCGAAGCCATTTTCGGCTTGAAATCTAATGTCTTCATTGTGTGATTGTAAACTGTTATCCTTTTTACCTTGAAATAAGGGGTGCAAAGATACTGTTTATTTATAAAACAGCGTGCTCTTTTCCCGATAAAAATCCTTTTTGAGCCAATTTAATGATGCAAATCATTTTCGTGGCTTTTCTGTCGTGATGATTTGTATATATTTGGTGAAATTTGACAGCTGTAATAAAAAAAAGAGACAAATAATTTGCTTGTTGGATATTTTTGTATATATTTGCATTCGAATTGAATTATTAACTTTACTAAGATGATTAAACCCTATTCCGGTAGATTTCGGATGAGGTATAAAGATGTAATTTTTGGATGTCTTTTGTTTGATGTAATTAGCAGATGTCTTATGTGGATGTAATTAGCGGATGTCTTTTTGGTGATGTTTTGTTTGATGCCTTTTTTTTTACACTAACTTATATGTTTTACTAATTAACCGTTTTATGAATTATTACTCAAAAATCCTTTCAGTCATCTGTACGGGTTTATTGGTATTGGGGACAACTATGTCCGTTCTACCTGTCAAGGCCGAAGAGTCACCTCTTCAGTCAGGCTCGTCTATGCAGGTGAGAGGTGTTGTGCTTGACTCTGAGAATCAGCCGGTTATCGGAGCAAGCATCGTAGAAGTGGGCTCTAAGAGTAACGGAACGCTGTCGGGCCTTGATGGTTCGTTCTCGATTTCCGTTGCGCGAGGTGCAAGTTTGAGAATCTCCTGTGTCGGTTACAAGACATCAGTCGTGAAGCCGACAGCAGGGCGAAGCCTTTCCGTTGTCCTTGAAGAGGATGCCGAACTACTTGATGACGTTGTGGTGGTGGGTTATGGTACCCAGCGCAAGAAACTGGTTACAGGTTCAACCGTGCATGTAACCTCTGAGAACATCGAAGCCGTGAATGCCGTGGATGCTTTTGGCGCCTTGCAGAGTCTGGCTTCTGGTATGAACATTGTCATGAACTCCGGACAGCCTGGTGAGGGTTACAAGGTTGTAATCCGTGGTATGGGTACGGTCGGTTCCAACACCCCGCTGTATGTGGTTGACGGTGTGCCAGGTGCCAATATCGATGACCTCTCTCCGAATGATATCGAGAGCATCGACATTCTGAAGGATGCTGCCTCCAGTGCCATCTATGGTGCCCGCGCTTCCAATGGTGTCGTTCTCGTTACCACCAAGAAGGGTAAGGCCAGTGGTGGACGTATACGGGTGTCATTCGACGGCTATCTGGGCTGGCAGAATGTAAACACCAACGGTGTTACTCCTTTGAACGCCACCCAGTATATGGAGATTATCAACAAGGCCCGCGAGATTCAGGGCGTTGAGCCATACGTTTGGGAGAATTACATCCCCAAGCAGAATGCTTTGATTCAGAATGGAAGCTGGAACGGTACCAACTGGCTCGAAGAAACCACCATCGACAATGCGCCGATGCACAATGCATCTGTCACGATCTCTGGTGGCGGTGACCTGTCGCGTTTTGCCCTCGGTTTCACTAAGTATCACCAGACGGGTACACTTGGTGCACCAGCCGATCCGAAGTTCGACCGCTACACCGTTCGGCTGAACTCCGACTATTCGCTGATCAGGAGCAAAGGCCGCGACGTGCTGAAGGTAGGTGAGAACGTGACCTTCTCTTCTACCGACAAGCGTGGCGTCTCTGTGGGAGGTATCTATGGCAACAGCATCCGAACGCTTCTGGCTATGACCCCACTGCTGCCCCTCTATAATGATGAGGGAGAATACTACGAGTATAAGGATATCCTGGCCGACAAATGGAACTTCCTTGATGAGGCGTCCAATCCGTTGGCATCAATGAAATATAATAATAGCATGGGCTACAACAAGGGCTGGCGCCTGCAATCTAACTTCTTCCTGGAATTTGCACCCATCAAGGGTCTCACTTGGCGTACCAGTGCAGGATGGCTTTACCGCCACAGAGAGAGCCGCAGCTATGTACCTGTCTATGAGCTTAGCGCCAAGAATATGCAAGCCAATGACGAAGTCAGACAGAGCCAATCATACAGCATTCGTTGGTCTTTGGAGAACACAATCAATTGGGTGAAGTCCTTTGGCAAACATAATATCGATGCCCTCCTCGGACAGTCTGTCGAGAAATGGGGTTATGGCAATGGTCTCAACATAACCAATGGCAACTCACAGTTCCCGGGTTCGTTCGAACATGCTTTTATTGACAATGCCAATGTGATAGACAAATCGTTGACCTCGGTCGGCGGTAGTCCTGAAGCACAGGGTGCCATCGCTTCGTTCTTCGGACGTGTGAACTACAACTACAACGAGACCTATCTGCTCTCACTCGTACTCCGTGCCGATGGTTCATCCAATTTCAAACGCAGCAAGCGCTGGGGTTACTTCCCCTCTGTCTCTGCAGGTTGGGTGATTAGTAACGAGAGCTTCCTTGAGTCAACCCAGAGTTGGTTGGATTTCCTGAAACTGCGTGCAAGCTGGGGACAGAACGGTAACTGTAACATCTCCAACTTCCAGTATCTGGCCACCATCAACATCAACGAACCTTATTATTTCGACAGCAAGGACACCCCAGGACTGGGTGCCTTCCCTGATATTCTTCCCAATGAGGATGTGAAGTGGGAGACCTCTGAGCAGCTTGACTTCGGCTTCGATGCCCGTTTGCTGAACAACCGTTTAGGTGTTGTCTTCGACTGGTATAAGAAAACCACCAAGGACTGGCTGGTAGTTGCTCCGGCATTGCTCTCATACGGAACGAATGCACCTTATGTGAACGGTGGTGACATCGAGAACAAAGGTTATGAGGTTCAATTGTCTTGGAACGACAAGATCGGTAAGGACTTCAGATATAGCGTCTCTGCCAACTTCTCGCACAACAAGAACGAGGTTACCCGTCTGGCAAACTCCGAAGGTATCATTCACGGAAGCGAAAACGCCATTGCACAGAACACGGCCGAGATTAACCGTGTACAGGTAGGCTATCCTATCGGTTACTTCTGGGGTTACGACATGGAAGGCATCATCCAGAACGAGCAGCAGCTGCAGGATTACCTCGCCCGTAACTGTAATGGTGATAAGGCAAACTCTCTGCAGGGCGCATCGTTGCAGCCGGGTGACGTGATGTTCAAGGATCTCAATGGAGATGGTAAAATCACGAAAGAAGGTGACAAGACCATGATCGGTGATCCGAATCCTGACTATACCGTTGGTCTGAACATCAACATCGCCTATAAGGGCTTTGACCTGGGTATCAACGGCTATGGTTCCTTCGGACAGCAGGTAGCCAAGAGCTATCGTCAGTTCTCTGACCATCCCGATGACAACTACTGTACGGATGTCTATACCAAGTACTGGACAGGCGAAGGCAGCACCAACCGCTATCCCCGCTTCTCCGACGGTAAGACCGCCAACATGTCTGAAATCTCACGCGTTTGGATTGAGAATGCCGACTTCTTCAAGATTTCCCGCATTTCTTTCGGCTATGATTTCAAGCGTCTCTATTCGAAACTGCCCGTACAGAAGTGTCGTCTCTATATATCTCTCAGTAATTTCATCACGTTCACTGGCTACTCTGGTATGGATCCTGAGGTTGGCTTCGGTAACGGAAATAGCTGGGCATCTGGTATCGACTGTGGCTATTATCCTTCGTCACGTGCCTTCCAGGTGGGTTTGAACGTTAACTTTTAAGAACTGATAATTCATGAAGATTATGAAAAAGAATCTGTTATATATGATCTGCGCTTTCTGCGTGATCTTTGGATTGTGTGCCTGTGAAGATTTCCTCGACACGGACAACCTTACGAAGAAGGACACCTCGAATTTCCCGATCAGCGAGAGTGATGCCGTTCAGATGGTAAATGGTATTTATGCCGCCATGAACCGAAATCTGGCCGACCCCGAGGAGGATCCATTCTTTATCTTTGACATCGCTTCCGACGATCGTCTGGGCGGTGGTAGCCAGAGTAACATCGGTGCCCAGGGCGTTGACCGTCTGATGAACGCTTATCTGGACTGGATGAAACCCCTCTGGAAGCAGCGCTATGCCGGTATCAACCGTGCCAACAATGCTTTGGAAACCATCGACAATGTGAAGGAATGGTCTTCGGGTGATAAGAAAAACCAACTGCTTTGCGAAACCTATTTCCTTCGCGCCTTCTATTATTTCAACCTGGCTCAGGTATTTAATGGTGTGCCTCTGGTATTGTCAACAGAGCCCCAGAATCTGCCAAGGGCTACACCGGATGAGGTTTATGCACAAATTGCCTCCGACCTGAAAGCTTCCATTGAGGCTGGTCCGTCTACCAAGTATCCTAACTTTGGCATCGGTCGTGTTTCCAAGTGGGCTGCCGAGGGTATGATGGCCCGTGTATGGCTGTTCTATACTGGTTTCTATAAGAAATCAGAACTTCCCCTTGTTGATGGAGGAAGCATCTCCAAGGCGCAGGTCGTATCATGGCTCGAGGATTGTATCCAGAACAGTGGATACGGACTTGTCAGCGACCAGCGTAACCTCTGGCCTTATACCAACCCCTACACTGCCAAGGACTACCCCTATGCCCATGAAAATGGTTTGAACTGGGAGACCGACGAGAACATCGAGAGCATGTTTGCCGTTAAGATGTCGAATGTTCCCGGTTGGAGTGCCGACGGTCTGCTGCGTCACAATCGTATTGTGGAGTTCTACAACCCGCGTAAGACCACCGAGGCAGCCTTCCCGTTCTCTGTACAGGGCTATTCCAACGGTCCCGTGTGCTGGAAGTTGTGGACCGATTGGGCTGAAGATCCCGATTACGCTGGCGACTACCGTCGTGTAGGCTCTATCTGCAAGCGTGCCGATGAGATTCCCAATTATAAAGGCGACCCTGCCAAAGAAGTGGAGAATACCGACCTGCTGGCCAAGAAATACATCGGCTGTGAGGCTTGGAATGAAGACCACAGCGGCCGCTATCTGAGCTACGGCTACTACTATGGTAGTGAGAACAACCGTCAGACCGGTTTGACCCAGTCGCTCGTGTGGCTGCGCTTTGCCGATGTGCTCTTGATGCACGCTGAGCTCACCGATGGCAAGACTGTCTATAATGGCAAGAGTGGCTTGAATGCCGTCCGTCAGCGTGCTGGTCTGCCCGATATTGCCTATAGCCTGTCCAGCCTGAAGAAAGAGCGTCGCTACGAGCTCTGCTTCGAAGCCCTGCGCTGGAATGACCTCCGCCGTTGGGGAGATGTTTCCGAGAAGGTGAAGAACCAGGTGGGCAATCCCATCCTGAATCAGGGTATTCCCGGAGAATATGCCTTTACCAACGACTTCATGCAGCGCTATAATGACACGGGTGGCGGATTTTTCAAGATTCCTGAGGATCAGGTGACGCTGTCGGAAGGTGTATTGGAACAGAATCCTGGTTGGGGAGACGGCACCAACTGGGTGAAGGGAGACCTGCCCTACAAATTCAAATAGCCTATCCTTTCAATGCTATGAAACCACAAGGGGTCGCGAAAAGCGACCCCCTTTCTTCTATTCCGCTATGAAAAATAGATTTGTGGGTGGGAAGGCAACTATTGATTGACAGGTTGCTTCATGAGATTCTCCAACTCCGAATCGGGTTTCTCGAATATTTCTTCGGGCTTGTAAAATTTAGTCGGCATGGTTGCAAAGACCTTGTTGTTGTAGAGGAAAACAAAGTCGTAGAAGCCTGGCTCAACCTCTTCGGGATGAAGATAGAAGGAGCCCCAATGAGCGTCTTCTTCTGCCTCAGGATCTTTGTTCAATTCGCACTCTTGAATATAACCAGGGGTTTTGTCGCTCAAAGTGTTTTTCTGGTAAGAACCTTGGTCGGCATTGTGCTTGAAAACCATCACCTTGATGCCTGTCTTTGCGTTTGATTGTGGATGAAACTCTATCCATTCGTTCAATTCAAAAACAGAGCGGATACCTTCTGTGGCGTAGGGCTTGTGGTTGAAATCACCGGTGCCGCAACGGTCGCCGAATAGACTCAGGCCTGTCATGACGGGCTTTTCTCCCTCCTTGAGGTTGACGAAATAGAGTTTGCCAAGTACCGTTGAATCTTGAACTTGAACTTGAGCAATGTTGGCTTTTACATCATTTGCACCATTTGTTCCATTCTTGCAGTTTACTGTTGAAAACAGGGCAAGAACTGCGATAATTGATAAAGCGATTCTTTTCATACACCTTCATTCCGCAACACTATTGTTTTTTGTGGTTTTAATGTCCTAGGCAACAAAGAGTTGCCAGTGGTTTTGCCATGCCAGATATTTCACTTGTCTTAGTGCTGCGATTAGAAAACAAGCATCACTCTGATACAGCATGGCAAAGGTACAAATAAAATCAGAGAAATCCATACATTTGATGGATTTTTCTACCTTAGCCTCCGCAAATAGAAGAATATTGCAAAATTGCATATTGCATACGTTTTTTTTCAGACGGGAAGAATTTGTAGGTTAATAAAGATTGATTATTTTATATAAATAATTGATTATTAATAATATATATAATATATACTATATATATACTTTAATCATTCTCTCCTCCTTATTAAAAAATTGAATGCAATATGCAATTTTGCAATCTAACTCGTTTTCGGTGCGCTTTTGCTAAATGACATGTCTTGCTTCCAATGGGTGGAAAGGTTGCTTCCAATGGGTGGAAAGGTTGCTTCCAAAGTCTGGAAAGGATGCTTCCATTGGTTGGAAACGAGGCTTCCAATGAGCGGAAGTGATACGCACAAAAACAAAGCGGAAACCCCAAAGGTTCCCGCTGATTAGATAATAGGTCGTAAAATGATTTATTTGTTCTTCAAGATGTCCTTGATGTCAGCCAGCAGCTCCTCTGTGGTAGGTCCTGCGGGAGCCTCGGGAGCGGGCTCTTCTGCCTTCTTCATCTTATTCATAGCCTTGATCATGCAGAAGATACACAGGGCGATGATGAGGAAGTCGATGATGTTCTGGATGAAGGTACCATATTTCACGGTGGCATCTCCCACCTTGGCCACCAGACCGGTAAAGTCAACACCGCCAGTGATCATGCCGATGATAGGCATCAGCACGTCGTCAACCAATGAAGACACGATCTTACCGAAAGCACCGCCGATGATCACACCGACTGCCATGTCCATCACATTGCCTTTCATGGCAAATTCCTTGAATTCTTTAACAAATCCCATAGTTTTAAATTTTAAATTAGTAATATGTTAACTGTCCTATATTCTTTAGTTTTGTAATCTTCAAATTGCAATCTTGATTTGCAACGGCTGAATTTTATTTTTGAACGTTCATCTTAAATACTTTTTAATATAATTAAGATTGTATTCGAGTGCAAATATAGAAAAAAAATCGTAACTTTGCACGCGAAAAAAGAAAAAAGTGCTTTTGAGAGGGTAATTTTTTACAGTTTAGGCGCGAAAAGCCCCTCTTGGCAGGCAAAAAGGTATGTAATTAAGGATTTTATTTTAACCCTTTTAAATATAAAAGAAAAAATGACAAAAGTAGCTATTAACGGCTTTGGCCGTATCGGTCGCCTCGCATTCCGTCAGATGTTCGAGGCTGAAGGTTATGAAGTAGTAGCAATCAACGACTTGACCAGCCCCAAGATGCTGGCTCACCTGCTGAAGTATGACACCGCTCAGGGTGGTTTCTGCGGCAAGATCGGTGAGAACAAGCACACTGTTGACTGCACCGACAACTCTATCATCGTTGACGGTAAGGAGATTACCATCTACGCTGTTCCCAACGCTGCTGAACTGCCTTGGGGCGAGCTCGACGTTGACGTTGTTCTGGAGTGCACCGGTTTCTACACTTCTAAGGAGAAGGCTTCTGCTCACATCAAGGCTGGTGCCAAGAAGGTTGTAATCTCTGCTCCTGCTGGCAACGACCTGCCCACCATCGTTTACAACGTAAACCACAAGACCCTGACTCCTGCCGACACCGTTATCTCGGCTGCTTCTTGCACCACTAACTGTCTGGCTCCCATGACCAAGGCTCTGAACGACTTCGCTCCTATCCAGAGCGGTATCATGACCACCGTACACGCTTACACTGGCGACCAGATGATTCTCGACGGTCCTCAGCGCAAGGGTGATGTTCAGCGCGCTCGTGCTGGTGCCCAGAACATCGTTCCTAACTCAACTGGTGCTGCCAAGGCTATCGGTCTCGTAATCCCCGAGCTGAACGGTAAGCTCATCGGTGCTGCCCAGCGCGTTCCCACTCCTACAGGTTCTACCACTATCCTGCACGCTGTTGTGAAGGGTGAGGTAACTGTTGAGGACATCAACGCTGCCATGAAGGCTGCTGCCAACGAGAGCTTCGGTTACACCGAGGAGAAGCTCGTTTCTTCTGACATCATCGGTATGAAGTACGGTTCGCTGTTCGACGCTAACCAGACCATGGTAAGCAAGATTGGCGACGGCAACTCTCTCGTTCAGGTTGTTGCTTGGTACGACAATGAGAACTCTTACACTTCTCAGATGGTTCGCACCATTAAGTACCTCGCTGAGCTCAAATAAGAGAAGTCTCGACTAAAATATTAGCCGTCCGATTTTGTCGGACGGCTTTTTTTGTGTATCTTTGCCCCGACTGTGATGAAGTGGATAAGTACTAATCTGAATATCATTATATAAAATAAGGTGTATATATGAGAAAAATGTCTTTATTGATCATGATGTTGCTGGCCGTGCTGACGGCACAGGCACAGTTCGATGCCAGCTCTGACCCCAGTTTCGAACGTACTCCGCTCTCCGTGATTCAGGATGGATGGAAGACGAAGGTGATTACCGATGTGCCTACAGCTGGTATCGGTATCATGCTGGAACGTTTTGATATGACATGGCCTACGGGAGCCGTGGGTGATGTCTGTCAGGTGATGCAGACCGGCGTAGCAAAGAAAGTGCTCGACAAGAATGACGGCTATACCGTTGAGGTGGACGCCCAGAACGGCTATGTGGAGTCGTATAATGAAGGTAGCGACCGTCAGACCATGTCGGCTTGTGTATGGCGCCGTACGAATGGTCACCGGCTCTTTGCCGTTGTTATTTCTCAGCCCGTCGATCCGGAAATAGAGCTGGTCTGTTTCTACGACTATGATCCGCAGAAACATATCCTCACGCCAGAGCCTGATATACTGGACCAGATCCAGCCGTTGTTCCCTACGGCTTATATGAACTTCGTACTTCCCAAGGTGGGAAAGGATTTGATTGTTTCCGAATACAGCAGCGGCAATACATATAAGAGAATCTACAAGTGGAATGGTATGATTCCCGTCTATGACAGGACGGAAAGGGAGTCGATGGGGCTTGAAGACACCGAAATGATGAACGCCGCAGGACCTGCAATGTCGTTCCCCGTCAAGTTCAGCGGTGCCAAGCCCGGCATCAGCGACTTTGTCACGGCCATTCTCTCACAGGAAGAACTCTGTGAGTCACAGATCAATGTGGCTGCCAATTTGAAAAAACGCCGTTCTGGAAAAAAACTGGCGAATGGAATATCGATAGTCGTGGATGAACGCAATGGCTACTTCCGCTTTGAGATGGCATCTGGTTCTTCGGAGGTCTGCTATACGGAATACTGCTATTGGAACTGTTCTGATGGCAAGCACAAGCTCGTGGCCGAAAACACGGGAGTGGTCATCAACGGCAAATATGAGAATACCGAATGTACCGGCCTGATGTTCTACCTCTATGACAATGAGACCCGCGAGCTGACCTACACTTCGCCCTACGATTTGGGTGCCGGCATTCAGGTGAAGCCCGTCGTCAGCTACTCTCTGCCCCGTACGGGCAAGGATATTATGGCCGACATCAATGACGAGAAACATGTTGTGAAGATCCGCATGAAGTGGAACGGCATGAAGTTTGACCAGGAACAAGTAACGAAATAATTAAGCCAGATGAAGAAGTGGATAGGAATCACGTTGTTGCTGGCGGTGCTGTCAGTGGCCGTGGGTGCTCAGGCTCAAGGAATCGGGAAGTACAAGCGGAATGACTTTTCGTTCAAGAGCACGAAGGTGAAGAATGCCGAGGGTGAGCTGACCCATGTGAAAGTGGGTGCCTACGTAGGCAATAAACTCGTTGACGAGTTCACTATCGAACTTGGCGGTGTGCCGATGGAAACCACAGCCGATGCCGTGGGAACGATCAGTGAGACTGATCTCAACAATGACGGTATTCCCGACGTGAACATCTATCTAGGATACTATGGCGGACATCCCAACGATGTCTATTACGAGGCTTTGATATGGGATTCTGAACTCGGGCGCTTTCTGCAGGCTGACGGCTATAAGGAACTGGCGGAGCCGATGGTTGATGACCAGACGCATCTGATCTATACCAATCTTCGGGACGGCCCTGAGAAGCGGGTTATGGACTATTATGGATGGCAGCGCAACAAGATACGGCATCTGCGTTCGGAGACCTTTGCAATTGAAGACGGCGGTTCCACGGATTTCAGCGGTCTGCTCGACTTTCCTTGTTCCCGGATTGATGCCAAGCTCGACGGACGCATTCCGGTCATTATCGCTTTTCAGGAGAACAACGACGACAACGTGGCTGGTTACATCTATTATCCCAAGGCAAAACATCCTGCTCCCATTATGGTGGCCGGCTATGTGACACATGGGAAGGACGGTGACTTTTATTCCCTGAACGAGTATCAGAACGACGGCATCATCACGGGCACTCTCATGATTGAGCAACGGTTGGTTGATGGATGGGACCATCAGGTGACGGGTACATGGACGAATCCCAAGACTCAGAAAGAACTGAAGTTGGCGGACGTGAAGTTCAGTCGAGAGATGCCAGATTGGTTCAACAAGTCGCTCCTTGCCCCGGAAGATCCCGGCAATATTGGCCGTGAGTATTCCTTCCAGCGTTGGCGCCAGGGCTATGATGCCTATATGGGCGGTCATATCACTTTCCGGGCCGCAGGCAAGAACAAGGTGTATTTCGAATGCTGCAATGTGATAAACAACATCGCAGAGGGCAGGAGTGATGACGGACGTCCGGCAGTGCTCAAGGGCAACAGGTTCGAATACCGTGAGGTCAACGAGTGTCATTACGGTTTCAGCGCCACGTTCTTCCCCAGGTTCGTCATACTGAAAACCATCACCGACTATGAGACACTCGGTTGTTTCGGGGCTCATTCCGCCTTTGACGGTGTATATATCAAAATCAAACAGTAATTATTATGAAGAAACTGATGTTCTTGGCCATTTGCCTGATGGCAATGATGATGGGCTGTAAGCAGAAGGGACAGAAGTCTCCTGAAAACAGTAAGGATTCGGTGACTGCTGTCATCGACAGTATCATTGAGGAGAACGACACGACGCCGCTGCCCATGTTCCTCGTTGGCAACGACGGGAAGTTTATGCAGATGCTCTATTGGACTAATTTCGAAGAGCCCAAGAAGAGTGGTGACGATGATGAATTCTTCGAAACCTACCATAAAAGATGGGAACTGCAGGAGATGTTCCGCCGTAACGCAGCACAGTACACCAACCTGCTTTGTGGTGACAAGATTATTAAGGTGAAGTTTGTTGATGAGGTACTGAAAGATCCTGATGGCAATACCCCAAGTGTCGGTGAGATTCACAGCCGTGTGGGTATCCCGTCTCTCTGTGCTCGCTATGATTATGCTAATCCGAAGGAAAAGCCCCATAAGCAATCGCTGATCGACAGTTGGGGATTGGTCGTCTGCACCGATAGTTATCTTGCCTCACGCAAGCGTCTGGACATTCAGCACTTACAGGCAGACGACTATAGTTATCCTACCAAACTCCCTACGGATATTGTTCAGAAACTTGAAGCACAATACGGCATGAAGGCGGAAAGCGCCGTCAAGACCTGTGTTATCGACGGCCGTTACACGATGGGAGCCGTGCAGTTCAAGGGTGAATACAAGAATGCCCCAAAGGACAAATATGATCCTGATCGCAAATTTGCCCTCGCCCTCGAGGTGTTGATCGATAGCGGAAAGGTTTACATCCTTGAGCAGTTGGGCTATTTTGACCCCCAATATGGCAGTTCGTGGAATGTTGACGCAGATGGCTATTTCCCCAATGACATCACCGCAGCCTTCGAGGGACCGAAGGGATTGGAGCTCTGTTATACCCACAGTGCCCCGGAGAGTTTCTGTATTGGCATGCTTTTCCCCAGAGAGGGTAAACTTGTCGAGATGGAATACGAGTGTTACCATTCGTTGGTTGATGAGGAAATCCCCGTTTGGAAGAAAGACCTTGCTGAGATGGACAAGATATATCATGCCGACGAGATGGGTGATAGGAATGTGGCGCTTGTCAAGTGGGCCCATTGCTACATCGATAATGATAACGAGTGGATATGGATGCGTGACATGGAGAACAAGAATGGAGCCTTCTTCATCAGGAAAGATGGCAAGTTCCAGTTGATGGCTGTCGAGAATCCACGCTTTCGTCCCCTGAAATGCTATAAGGATGGCATCAGCTACCTGAAGTTGGCAGGTCCTGCCGGCGGTCCATCGTGGCAGCGGGAGATTCACGCCATCAAGAATGGTAAGCGCATTTGGAAACTCAATGTGCTTGAAGTAGAGGGCAAAATTGACGAATGTTCGCTTAACGACAAGGATATCTCCAATGAGGAGGGAAAGGCCTATTTGGACAAGGTTCCCGAGGGAGAGGAGATTACCGCTTTCTTTAAGGAAATTAATCCCAAGGAATGAATGTTAACATTCTCCCATGAGGGAGTGGTGTGAGAAAAACATGGTATTCCCTATTGCGAAATGGCTTTTTTTTAGTATTTTTGCCGCCAAATGCAGAGACTGATAACGATATTGGGCCCCACGGCAAGTGGAAAGACCGAACTGGCTGCACACTTAGCCGTAATAATGGACGGCGAGGTTATCTCGGCGGACTCGAGGCAGGTGTATCGCCGGATGGACATCGGCACAGGCAAAGACCTGGCCGACTACTCCGTGGACGGGAAGCTAGTGCCATATTACCTGATTGACATCTGTGAGCCGGGCACGAAATACAACCTGTTCCAATATCAACAGGACTTTCTGAAAGCCTACGAGGATATTACCGCCAGAGGCCGCCAGCCGATACTCTGCGGTGGCACGGGGCTCTATATTGAGTCGGTGCTGAAGGGATATGCGTTATCGCCAGTTCCCCAGAATCCTACCCTTCGGGCTGAATTGGAAGGGAAATCGCTGGAAGAACTCACTGCGATTCTTACCAGCCTGAAGCAGCAGACGGGTACGACTATGCACAATACTACCGATGTGGATACGGCGCAAAGAGCTATACGTGCCATTGAGATTGAGGAGTACAACCTACATACGCCGATGCCTAAACGTCAGTTTCCGCAGATTCCCTATATTATTATAGGTGTAAACATTGACCGTGAACACCGTCGCGAGAAAATAACCCGACGGCTGAAGGCAAGGCTCGACGAGGGGATGGTGGAGGAAATCAGAGGGCTGCTCGATAGTGGCATTCCTGCTGAAGACCTGATGTATTACGGCTTGGAGTACAAATACGTGACAGAATACGTCATAGGGAAAACGTCGTATGAAGAGATGTTCCGCGGGTTGGAAATTGCCATCCACCAGTTCGCCAAGCGTCAGATGACATGGTTCCGCGGAATGGAGCGTCGGGGGTTCACCATTCATTGGATTGATGCGCTGCAGCCGATGGAGGAGAAGATTGGAAAAATTCTGCAAATTATAAACCTGAAACCTGAAACTTGAAACCTGAAATAAAAATATGGAACAGAACAGATGGGGCGTGCTTTACTGCCCGAAACACGGTTTCGTTTCTCCGCAAAAGAAATGGGAAAAGATTGAGAAATGCCTGAAGGATAAGGGCATTTCCTATGATTTCATACAGAGTGAGAACTCCAACAGCGTGGAGCGCCTGGTGAATATGATGATCAACAATGGCTACAAGACACTGGTGATTATCGGAGGTGACTCGGCGCTCAACGATGCCGTGAACTGTCTGATGCAGGCTGAGCCCGAAGTCAGACAGGGCATCTCGCTGGGCGTAATCCCGAATGGCGTGATGAATGATTTCGCACGCTACTGGGGATTTAAGGAAAGTGAACTGGAACAGACTGTTGACTGGCTGAAGAAAGGTCGCATACGTGCCGTTGACCTGGGATGCGTGCGCTATACCAACAAGGAGGGGGAGCGTTGCCGGCGCTATTTTCTCAACTGTGTCAATATCGGACTGATAGCTTCCATTATGAATCTTCGCCGTCAGACACGCCGCGTGCTGGGAAGTCGTATGCTTTCGTTTTTGGCCTCATTCCTGCTGATGGTTTTCCAGCGGATGGAGTATAAGATGGACATTAAAATTAATACCGAACGTATTAAGCGTAAGGTGATGACGGTATGTGTGGGTAGTGCACGGGGGTACGGCCAGACTCCGAATGCTGTTCCCTATAACGGAATGCTCGATGTGTCGGTGGTGTATCATCCGGAGGTGACGCAGCTCTTCGAAGGATTCTATCTTTTCCTTCGCGGGAAGTTTCTGAATCATCATAGCGTGCATCCCTATCGCACTACGGAGATTGAGGTTAACGAAGCTCAACGCGCATTAATCGGTATTGACGGACGTCTGATGAATACCCCTGAAGGACCGTTCAAGATAAACATCGAGCAAGAGGTTATAAATTTTATTATACCAGACTAATACAAGAAAAAGGTTAGAGAAATGCTCTAACCTTTTCTTGATATATCTTCCAGTTCTTCAATATTGATCAGTTTGATCTTTCGTCCATCGATGGCAATCAGCTTCTCGTTGGCGAAAGTGGAGAGTGTGCGGATGGCATTGCTGGTAGTCATGTTCGACATGTTGGCCAGGTCTTCACGGCTCAGGTAGATGCTCAGTGTGCAGTCATCTTCCTCCAGTCCGTAACTGTCGCGGAGGAAAAGAAGCGCTTCGGCTAATCGACCGCGGATGTGTTTCTGGGTGAGGTTGATGGTACGGTCGTCTGACTGCCCGAGTTCTACAGCCAGGTGGCGGAGAATGAACTGGCAGATGTGGAAGTTGCGCTTCATGAGTTCTACGATGATTTGCATTGGGACAAAGGCCACCATGCTGGCTTCAAAAGCCATGGCTGTGGTCTTATAGTCCTCTTCGGCAAAAAAAGCACGATATCCGAAAATGCCGATGGGTTTGATGACACGCACAATTTGGTTGCGGCCGCTTACGCCGTCCTTGTATATCTTCACCTTGCCTTGGATGAGGAACATCATCATGCCCGGGCGGTCGATTTCGTTGTAGATAACTTCATTCTTGCGAAACTGTTTCACGCTAATGTCCTGGGCAAGCAAGGCCTGCTCTTCTTCATCGAGTGGCGACCAGTAGTCGCATATCTTTCTGATGATTTCCTCCTTCTTTGAATCCTTTATTACAATCATTGTTAATCCCTTGTTGCAAACAATAAGCATTACCTATAACTGGTTGCAAAGGTAATAAAAATAGTTGAATTGAGTAAATTTTCCCACATTTTTTGTATTGTAGAACATAAAAAATGCTGATTTTCCTAAAATTGTTGGTTTTTATTTTGTTCTCCCGAAGAAATTTATTAACTTTGAACTCACTAATAATCTTTGAAAATTTAAACATACAAACCTTAATAGAGTAACTATGAGTTATCTGCGATTCGAAAAGGCTCTGATGACGAACCTGGAGGAAGCATTGCCGCGGGAGTTGTTGCGCACTAACCGCTCCGGCGCATACTCATGTTCCACGATTGTTGACTGTAATACGCGTAAGTATCACGGACTGCTCGTCGTACCCGTTCCCGAACTGGATGATGAGAATCACGTGTTGCTTTCTTCGCTTGATGTGACAGTCATCCAGCATGGGGCAGAGTTCAATCTTGGCCTTCACAAGTATCAGGGCAACAACTTCAGCCCTAAAGGTCACAAGTACATCCGAGAGTTTGACTGTGACAAAGTTCCAACCACCCTCTATCGTGTGGGTGGCGTAATCCTTAAGAAAGAGGTGGTGTTCCAGCACTACGAGGACCGTATCCTCATCCGTTATACGCTTGAAGATGCACATTCGGCCACCACGCTCCGTTTCCGTCCGTTCCTGGCATTCAGAAGTGTGCGCCAGTTTACGCATGAGAACGGAACGGCCAGCCGTGAGTATCATGAGGTGGACAATGGTATCAAGACCTGTATGTATGCTGGATATCCCGACCTGTATATGCAGTTCTCGAAGAAGAACGAATTCCATTTCGTGCCCGACTGGTATCGCGGTGTGGAATATCCCAAGGAGCAGGAGCGCGGTTATGCCTCCAATGAGGACCTCTACGTACCTGGCTATTTTGAGATGGATATCAAGAAAGGAGAGAGCATCGTGTTTTCAGCTTCTACCAGTGAGATTAAGTCAGGTGGCCTGAAGGCTCTGTTCAACAAGGAAGTGGAAGAGCGTGCTCCGCGTGATAATTTCTTCCATTGTCTGGTCAATGCCGCTCACCAGTTCCACAAGCGCGAAAGCAATGACGAGCGCTATCTGCTGGCTGGTTTCCCCTGGTTCAAGTGTCGTGCTCGCGATACCTTTATTGCATTGCCGGGTCTGACGCTTGCCATTGAGGAGCAAGACTACTTCGAACTGGTGATGAAGACAGCCAGTCGTGAACTCCGCAATTTCATGAAGGGCAAGCCCGTGAAGATTATCACGGAGATGGAAATGCCCGACGTTCCCCTATGGGCCATCTGGGCCGTGCAGCAGTATGCCAAGGAGGCCGGAGAAGATAAGGCCTTCAAGAAATACGGTAAGCTGGTCACAGACATCGTGAAGTATATCGAAGACGGCAAGCATCCTAATCTGTTCCCTGAGGAGAACGGACTTGTGCGCATTGAGGGTCGTGACAGGGCTATGACTTGGATGAACTCTACGGCTAACGGCCGTCCGGTGGTTCCGCGCACAGGCTTTGTCGTTGAGATTAATGCCCTTTGGTATAACGCCCTGAAGTTTGCGGCCAAGTTGGCTATTTTCAATAAGGACGAAAAGGCAGCTGCCCATCTGGAGAAGATGGCAGCCAAGACCAAGGAGTCGTTCGTGGCAACCTTCCTCAATGACTATGGCTATCTCTACGACTACGTAGATGGCAATATGATCGACTGGAGCGTACGCCCGAATATGATCTTTGCCGTGGCATTGGATTTTTCACCATTGGCACAAGACCAGAAGAAGTCGGTGCTCGATATCTGTACCCGCGAACTGCTTACGCCTAAGGGACTTCGTTCGCTCTCGCCAAAGAGCGGCGGTTATAATCCGATGTATGTAGGCCCTCAGTCGCAACGCGACTATGCTTACCATCAGGGAACGGCTTGGCCGTGGCTTGGCGGTTTCTATATGGAAGCTTGCCTGAAACTCTATAAGCGTACACGTCTGAGTTTCGTGGAGCGCCAGATGGTAGGTTATGAGGACGAGATGATGCTCAATTGTCTCGGCACCATACCCGAGATGTCGGATGGTAACCCACCGTTCCGTGCTCGTGGCGGTATGTCTTTTGCCATGAATGTGGCAGAAATACTGCGCACGCTGAATATGTTAGAGAAATATACTTATAACCGATAATTCTGGAGGACTGCTATATGAAAGTATTAATGTTTGGATGGGAGTATCCTCCTCATGTTTTTGGTGGTCTTGCTACTGCCAACTATGGTATTTCCGAAGGTCTGAAGGCTCAGGGAGACATTGAGATCGCACTTTGTCTGCCGCATCCTTTCGGAGATGAAGAGACGCATGCCGCCCGCATCATTGCCATGAATGCGGTGCCTATTGCATACCGTGACGTTGACTACGATTACGTGAAGAACCGCGTGGGCAACATCATGGACCCCGACTACTACTATAAACTGCGCGAGCATATCTATGCCGACTTCAACTATATGCACGTCAATGACTTGGGCGCTATGGAGTTTGCAGGCGGCTATCCCAGCAATTTGCATGATGAGATTAACAACTATTCGGTGATTGCCGGTGTGGTAGCCCGTACGGAAGAGTTTGATATCATCCATGCCCACGACTGGCTGACCTATCCTGCCGGAATCCATGCAAAGAATGTGAGTGGCAAGCCCCTCTGCATCCACGTGCATGCTACAGATTTCGACCGTTCACGCGGCAAGGTTAATCCTACTGTATATGGTATTGAAAAGGACGGTATGGACAATGCCGACTGCATCATGTGTGTATCGGAATTGACCCGTCAGACTGTCATCAACCACTACCATCAGGATCCCCGCAAGTGCTTCACGGTTCACAATGCCGTATATCCCTTGAAGCAGGAACTTCAAGACATTCCTCGTCCTGACCATACGGGCAAGGAGAAAGTCGTTACCTTCCTGGGACGTATCACGATGCAGAAGGGACCTGAGTATTTCGTTGAGGCTGCCAATATGGTGTATCACCGTACGCGCAACGTGCGTTTCTGCTTTGCAGGAAGCGGTGACATGATGGAGGCTATGATCAATCTTGCTGCTGAGCGAGGCATTGCTGACCGTTTCCACTTCCCTGGATTCATGCGCGGTAAGCAGGTGTATGAATGTCTGAAGGATTCAGATGTATATGTCATGCCTTCAGTCTCTGAGCCGTTTGGTATCTCTCCGCTGGAGGCTATGCAGTGCGGTACGCCCAGTATCATCTCCAAGCAGAGTGGATGTGCTGAAATCCTGACTAACTGTATCAAGGTTGACTATTGGGACATTCACGCATTGGCCGATGCCATGTATAGCATCTGTACCAACGAGAGCCTCTTCAACTATCTGAAAGAGGAAGGCAAGAAAGAAGTTGACCAGATTACATGGGTGAAGGTAGGTGCCTGGATTCGTGAACTCTACTTGCGTACCCTTGGATGGGTTTAAAAGTAATATTATTAAAGGAATAAAAGTAAATAACAATGAAAACAATTTGTTTATATTTTGAGATACATCAGATTATTCATCTCAAACGTTACCGTTTCTTTGATATCGGTACTGATCATTATTATTATGATGACTATGAGAACGAACGCTCTATCACCGATATCGCTGAGCGCTCCTACATGCCTGCCCTGAACACGCTGCAGCAGATGATTCAGGAGAACGGCAAATCCTTTAAGGTGGCCTTCTCCCTTTCTGGAACAGGTATTGAGCAGTTGGAAATGCACGCTCCGCAGGTGCTGGAGAAACTGCAGGAACTCAACCAGACAGGTTGTGTGGAATTCCTCGCAGAGCCCTACAGCCACGGTCTTTCTTCTTTGGCCAACGAAGAGTGCTTTGCTGCTGATGTGAAGAAGCAGGTGAAGAAGATAGAAGAATATTTCGGCAAGAAGCCAAGCGTGCTCCGCAACTCTTCACTCATCTATAGTGATGACATCGGTGCCCAAGCTGCTGCTTTGGGTTTCAAGGGTATGCTTACCGAAGGTGCCAAGCATGTGCTCGGATGGAAGTCGCCACATTATGTATATAATTGCGCCCTTGCTCCGTCGCTGAAACTTCTGCTCCGTGACGTAGAACTCTCCGATGACATCTCACTGCGCTTCAATAATCCTGATTGGGATGGCTATCCTCTGTTTGCTGATGCCTATATCAACCGCATTGCGCAGTTGCCAGAAGAAGAGCAGATCATCAATATCTTCATGGAACTCTCTGCCCTGGGTATCGCTCAGCCGCTTAGCAGTAATATCCTTGACTTTATCCATGCCTTGCCTGCATGCGCCAAAGAGAAAGGTATCACTTTCTCTACGCCGTCAGAGATCTTTGCTAAGATGAAGAGCGTTGACAATCTCTACGTGCCCGATACACTGTCGTGGGTAGATGAGGAACGCGACGTAAGTTGCTGGCTGGGTAACAACATGCAGCGTGAGGCCTTCAATAAGCTCTATAGCGTGGCTGACCGCGTTCGCATCGCCAATGATCCTCGTATCAATCAGGACTGGGACTATCTGCAGGCTAGTAATAACTTCCGCTTCATGACCACCAAACCCTCCAACGTTGGTCTTGATCGTGGTATCTACAGTTCACCCTTCGATGCCTTCACCAACTATATGAACATCCTTGGTGACTTCATGAGCCGTGTCAACAGCCTCTATCCTGAGAGTATTGACAATGATGAACTCAACGCTCTGCTCACTACGATTCGAAATCAGGGTGATGAAATTCAGCGTAAGGATCTTGAGATTACACGTCTTCAGGCTAAGGTTGAGAAGATGCAGGCAGAAGAGGATAAACTCCATGCCAAGCTTGACAAAGTCAGCGAGGCACCTAAGAAGGCTCCTGCCAGGAAGGCTGCACCAAAGGCTAAGAAAGCAGAATAGTAATTCTAATTATTCTAAAATAAAAAGGCGGATGATTCATCCGCCTTTTGTTTATTTGATGTTTACTGTGATTTTCTGAAGATTACTATTGGCAGAGGAATTGCCTACCATCACTTCATACTTGCCGGGAACGACTCGCATCGTATTAGTCTGGGTGTCCCAGAGCTCAAATTGTTCCCGAGGCATTGGGATTTCCACTATCTTGCTTTCTCCTGCTTTCAGATAGACTCGCTTGAAACCACGGAGGGTCTTTAGTGGACCTTCAACATCCTTGGGATTGCGGACATACACCTGTACGACTTCAGAGCCGTCGCTAGTACCTGTGTTCTTTACGCTAACTTTGACTTTACCGTCGCGGAATGAAGGCTTGCCGAAACTGAACGTGGTGTAACTGAGACCATATCCGAAGGGATAGAGTGGGGTGCCCTCGAAATAGCGGTAAGTGCGACCTTTCATGTTATAGTCGAGGAAATCTGGGAGTTGTTCGGCGTTCTTATAGAATGTGATAGGCAGTTTTCCACTGGGATTGTACTTGCCGAAAAGAACGTCGGCTACAGCTTTTCCACCAGCCTCACCTCCGTACCATGCCTGGATGATGGCGTCAGCGTTCTGATGCTCGGGTTCCAGTCCAATGGCAGAGCCGGAGCAGTTCACGAAAATAACCTGCTTGCCCATCTTCTTCAGATCGGCAATCCACTGGCGCTGCACTTTGGGCAGTTCGATGCTGATGCGGTCGCCTCCCTTGAAGCCTTCCTCATTGACTTTCATCTCCTCACCTTCCAGACGTGGGGATATGCCGCCTACGAAGATGACGGTGTTGGCATCCTTTATTTCGGCCAAGATGTCCTCGCGACTCATGCTGTCCTTCATAGTGAAGTCGAACAGCAGCATGGCATGGCCGGTGAATTGTACGTATTCTATGCAGACAGGGTATTGCTGTCCTGCCTTCACGTTGCACGTCAAGCCTGAGTGCCTGACGCCATGACCATTCGTTCGGTTAAGGAGCGTATCGCCATTGAAGATGATACGGATGAAATCGTCGTTGAGTGCATTAATCTGCAGTTCACCGTCTTGCTGGGCACGGAACACGCCTTCATAGCGTGCGGAGAAGTGTTCCAGTTCCACACCCGCTGCAAAGGCTGTGTTTCCGCCATTGTCCAAGTGGACGGTTTCCGTCGTAGTCAGTTGGGCGGCAGGAGTACCTACCATCTTTTCGTTATTCCAGAAGGTAGTCTTGAATCCCCTCTGACCGTCGGGGGTGTAGATGCTATTGAACATGCTTACGGGAACTTCATTTCGCGTGAGCGTGCAGCCTTGGATGTATTTCACATTGGGGAGATATTGGCGGATGCCTTGCAGGATGGTGGTAGTATGTGTAGGCTGACCGTTGTAGTTGCCCCATAGCATTGTGGAGTCATTGGCGTTTGGTCCCATCACGACGATTTTGTCGCTATTGGATGAGAGTGGAAGGATACTGCTGTTCTTTAACAGTACAATACTCTCTTGGGCGGCATCAATGGCCAGCTGTTTGTGCTTCTTGCTGGCGACGACACTCATCGGTATCTTCGTCCATTCCACCAGCTCGTCAGGATCAAAGTCTCCGAGTTCAAAACGTCCTTGGAGGAGCCTTTTCAGCGAAATATCAATCTGTGCTTCCGTAATTCTTCCCTCTTTCACGGCCTCGGGTAGAGAACGGTAGATGCTTCCACACTCCACATCGGTTCCGGCGATGACGGCACTTGAGGATGCTTCGCTGGCAGTTTTCACGAAATTGTGGCGGTTAGGCTTGAAGAAGTCATCGATGGCGCCACAGTCACTGGTTACGATACCCTTGAATCCCCATTCGTCTCGTAGAATGCGCTGCAGATAACGGGTGTTGCCGCAACATGGCTCACCATCTATACTCTGATAGGCACACATGATTTCCTTCACGTCAGCCTCCTGCACAAGTGCCTTGAAGGCAGGAAGATAGGTCTCCCAGAGGTCACGTTCGGGGAGATTCTCAATGTTGAATTCATGTCGGTTCCATTCCGGTCCACTGTGTACGGCATAGTGTTTGGCACAGGCAAATAGTTTCTTGTAACGGCTATTGCTTGTTCCTTTCTCGAAATCCTGTCCTTGAAGGCCATTCACGACGGCAAGTCCCATTCTCGTAGTAAGATAGGGGTCTTCACCGTAAGTCTCTTGTCCGCGCCCCCAACGGGGATCACGGAAGATATTGATATTGGGTGTCCAGAAAGAAAGACCGCGATAACGGGCCATTTCTCTGTTGCGCCTAGCTTCCGTGTTTTTGGCCCTGGCCTCATCGCTGGCAGCGGTAAACACCTTATAGACCAAAGCATCATCAAAAGAAGCCGCCATTCCCATCGTGATGGGGAAAACTGTAGCTATGCCATTGCGGCCTACGCCGTGGAGGGTTTCATTCCACCATTCAAACTGCGGAATGCCCAGACGGGGAATAGCCGGAGAACGGTCCATCATCAGGAGCGCCTTTTCATCGAGAGTGAGTCGTGAACACAAGTCCGCAGCACGCTCTGCGGGAGAGAGGTTAGGATTTTGATAAGGCAGTTGCTGGGCCCAGGTGAATGTGGCGCAGCAGACCAAGATTGCGGTAATGAATGTTTTTTTCATGTTTGTAGTAGTTGAATATCCTGGGCAAAGATAATGAATAATTCTGGAAAAGTATTATTTCATTAGAATCTTTTTGCCGTTTTGGATGTAGATACCGGAAGTGGGGCGGCTCACCACCATGCCTTGCAGATTGAAATATCTGTTATCAGATTCGGGAGCTGCACTCAGATTGAGTATTCCTGTGGATTCACCGTAAATCTGCTGGCAGCTCATCACGGTTCCTCCTTCGTTCTGTTTCGCCGTGATGTCGGCAACGAGCGAATTGAGATAGTTCTCCAGGTTGGTGTAGCCATTGTCGGCTATAGTTTTTCCGTCGTTGGCGTTGTCCTTGTTGAGCCCATTGGCATTTTCCCACTCGTCAGGTATGCCGTCTTTGTCGGAGTCGAGTGGGGCAGTGGTGCTGTTAAGTGCAGGCCATGGGCTCCAGTCGCTGCCGGCATTGGCAGGTTTCAGATCGTCCTGACTGTTGATGATACCTTTCTTGCATCCGCTGCCGGTATAGGTAGTAGCTCCGTTGCGGGCATCGCTGACCATTATTTCGTCGAGTGCGTCACGATGGAGCGAAGCACCGGCAAAGCCGAGCACCTGTGTGAAAGCCTGTTCTGCGGAATGTGTAGTTACTTGTTCATAGCGGATAGGCTTCTCCAGTCGGATGGTGTCTTTGGTGACATCGGTGAAAGTATTATCAACCGAACTGTTGTCTATCTGGTTGTAGATGCCGTTGGTCCAGTTGTCGTTCGTGACATCACTGTTCTTCGAGTTTATGTTGCCATCTACATAGAAGTCACCCCACACATGCCACATCACATCCCATTGGTTAGGGTTGGCGGTGTCGTGTTTGGTGTATTCAGAGGTGCGTATGCCGATGGCGGCAATGCGCTTGTTCTTTGCCCCTGATTTCGTATCGGGACCTGGCTTGTAGTAGTTGTTGACGATGTTCACATTCATACCTTCACCGCCATAGACACCATTGTCTATCCAGTTGTAGATGACGTTATTGCGCAGGTCCATACGTTCGTCGGTCTGAGTGCTTGGGCGCGGGCCTAATCGTGGTGTGCGAGAGATATGGTGACACATTAGGTTATGATGATAACTGGCTCCAGAGCCACCCCAGTTGCCGCCATAGCCATGTGCGCCTTTGCTATGACCGGCATTATTCAGACTCTGAGCGGCTATGCACCATTGCACGGTAAGGTTCTTCGAACCATATACTGACAGGCACTCGTCTATGCTCCATGAAACGGAGCAGTGGTCGATGATGACATTCTCAAGGTCCATACCGCCTAGTCCGTCGCCTTCATGGGCTGCATTGTTGGTTTTGAGAGCTTCATTGCCAAGCCGGAAGCGCATATAGCGGATGATGACATTCTTACATGCAATGACGAATGGAAAGTTGGCTATGCAGATACCATCTCCCGGCGCAGACTGTCCGGCAATAGTGACATTGCCATTCTTCAACTTCAGTTCGCTCTTAAGGAATATCGTTCCCGAAATGTCGAAGACGATCGTACGTATCCCCGACTTGTTGCAAGCATCGCGGAATGATCCTGCGCCAGAGTCGTTCAGATTGGTGACATGATAGACCGCTCCTCCGCGACCGCCGGTGGTGTACATGCCAAAACCTTCAGCGCCAGGAAATGCTGGCTGTTGGGCTGCCATATCAATGGCGAAAGCCATTGACAGTAATAGTAAGAGTAATTTATTGATTTTCATATAACCTATGGTTAAAAAAGTAGGACTGTCGCACATAAGCAACAGCCCTACTTTTAAATAAGTTTGGTATTATTCGTTCCAGCGTGGATCGCCGATACCATCTTCTCCGATGTTGCCAATTACCTTAAATTCACCCTTCGAGGGCGCATTCCAAAGGGCATTTTCGTCGAAGTTCAGTTCCTGCAGACCATCCAGCGGATAAGTGGTCAGGTTTGCACCTACTTCTGTCCATCCGAAGTTCGTCTTGAAGCTCTTTGACACACTTGCCAGTGTCGTCTCACTCGCATTCAGGAAGATAGAACCCTTCTCACCTGCCTTGTATGTGGTGATAGCACTACCACCGCCACCAGTGTACATAGATGGGCCGAACAGCGTCTTTTCCACATTGACAGTTACCGTATTACTGTTACCATTGATACGCATCAGCGGCGTATTGGCATTTGCCGTGGTTTCAATAGGTGCATAGCAGAAGGTGCAGTTCTGGATGTTCAGGGTGAGGTCTCCCTTTGATGAGCGGAAGTCGCACAGCATCACAATATTCGTAATGGTTGAATTCTTCAGTGTCACTTTCTGGAAATCGGCAGCCTTGTTGTTGGTCGTGAATACACCTTGGTCACCAATACCATTGATGATGCACTTGTCAACGACAATCTCCTGAATGCCGTCGGTTGCTGCCTGAGCTCGAACTACGGCACGATAGCCTTCAATCTTGCCACCCTTGAACGAAAGTTTCTTCAGTGTAGAGCCGGTACCATTGATATTGAACACCTGACGTCCGCCGAAGCCTTTGTCGGTATTTGTAGCAATTTCGTTGCCACCACCTGGCAGAGCCTTGTCGCTGATGAAGTCAACATTGACAAATTCAATGAAGTCAACGTTCACGTTCTTGGCCAGCGTCAGACCACCGGAAGAAACGAATCGGGCATTGCTTCCAAGTGTAGAAGCGGTAACGAAGCGAACTGACTTGTCAATAGGATGACTGTTGTTAACCTTATAGTCGAAATCACCACGCAGAATAATGGTCATACCATCAGAAACCTGTGCCCAGAATTCATCAGTCTTCAGTGTGTCCTTAGCCTGCTTCTCATCGTATCCGCGGATGTCGAGCCACTTGCCTGCACCATATTCTGTATCGAAGTCCTTAGGCGTTGATGTCGTTCCGCTCAGGCGACCGGCATAGGTGGAATTATTAAACTGGCTTTCATCATTCGTAGTATATGCAACAAAGTAATACCTTGTCTGAGGATTCAGTCCTACGATATCAGTCTGACCTGCTTCAAAAGTAGCGCTGTTGATGGTTTTCACAACACGCTCACCACCGCCATCTACAGGAATGGCTACGATGGCCTTGATGACTGTTACTTCAGGAGTCGTTCCCTCTTCTGGCTCAGCAGGAGTTGTCTCCTCTTCTGTAGGTTTGCAGTTAGGACATTGACAGTTCGTGCAGGTGCAGTTTTCACCCTGTCCGCAACCTTCGCAAGTACAACCTCCTGTGCAAGCGGTTTCTTCCTCGCTGGGTTCGGGGGATGCTTCTTCCTTCTTGCCGTTGTCCCATGTCACACGGGCTGCATTGTCAATTGTCTTCACACTCTTCAGGGTCGTGGGGTAAGACACATTGACATCATTGGTGGTGTAAGTCTTAGATGAGACGTTAGCCCCTGCGCAGGCGATGTCAACTTTATATTTCTCGTCCCATGCCAGGTCGTCGAAAGTATAAGGTGACGATTCGCATGTTGCGGTCTTTACAGTCTCATAGGTGTTTTCACCGGCCTCGTCAGTTCCGGTCACACGATACAGGGTCAGATTGTATTGGGTGGCACCGGCGATATTGTCCCATGACGCTGTAATCGTATTATTGCTTGTCACCAGCGATGCAACAGGGCGAAACAGACGCGGAGCGTCCCCCATTTTGTCATCATCGCTACAACTGCTCAGGAAACCTGTGGTTGTCGCTGCGAGCAGCATGATTGCCATATATTTTTTCAGTTTCATTGTCCTTGCTTTTTATTTGTTACGAATAGCATAACCGTCGTTTGAAAGTACGCCGTTAGACGACATAACTCGCTCAGAGGGAATAGGAAGAACGTAAGGTGCCGGTCTGCGGCGAATACTACTGAGGTCTTCCGTTCCGTTGTCGAGAACGCCCTCGGTAATTCCAATCCATGAATAGCGGATACGCTCATTGAAGACACCCTTCTTGATAGCGTTTCCTTCCTCGTCGGTACCATACTTTTCCTTGGTTTCGGGATTGGTGTCGCTGACCGACATCATGTCTTCCAGGAAGTTGACATACTTCAGTCCGGTGAATGTGGCACCGGCAGACTTGATTTCGTCATCAGCCAGTTTCTCTGCTGTACTGTATGGGCTGGCTTTCCGGTCGCGATAAGTGAAGTAGTTGTTTTCAAAGACAATGGCACCCTTCGTATATCTGTAGTACAGACGGTTGGCAGCTCCCATGTCTTCGATTTCCTTATTCTTGTCATAGACAAACTCACCATTTACGATTGAGGTCTGTGAGTAGTTCATGGCTACAGAACGTATCCATTCAATGGCATCAACCACCTTGGAAGAGTAGTTGTTCCAACGAACTAAGTCGAACTTACGGATGTTTTCACCACCGAATTCCCATGCACGCTCATCGACAATGGCATTGAAGAATTTTTCCTTTGAGTTGAGGTTGTTTATGTATTCTGTCACCATAGCAGACTTATTGCTTGCTTTGGCGAATGCACGTTCGCGAACGCGGGTAAGCATCTGCTTAGCCAACGCAGTAGGAGCACCGTTTATTTCATTGTCAGCTTCTGCCAGCAAAAGCAGCACATCGGCATAGCGCAGTACAGGCCAGTTGATACCCGTTCCCTTGCTTTCCACGCTGGTTACATTCAGGTCCATGCGGCACCACTTGGCAGGCTGTACGCCCAGAGCGTCGGTTGCTGCTTGTTTGTTGTCATTCAGCCAGCGGTAGTTGGCACATGTCACGGGCAGACGCTGATCCTGTGCGTTGAAAGAGCAGGCATAACTGGGAGTCAAGTTGGCATAAGTCGTACCGGCACCTTTCGAACTGGCCACGACACTCAGACCATGACACCAGCCAATGTCACCACCAGAGTTTGGAACAAATCCCATCTCGAAAAGCACATCGCCATCAGCAGGATTGCATCCGTTGATCTCGTTATCGAAAATCTCCTTGAAGTTGGTGTTCAGCGAACGATCCTTCAGCTTGATAAGCTTCATGGCGTAAGCCTTAGCCACTTTATAGTAGTCATCGGCAGACGTTGCAGTCTGCTCACTACCATTCTCATCTACATATTTCAAAGTATATTCCTCACCAGTTTGTGAGCAGCGGGCCATCGTGCCGTCAGCCTGCATAGAGTATCCTGCACGGAACATGGCCAGTTTCACGATGAAGCCCAACGCAAATTCGCGGTTCATGCGCTCTACGGTAATAGCAGATGCCCACTGCATCTCTTCCTCAACGTTGATCAGGTCTTGAATAAGGTGTGTATAGATGATGTTCTTGTCCACACGACCTCCGGCTTGAGTGTAGTTCTCTTTGGTGGTAGGTTCGGTAGCAAAAGGAACGTCAGCCCAGAAGTTACACATCAGCCAGTACCAGTAAGCACGCAGGCAGTATGCCTCACCGTGCAATTGCTTCATATCCTTGTCGCCGTTTTTGTACATATCACTGTTTTCGATACCGGCAATACACTGGTTCGCAAAGTCGATGGCCTTCAGGGAGTTGTCCCAAGCGTTCCTGATGTCGGAGAACTGTGATGCGTTCAGCGCCCAGATACCACGGCGAGTAGCCTCGCTGGTATTCGCTTTCGTCAAGAAGCCTACCTCCACGTCGGTATTCTGCATCCAGTTGGTGCTCATACGTGAGGTGTAGGTGTCTTCGCAGAAGTATGAATAGACGTGGTCTATCATCTTACGTGCATCGGTGGGGTTAGAGCAGAGATACTCCAAGTTGTCGGTTGACAGCGACTCGGTATCCAGCGTATCTTCGCAAGAAGAGAATCCCACGGTCAATGCTAAAACTGCAATATATAATAATTTCTTTTTCATATTCTTGTATAAATTGAGATAATGTTAGAATGTGATGTTCGCACCTACAGTCCAAGCGAAAGACTTTGGATATGCTGAGAAGTCAGCACCAGGAGTCAGACCGCTGGTCTTGCTTCCGCGGATGGCAGAGTTGACCTCGGGGTCGTATCCGGTGTAGTTTGTCAGACAGAACACATTGTTAAGCGTGCAGTAAACACGGAACTGGCTGCATGCGAATTTCTTTGTCCATTCTTGTGGGAGGGTGAAGCCCAGTGTGACGTTCTGCAGACGCAGGAACGAACCGTCTTCGATGAAGTATGAACTTGGAACTGGGTTGTTGTCCGACATCGTAGTCGGTGACCAGATGGTCGCATTGGCATTCATACTCTTTAATGTAGCATAGTCCGTGATAATTTGGCCAGTGGCTTGATCAAGATAAGTCCAAGCGTTACCGCCAAGCGTTACGGGAGTCATCTCCTGGCGCAATGCAGCCCACTGGTTACGGTATGACTGTGAAGATACCATCTTGTCCATGTTATATACTTCATTGCCAACGACATAGTTGAAGTTAGCAGAGAAGTCGAACCACTTGTAAGTGGCGTTAATGCCAAAACCGCCAGTGAACTTAGGCTGTGTCTTACCAATGATGGTACGGTCGTTGTCAGCATCAATCACGCCGTCGCCGTTCAGATCCTTGTACTTAGGAGATCCAGGACGGAGACCGCCTCTTGAACCGGCTGTGCCGTAGGTGTTGTTGACTACGCCCTCCTTCAGGATATAGCGGCCAGAAGAATCGAACTGGAACTGCGTCTGTCCGTTGCCGTCGACATAGGTCTCAAAGTCGTCAACGCCATAGACACCGTCGTACTGAAGACCCCATACCAATCCGAGAGGCTCGCCTACAATGACGCGATAGTCATCGGCACCACGCATATCGGTAGAGAAACCGCCCGAATTGAAGGACATGGATGTCACACCGTTGGAGAGTTTCTCAACCTTGTTCTGGTTGAGACCGATGTTGAAGTTGAAATTCAAAGAATAGTCCTTATGCTGCAAAGCAACGGCGTTCAAGGTAAGTTCAACACCCTTGTTTGATGTCTCACCGATGTTCTGCTGCATGGATGTATAACCGATAGCTGTGACGGGAACCTCCACAAGCAGATCCTTCACGGTGTTCCAATAGAAGTCAATGCTACCGCTGATGCGCTCGCGGAAGAATCCGAAGTCCAGACCTACGTTACGGGTGATGGTCGTCTCCCATTTCAGGTCGGGGTTAGCCAACTGGGCGTTGTTCAGCGTGTAGTGAGGATTCTGCTGGTTACCAGCTCCATAATACTTGCTGCTTGAGTATGCCTTGTAGGTAGTCTCAAACATGGCATTGCTAATACGGTTGTTACCGGCTGTACCATAAGAGAGACGGAACTTCAAGTTGCTCAGCCAGTTCTTGGTCTTCTCCATGAATGGCTCCTCGCTGATACGCCAACCGAATGCAGCTGCGGGGAAGAAGCCCCAGCGGTTGCCTTCCGAGAACTTCGAACTGCCGTCCTCACGAACGGTGACGGTCAGCAGATAGCGGTCGAGCAAGGTATAGTTCAAACGTCCGAAGAAAGAGACCGTGCGGTCTTCCTGTCCGAGACTTGACGAGATGGTCTGAGCACCAGTGGCCTTAGAGTTGTTCTGCATAGAAGCAAACATCTTCTCGGGCTTGATGTCCTTCTGGAAATACTTACCGGTCATCGACATTGTTTCGCTGTTGCTGGCCACATACTCCTGACCAACCATGACGTTCAGGTCGTGTGCGTCAGCAAACTTCTTCTTGAAGGTCAGCATGTGAGCACCGCGCAGTTTCCAAGAGTCTCTCTTGTCCCACTGGCCCATAGGCAGCGAACCACCATCCTGAACAGCCTTGCTGCTTCGTGCGCCGAACCAGTCTTTCAGCTGATAGAACGTATAGTCGTAACCGCCTTCAGCACGATAGGTGAACATCTTGCTGATTTTCCAGTTCAAGGCAGCGTTGAAGTTGTACTTGCGCTCATCCTTACGGCGCCAGTAGTCGTTCACGCGGTCTCTCAGCGAGCGGGTACCATTGATGTACTCTTCGTATTCCTCTTCTGACATGGCGCTGGGATCCACCTCAATCTGATCGTAAAGGCCGAATACCGGACCAGTCATGATGGCATCGTAAGAACGAATCTTGTATGAACCACCACCGGTACCTACACCCTTTGTCTCAGTGTCAGACAGACGTGTACCGAAGTCAAGGTCAAGGTTCTTGGCAATCTCGTGCTTCAGCTTGAAGTTCATGTTGTAGCGGCGGTAGCCGTTGCCTTCCATCAGACTGTTATCATTAGCGTAAGTTCCGCTCAATGTAAATTTAGTCTTCTCCGAACCACCGCTGATACTCAGGTTGTGGCTCATGGAAAGGTCGTGGTTGCCGAACATCTCTTCTTGCCAGTCGTGGCCTGCCTGATATTTGTACAGGTCAAGGTCGTCGTAAGCACCATAGCGCTTCTCGAAACTGCTGATGCCAGAGTTGCCTTGCAAAGCCTGACGCTCATAGAGGAACATCACGTACTGGTAGGGATCCATCGTGTCAAGTTTCTTGCGGATGGTCTTTCCCTGAATGTACATGTTGTAGCTCACCTGAGTCTTTCCGCCCTTGGCGCCCTTTGTAGTAATCAGGATAACACCGTTAGCACCCTGCGAACCGTAGATGGCTGTCGAGGCAGCATCTTTCAGCACCGTGATGTCTTCAATATCAGATGAAGAAATGTCGCTGATGCTTGATACGGGGAATCCGTCAACGATGTACAGCGGAGAGTTGTCACCCGTGATAGAACCACCACCACGCACCTTAATCAGCATTTCTGCATCAGGCGAACCGTCGGAAGTGGTAATCTGCACACCGGCCAACTTACCGGTCAAGGCTTCAGCCACGTTCGTAACAGGAACCTTGGCCAGATCAGAACCTTTCACGGTCGTGACGGCACCTGTCAAGTCCTTCTTACGAGCAGTACCGTAACCGATGACCACCACCTCGTTCAGGCTGGCAGCCTCGTCTTCGAGTACCACGTTAATCACACTCTTACCTTTGGCATCGACGGTCTGTGTCTTCATACCTACGTATGAAATCGTCAGCTGACCGCTGCCGGTAAGATTAATGGAGAAATTACCGTCAAGGTCAGTCACTGCACCGCCTGTACCGCCTTTCTCCTGGACAGTCGCACCGATGATGGCTTCACCCGTGGCGTCCTTCACTGTTCCCTTCACTGTTTGCGCCGAAGCAGAGCCCACGATACACATGAACAACGCTATGAGCGCAACTCGAAAAGTTTTCAAATTACCAGACATAGTTATTTTATTAAATTAGACATGTAGATTCTGTTTGTCAAACTCGTTGTCAGTCAGATTCTGATTTGTTTTAAAAAATAGACTTAGATAATCTTAATATTAAGTTTTGCAAAGATAAGAATTTAATTAAATTTATGCAAATGTTTTAACTAAAAGTTTAAAAAAACTTCCCGCAAACGTTTGCGGGAAGTTTCTTTGTTGATAAGTCTATTGGAATTATACTTATTCTTATTTCATCAAAACCTTTTTGCCGTTTGTGATGACAATCCCTTTGAACGACTTGTTGACCTGCTGTCCGGCCAGATTGAACATGCCCTTAGGGTTTTGCTTACCTTCAGCGGCTGGAATGGTGCTGATGCCGTCGGTGCCGTAGCCGATGCGCTCCTTGAACAGGGCGGGTGCATTCTCAAACACCTTCTCCTTCGTATATTTGGCTGCCTCGGTGGCATCGATGATGGTCTCATATTCCTTGAAGGTCTCTTTACCTGTGCTCTTGTCTTTGTGGCTGAAGTTGATGACGTTGCTGGCGGGGGTAATGTCCTCACCGCTTGCATTCATGGTGTGATATTCATAGAAACCGTCGGCCACGCTGTTCATTCCTGCTATGGTAAAGCGATTGGTCTCGTTTTCTTTGACACGGATTTTTTGAGGCTGATTCACGGTGGTGTTCAGCCAGCGCAGATAAGATGGGGCACCCCATGAGCGGCCGAAGTTGAAGGTGGCGGAGTGGGTGTCAACGGTGCAGTTCTGCATCACGTAGCCGTATTGCTTGGCTCCGTAGGGGGCAGCTATGGTCACGTCGCCCACACCCTCGGTCATTTCGCGGCTCTCGTTGTAGAAGAGTACATTCTCGAAGAACACGTCGCCACCACCGCAGACATAGTCCACCAGACCGTGAATCTCACAGTCGCCGAAGTAGAACTGTCCGTTGCTGTTGTTGCTGTAGTAGGTGTCCTGATAGGAGAGCATGGTGACGTTCTTGCAAACGGTATAGTTACCCTTGTCCTGCATGCAGACGGCGCGTCCGGCATCTTTTGCGGCTTTGCCAGTCTCGGGGTCATAATATGGATAGTCGTTCTTCAGCGTCAGGTTCTCCAGCATCAGATACTTGCTGGTGTTCAGCAGCGTGGCGGTCACGCCAATACCCTCGGCGGTCGGTCTGTTCTTGATCACTACGCCGTCCTGGCTCTCACCCTTGATGGTGATGTTGTCGCGTCCGATGGTGGTGAGTGTCTTCTGTCCCAGGTCGTAGGTGCCGTTAGGCAGATAGATAGTCACCACGTCCGAGCCGCTCGTGCCGTTGGCAGCATCGAGTGCATCGAGGAAGCTGCTGGCATCACCGGCAAATACGGTAAACGTGTTGCCTTCCTTCGTGTAGTTTGCAGTTGTTGTGTTCAGCACGGTGATGTTGTGTACGTATGTTACGGCGTTGAACGTTAGCGTCAGCGTGCCTGCCTCACCGTCGTATTCGATAGAGCCCATGCCACCGTCAGTCTCAGCCTTTGAGTGTTCGATGCTTGCTCCGTTGGATGCAGTAATCTCTGCATCGGTTGAATATGCACAGAGACCCAGCGTGACGGAAGCCTTCTTGCCCACGAGCAGCTCTATCTTGTCGCCATTCTGGAATGCCCAGCCGTGGGTCTTGTCGTGCCAGTAGCCCTTGCCCACGGAGTTGAAGCCTTCGTGGTCTTCGTCGTAGAAGAACTGGTTGGTCAGGTCGTAGGTGTATTTCTTACTGTCGCTCGACACCTCAATCTCCGTCTCGATGGCATAGAGTTTCGTGTCGGCGGTAATCACGCTTGTGGTCAGGTATTTCTCGCCCACGATGTCTTTCTTGAACCATCCGCGAGCCTTGTAGCCTTCTTTCGCGCCGGTCACGCTTTCTATGTCAACGGCAAATGCGCCAATGGCAGCATCTTTCTCCACGATCTGTGTGCCGATAGTAGAGCCGTCGAGTCCGATGTAGGTCAGTGTGAAGTCGGGCTTCTGCACCACGTTGAGGATATAGTTCATGCTGGTGGTTCCGGCAGTCATGGGGATAGTCACCTTGCAGGAAGTTCCGGTTGACTCATAGCTCACGATGCCGATTTCGCCGTTGGCAGGCGTAATGTCGGTCAGCGGATTGCTTTCGCTGACCATCGTGGCAGTCTTCGAGAGTTCGAAGGTGCCCACCATGTCCGTGCCATCAGCCTCAAAAAGTTCGTCGGCAGCATATTCCGTTCCGTTAATTTTGAACGAGGCAAGGATAGGCATATCCTTCTCCGTGCCGCTCAATGTTCCTTCGATGATGATGTCGCAGAAACCTACTTGCTTTCCGCTTCCTAATGAATAAAGGTTAATCTTCAATCCGCATTGGCCTTCAGCGGGCGTTGCTCCTGTGATGTCATAAGAGAAGGTCGAGGTAGGTGTGGCGTTGTTGTCACGATTAGGCGTTAGTCCTGTAGCCAATGAAACTGTGCTCCCGTCAGGGTTCTGCCATGCAAAGTCCAGCTTGCCACCGTCGGTTCCAAAGCGAGTAGAAGTCAGGGAGACTTTTGTAGGTGTGAAAGTGAACCCTGGTTTGGGGTTGATGAGGAACAGAATGGCATTGCCATCGTTGGCATTTTTCTCATTGTCGTTGTATGGATTAAACTGAGTCTGCCCCAAATTCTTGTTGTCTTTTCCTTTTATGAATAACCCACTACCGTAAGCCACCTTGCTCGACAGGAAGTAGTCGGCATCGTCGCCGAAGTTAGCCGTCTGGCCGTCAGTACCCAGATTGAAGGGGAATGTAGCCGTGGCGGCTTCGTTCTCCAGCGTGGTTGCCTCCTTCGGAGCCTTCTGCACCACGGTGATAGAGTAGAGGTAGGCCGTCTTCGTGGGAACGATCTCGACATATTTCTTTGTGGCATCGCTTGCCTTTGCTGTGTATTCAAAAGTGTTTTGCCCAGTAGCGTCTTCTCCGCCCACGGTATAGCTCGATTGGCCGGGATAACTGACGACGGTCACCACGTCACCGGCATTCTTCACAGGCACCTGAATCGTGGTGTTGGCGTTGAACTGAGCATAGCCGCTGCTGTTGTATTGCAGCTTTCCTCCATTTGAGATCACATGCAGGCTGATGCCTTCCACGTTGGAAGCCACGTCACCCTCATTAGTGCCCTGAATGTTCACATCCACAATTGTTTCCGGAATCTTGTTCTGCCAGTCCCAAGTAGCGGTCACGTCTTGCGCCGCAGCTGAAAGACTTCCTCCAAAGAGCATCACGAGCATACTCCATAATGAAATCCGTAGTAAATCTTTTTTCATTTGCTTTAGGTTTTTAAGTAATTTTATTTATAATAATGTTTATACCTTATTTATTTTGGAATAGATTGGATTGATTGTTATAGTAACAATTAAATGTAGTTCGCGGTGCAAAGATAATGATTTCTTTTGAATTGCTGTTATGTTTTTTGTTAATTTTCTGCTAAAACTGTTTTTTCATTAATCAATTGTCATTCAGTAATTTGTTACGTAAACGTTTACATAAAATAAAGTCCGTAATTATTTGTAACTTTCGGATTTTAAATCTATCTTTGCACAAAATATATCTATATTGCATTAATAACTTAAAAACGTTTTAATATGAAGAAAATTTTTACTCTTATTTCAATGGCATTTATGGCCATGAGTATTAACGCACAGAACACGGCTCAGGTACTTGTGTTTGACGAAAACACTGCTTATGAAGCAGGCAAAACCTACACGACGGACAACTCCGAGTTGACCATCGGCGTGGATGCTAGCCTGAAAAATAACGGCAAGCCTTCTGTCAAATCTCACAAGGCTTACATCTTGGGTACAGGTCTTTCACAAAAGGTTAATGTCAAGAATGCTGAAACCGGAGAAATGGAAGAAAAAGACCGATATCTGTTGTTGGAGGCAAACACTAATCCTACAACCGTTGATCCTGAAACAGAAAAAAATGTATCTTACAACCCTGACAACAAACTGGTTCCGACAGTTGGCGCCTACTACATTATCAAAGCAAAGGCAGCTGGAAAGGTTTTAGCCGGTGTTGTGGTTAACGCAGACAAGTCTTTATACGTGGTAAAGGCTTCCGACAAAGAATGCCTTCCTGCATCTGCTATAACTTGCACAACTGATGGTGAAGAGGGAAAGGTTCTAGATTTGGATGAGAGTTTCAAGCTCAGTGAGAAACTGACAGGAACTATAGAGTTTGACGTGGTTGCAGGTGAATCTTATTATGTATTCTGCACAGGTTCCAAGATAGGCTTCTTTGGTTACGTGTTTACTCCTAGTACTGAAACAGGTATCAACAGCATTAATGCTGAGTCAACAGCGGAGGCTCCTGCCTACAACCTGGCTGGCCAGAAGGTTGGTAAGAACTTCAAGGGCATCATGATTCAGAATGGTAAGAAAGTCGTGATTAAATGAGCAAAGTGAAAACTTGTTTACACTTTCGAATGTGAACGAGTTCGAACGAAGTTCAATGGTGATGAAGTAACCATACCCTATAATAGATAAAAATCAGCCGCCTCCCATCATCGGGAAGCGGCTGTTTTTATTGTTAGAATGCTGACGAACGCTTATTCATAATCTACAAGGGTGAAGTAAGGATCGGCATCGGCTTCCTTGGTCACATAGACCGTAACGGGGCGCTTGCTGCCATCGGGTGAGCTGTTCTCAGCCTTGAAACAGTATTCGGTGCCTGCTTTTACCTGGCGACTGCCAACGGTAAGGGCCTTGGCATTCAACATCTGGTAACCTTTCACGGCGGTGTTGAACACTTCCTCATCTGCCTTTTCCACGGCCTTCTGTTCTGAGAAGTCAGCCTTCACTTCCTTTTCGCCTTCCTTCATGCCCAGGCCGATGAGCATTTCATCGACAACGCCAGATAACTTGTCAATCAGCGCGCTACGGATACCGAAACCGTCAACCACCTGCGCTTCAGGCTGCTGAGCTTTCAAGTCGGCCACACTCTGCTTGTAGCCGCCGCTACCAAAGGTGCAGAAAGGCACGACTACCTTTCCCTTCAAGTCAGCCTGACTGAGCCATGATTTCATAGGCAGGGCATAAGTGCCGAACCAAATAGGATAGCCCACGAAAATGGTGTCATAGGCCGAGAGGTCAACATTGAGCGGAAGCATTTCGGGCAATACGCTGTCTTTCATCTCCTGCTGGCTGCGCTGGATAATCTGCTGAAAGTCGGTAGGGTAGGCGTCCTTAGCTTGCAGGGCCACAATGTCGGCTCCAGTTTTCTGCTGGATGCATTCAGCGGCTTTCTGCGTAGTGGAAGTGATGGAGTAATACACCACCAGCGATTTCTTCACGGGCTTCTCTTTCGATGTGCAGGCGGCGAGCAACAGTCCGGCGAGCACGATGGTCAGGATTTTCTTCATTTTCGTAATGATTAAGATTAAATGGTTTGAATATAAAGATGGCGCAAAGATACAAAATATTCCGAACATACAAAACATTCTTTACAAAATCTGTCTTATCCGTTGGAGCGTTACAATAAAAATCCCCTCCTTTTTAGGGGAGGGGACGCAGTAAATCTGGAAAATTCAGGGGTTATTTGATATACTTTTTGCCGTTCTTGATAACGATGCCCTTGAAGCTGTTGTTCACGCGCTGACCAGCCAGGTTGAAGGCGGGAGCGTTGGCGTCAATGGCAACAGAAATCATATTAACATTGGAAGTTTCACCGTTGATGCTGACAAGATGGCAACTTGAAATTTCTGGAGTTCCAACTCCGTTTTTTACATACATTTGGAGAACACCCTCAACAACTACGAGGTCGCCTTCCTTAAAGTTATTGATGGTTTCTTCGGTATATTTTGCGTTATTGAGGTTGTTGCAATGATAAACGGTGAGTGTGTTTGATCCGCCTTTCTCATCAGCAATCTTGAATTCAACGTTGCCATAAAGTGCGTTGTCTTGTTTGGGGTTGCGCTGCCAATCGGGAGTACCTACAACGTAACCTTTCACCTGGAATACAGCCTTGTTGTCAACGTACGCAGTTGCTTCTGTTCCTAGGGCGTTTATCTTCTCAAGTGCCTGGGCCACGGTAACTTCAGTAATAACGGTTTTCTCCTTTACGGTTAGTTCATAAGAAGCGTCGCCTGCATCAAATTCGCTGTTTCCGGCAAATGTTGCAGTAATGGTGGTCTTACCAGCGGCAACCAGCGTGATTTCGCCGTTGGCATTGATGGTAGCTACGCTTTGGTCGGAACTGCTATAAGTGACGGGAAGGTTGTTGTCGTTCGTTAGAGTGGGGAAGGTGTTTTCCTCACCGATGGTAACGGTTCTGCTTGAAGTGCCCCATGACAGGCCTGCAGGCAACGTAGCTGGTTTACCGGCTATCAATTTGAAGTTATCTACGCGGCAGTTTGTACTCTTCGTGTTGGTAAATGTCAATTTGATGGCGGATGCAGATGGGATAATGGTGCAACTATAGTCGTTACCTGATTGAGTCAGTTCGCCCACTGTAGCACCTTCTGCAGTTACTTCAATAAAGTTTTTGTTGCATTTGAACGAAAGGGTAAGTTCGCCTGAAACGCTACCAAGCGAAATCTCGGATGTGAAACTACCATTGTTTTTAGCAACTAACAACTCTGGGGCATCTCCGCCTGCACTAGACTCAGCATACAAACCTGTGCCACCATTGTATGAGCCATCATCTTTATAAGTTGTACCTGTAAAAGAATAGCCTGTGATTTTGTTGGTCAGGTCTTGCTTGACCAATTCGGCATAATTAGACCAGTCTTCTTCCCAAACTGCCGTTTGGGCAAATGAGTTTCCGCAAAGAATTGCGAACAAGCATACTAATGAATAGCGTAAAAATTTGTTCATAATACGTTTTTGTTTTAAGTTATACTTTATGTTTTTAATCTTGTTGCAAAGATATACATTTTATTTGAACCGTGCAATTTATCGGGGAATAATTTTGCGGAAAGTTTTGTTGGAAAGGATGGGAGCATTCACGAGAAAGTTTTTCCTGTTTTTGCTATCACTGCTATCACTGGATTTCGTAATGTGTTGAACACGTGTGGGTTACATCGAATTGTTTAGTGATAGCAGTGATAGCAAAGCGGGGATCCTACGTCAAAAAGCGCACTTAAAAGCGCTTTTTGACGAGATATTCCGTGCCGTTGGTGCCTGTACGGCGCTGCCTGATGCCTTCCAGATTGGAGAGGAATCGGCCGAACTGCGAGGTGTTTGTCACGTTGATGGCGCGACCGGCCTTCGTCTTGAGCAGACTGAGAATGGTGCTGGCCTTCATGTATTCTCCGTCTTGTTCGTTCGCGGGCAGTTCGAAGTATTCCATGAAGTATTCCTCGGTGGAGGAGTGCCATTCAAACAGGCGGTTGTTGTCCATGATGAGGCGCGTCTGCTCCTGGTCGAACCAGTAAGGCTCGTGGTTTTCGAGGGCCACCTGTGCCTGAGCATAGAGTTGCTCATAGTTGGGAGGAGTGCTCACGTCGATGGGGCCTGTCAGTTCCACACCGATGAAACGACGGCTGCCGGTGGGATCGGTGAGCACGTCCGACATGTTTGCCGTGGCAATGAAGGATGCCAGTCGTGGGAAGTCCTCCACGTGGCGCCCGTAGGGGCGCTTGATTTTCACGGAAGCCAGTTGGATGATGTTCTTCAGGAAACCTTCCTGCACTTTGCGCGGAATGGCATTGAACTCGTCGAGGTTGATGAGCAGGAACTGGCTTATCTGCTGTAGCACCTGGCGTTTCTCCGAGAGGTCTATGTTTTCGTTGAAGCCCCATTGCAGTTCGCGGGGCAGGAGTGAGCGGCAGAAGGTGCTCTTGTTGTAGCCTTGCCGGGAGATGAGCAGCGGCGCTACGGAGTTGCCGTAGCGGCGGTTGATGCCGCGCCATTGGGCTACCATGCCGAGGAACCATGTGTAGAACCAGTCTTCCCAGTGGGGGTTACTGGTAGGCACGGTGCGCGCCAAGGCGCGGATATGGTCGCGTCCGTCCCATTTGGTATGTACCTGCCAGAGGTATTCGTCGATGGGGTCGTAGCGCTTGATGTGGTTGGACCACACGTAGCGGCGCACGTCGTTCTCGGTTACCTTGATGCCTTCGGTGCGGGCGTCGTAGGCGAAGGTGCAGATGGCGCTGGGGTCTGCGGGCTGGAAGTCGAAGCGGTTGTGGGGGCGGTATTCGGTGTATCCCATCACGGTGTTGTAGCGGAACTCGTAGCGGCTGAGCAGATGGTGTTCCATCTTTTTTGTCACGGTTGCCACCTCTTCGTCGGGTTTGAAGTCTTCGTGGGCACCGGTGTCGTCTGCCGACGTAGTATCGGCGGTTTCCTCTGAGATGCGCAGGTTGCTGTCGATGATAAAAGGCGTGGCCTTGGCATAGTAGCAGGGCTCGGGATCCAAGGTCAGGCAGAATTGGTTGCGCAATGTTGCCTCCTGCATGACGAGCGTCTGCGAGAGCAGGGCGTTATATACGGGAAAGAGCAGGGCGTAGGCCCGGCTGTAGAATTTGGCGGCTTCGTCTTCGGTCTGTGGCAACTGGCCTTTGTCGTTGGCCGTACGCACCATGATTTTCACGCTTCGGCCGCTGGCTCCGGTGATGGCAGCGAGGGTGGAGGGCAGGGCCATGGCCTTGGTCTTGATGCGCTTCACCTCGTTGGCGGAGGCCAGTTGGCGTGTGGTGAAGAGCAGGATGCCGTTGAATGTGTTCATACGGAGGTTGCCATTGGCATCGCGCTCCATCTCCATCGCCGGACAGATGTGCGGCAGTTCATGTTTGACCGGACTGCTCTCATTGATGAATCGGCAGATGCGGATGCGCTGGCGCAGGTCTTCCACGCTGCTCGATTTCTTGTCTTGCTTCATGCGTTCCAGCATCTTCTCCAGATCCTTGTGGGAGAGATGCAGTTGGTTTTTCTTGTCGATACGTATAATACTTACTTTCATTTCTTTTTGTTTGAGGTTTGATGAATGAGTGCTTGCGTTTCTTGAGATGATGAAACAGGCAATGGTTGATTGCTTGCTAAAATGCTGCGGATGGCTTGCAGTATTACTGCGAAGGCCTCGCAGTACTACTGCGGATGAGCCGCAGTAATGCTGCGAATGGTCCGCAGTGGTCTAAGCGTTGGTGTAAGGGAATACAAGGCGGCTTTCGTAGTGGTCGAACTTCACGTCAGCCGTGTAGCCATACCTGCTGAAAAGTTGCTGAATCCATTGCTGGTCGGCAGGCGAGAGTAGTTTCTCGCCACGGTTGTAACGGTAATAGTTGCCGGCGCGCCCGAAGTGGTTCTCCATCCGCGGGCGGATTTCCTTGTAGTCCTCATGGCGCAAATCCTTGTAGAGTTGGCTGAAGCCCCAGGCCATGGTGACGGCCTTTATCTCGGCAAACATGCGGCACTGGCCGTCTTTGTAGGCCTGTGGCCAGACGCTCATGCCTTGGCTAACTCCGGCGGGGACGGTCATTGCTGCCTGATACCGCAGGCACTGTTCCTTCAGGGGGCAGTCGTTGTTGAAACACACGGCCCAGTTACTGGGCACATTCTCGAATTTTAAGTCAATTTTCTCCATAATATTCATGCGTTTTTTAATTCGTTGTTTATACTGCAAAGATACAAAATTTTTGGCTGAAATGCAAGCGTTTTTTGAAATTTTTAGCCTGTTTTCCTACACTTTTTTCAGCGTTTTGCGATTTTGCTATCACTGCTATCACTTATCTATCACTTGCCGAAGAATGTTGTTTCATGTTGATTCTTAATTATTTACAATAATTGTCTCTTTGATAAGTGATAGGTGATAGCAAAAAATATTTTTCTCACGCGCGCGCGAAATTCGCGTAACATAAATAAAAATGATGCGCACCCATGACCGGCATGATCAGTGGGTGCGCATAAGGGGGGATGTAAGCCGCTGGGGGCTTGTTATTTCTTGATAACCTTGTCGGTGATGGTCTTTCCGTTGCTGAGCGTTGTCTTGCGGATACTGATGCCGTTTTGAGGGGTGTCGAGTTGACGGCCGTCAACGGAGAAATACTCAATCTTGCTGACAAGACTGCTCTGCGTTTGCTGAATGCCTGAAGCGATGGCGGGATAGTATTCGTCAACGCTTTCGAGTGCATCGGCATTCCCAGCCTTCATGATGTCTTCCACGAGTGAGTTGGCATACACCTCGATGTTCGGGTACCATCCTTTCGGGTCGAGCGTATAGGTCTTGGCGTCACTGGCATCGTTGGGATTCAGGCCGTTAGCGGTCTCCCAAACGTCGGGCATACCGTCGTTGTCGGTGTCGAAGCCTTCGGGGCGACTACTGCTTTCGAGCACGTATTCGCCTTGGTCTTTCACGTAGTCGATGATGCCGGGACGATGCTGTACGGTCTTTCCTTCACCGGTCTTGGTGGCAGAACCTGTATAGGTGGTTGTGCCGTTCTCGGCCTCGTTCATATAGCGGGCGTCCACACCGTCGCGATAGAGCGAGGCACCGCAGTAGGCCAGCACCTTGGCGTAGGCATTCTCGGCTGTATGGGTCGTAACCGTGCCCTTGTCAACGGGCGCGTCCATCTTTACGCGAACGAAGTCTTTACCACCACTCTGGTAGTAGGTGACGTTGTCTCCATAAAGGTGATTTGCGTCCGGTATGCAGCGTTCACCGTCGATAGTGGTCAGTCCGCTGTCGTAGATCACGCCTTTCCAGTCGTAATTGGCTGCGTTTGCCCCTGCTGCCGTGACGTAGTTGCCGTTGATGTAGTAGCGAGCGGCATATCCCATGTAGGGAGAATTTTTGGCATTATCCGACGTGGCAACGGATACCTGAGTCACACGGGTCTTGTTGGCCGTGGCTGGCCCAGCCTTGTAGTAGTTGTTCACGATGTTGATTTGTCCACCGCCGGTACCGCCGTAGCAACCATTTCCGTTACCCCAGTTGTACATCACGCAGTTGCGGAAGTCAACGATTTCGGCCTGAATGGGGGTGGAGAACTTTGTCTTATCGTAGCCGTCCCATGCGTAGCGAGCTCCACAGAAACGAGGCGCGCGGTTCTGCATGTGGCAGAGGAAGTTGTGATGGAATGATGCACCTTTTCCTCCCCAGATACCGCCAAAGCTGTGTTCTCCTTTGGAGTGACCGGGGTTAGCCAATGCTTCACCGAGCGTGCACCATTGCATGGTGAAGTTACGGTTGTCATAGAATGAGGCGATCTCGTCGATGCTCCATGAGAATGAGCAATGGTCAAAGATGATGCCCGTCTTCTCACGCTGCCACGTGGCATCTGCTCCGTCGTTCACGTTCCTTTCCTCTCCGCGGCGGAAACGGATGAAGCGGATGATGTTATTGTTTCCGGGACGCATAGTGTAATAGCGAACGGTGATGCCTGGAGAGGGAGCCGTTTGTCCGGCAATCGTTGTGTTGTCGCCGATAATCAACTCTGAGGATAGCGCAATAATTCCGGAAACATCGAACACCACAATCTTCTTGCTGCTACCACTGACAGCCGCGCGTAGAGACCCCGTTCCCGAGTCGTTGAGGTTGGTAACATGTACAATCTTTCCGCCGCGTCCACCCGTCACGTAGCGTCCGTGGCCTTCAGCGCCAGGGAATGCCGGAGCGTCTTGGGCAAAGGCCGTCGTGCATGCGCATGCGGCTGCAAATAACATTAAAACAATCTTTTTCATATTTCTTATTTCTGGATGTATTTATGGCCGTCTTTGATGACGATACCACGATAATTACTGTCCACCTGCTGACCTGAAAGGTTGTAGATGATGCCTTTTCTATTCAGGATGGATGTAGTAGTAGATTCAATTCCTGTAGTTCCGATAGCCAGAGGATCTGTAAGCGTGGCACCTGCACCTGTAGCAGATGTTAGCAGCCCCGGCACTTCGGTTGAAGGGATAGCGGTGTATTGGTAGGGCATGGTGACAGTGCCTTTTCCGCTTGGCTGAGAGGCACTCTTGTAGGTGTTGTCTTTGAACTGGTAAGCTATGGCACCACTTTGGGAGAAAACCTTGGTAACACCAGTTTCAAAATAATTGCCTTCGATGAGGAATTCACTGTTCTTGCGGGGATTTACCGTAGCAGAAGCTCCAGCGCAGTTGTAGTAATTGTTGAGCAGATGAATGTTTCCTGCACGTGCCATCGGCATACGCTGGTTACAGCCGGGGCCCCAGATGTTGAAAGCAAAGGTAACGTTCAGCTTATCCTTGTTTTCGCTGTCACTACTGCCCACCAGATTGGTGTTCATGTGGTCGTAGGCGCGCTCGGTATAACCGAAAGTACACCACGAAACGGTCACGAAGTCGGCGCTGTTCGTGATGTCGAAGTTACCGTCTTGTCCATCAGTAAACTCGCAATGGTCCACCCACAGATGGGTGGTTCCAGTGCAGGTGATGAGATCTTGTCCGCCTACATCGCATGGGCCGGGACCAACAAACTTCAGGTTTCGGATGATGATATTGCTGCCGCCACTGATTTTAAAGATGCCGGCATTCCGGTAACTCTCTTTGCTGTCGCCGGTAAGGTCAATCAGCGTTTGGCGGGTTACCTGTTCGCGCTTTTCGCTAACATTCTGACCGTTGGATAGGGTGCCGCCGGTTCCACTCGATGAAGAAAGGCTTTTGACATTCGCCTTATCCAGTGCCGCTTTCATCTCTTCCGTCAGATAGAATTTGGTGCAGATACGGGCTCCGTTGATTCCAACCACGGTACGGTTGGAATATCCGCCGAAACTGACAGGCGATGCTACTATGAAGTCGCCATTTGATCCGTCGAGGATGACGATATCGTTCTGCTTGATGGCATTCTGAATGTCGCTTTGCTGATCCGCGCCAGTACTCTTCAGCGTGGTCTTTCTGGTGCCATTGTTGCCGCCAGTGGTGTTGTAGCTGTCACCGCTTGTGAGCGACGCGCAGTTTGTCCAACCGAAAGGCCCGTTGAGCGTTTCGGTTGGAGTTGGCGTGTCGTTGGCAAAGGCTGCTGTATTGGAGATAATGGCAGCCATGAGCACGAAAACAATCTTTTTCATATATACCTTTTAATCAGTTGTTTAATGCGTTTGATTTGTAGTTAGAATTTATCGGTGGTGTAGCCGAGCTGTTCCATTTCGAGGGCAGCCCAGATGAAAGGACCTACGCCCTTGCCGTCGTTGTCGCGGATAGGCTCGCTCATGTAATAATCGAACGAACCGTCGCGGCGGAAGTTAGGCTTCTCCACGTATGGACCGGGGGCAGGGCCGAGGCCGCTGACCTCGCAACAGCGGGTGAGCGAGATGGTCTTGTCGGGATTCACGCGGATGAACTCGTTGATGATGCCGTTGAAGGCCTTGATGCCTGCCTGACGGAAACTGTCGTCGAGATAACCTTTGCGGGCTCCCTTCAGCAAGGTGTAGGCATACATGGCGGAGGCTGTACTCTCCAGATAGTTGCGGGGATCTTTCACGTCGAGCACGTCGTACCATACGCCGGTCTTCTTGTCCTGGTGTTTCACCAGGGCGGTCATGGCACGCTTGAACACGTCGATGACTTCGCCACGGCGTGGATGGTCGGCAGGCAGGTTGTCGAGCACTTCCACCATAGCCATCACGTACCAGCCCATGGCGCGTGCCCATGTGTGCTTCGACTGTCCGGTTTCCTTGTCAGCCCAGAAAGCGGTGTGGGTTTCGTCCCAGGCATGCTTCCAGAGTCCGGTCTTTGCGTCGAAGGTGCGCTTGTCGGTCTTCACGATCTGGTCGATGATGTCCTCGTAGGTTTTCTTCACCTTCTTCGGCTTCAGCATCATGGGAGCAGCCTCGGTGTAGAATGGAAGTCCCATGAAGATACCATCGAGCCATACCTGGTTGGCATAGATGGCTTTGTGCCAGAACACGCCTTCCTTCGTTCGCGGCTGGTTCTGCAGTTGCTTGAAGAGAGTCTTGAGCAGTTTAAGATCCTTTTCCACGGGGTTAAGCTGATACATGGCCAGCAACACCTTGCCGGGGCGCACGTTGTCGAGATTGAAGTCTTCGTATTTGTAGCCAGCGCCTTGTCCGTTCTCGTCGATCATCTTGGCGGGATATTCCTTCAGCCAGTTGTAGATAGACTCATCTTTATAGGCCTTGTAGGTGTCGAGCATGGCACCCATTTCGGTTCCCACGGTATAGCTCCAGCGGGGCTTCTTGGCGAAATCGAGATATGTTACGTCGGGCACGCGGGTCATTTCGGAATGCGTCATCCATTCAGAGTAGTGCTTATAGGGCTTCTCGTTGAGGATGAGGTTGCCGTTGATGATCAGGTTGTCGAAGTGTACATCCTGCGCCTTGCCGGTGAGATAGTAAGGCTTGCCGTGAACACCCTCAAACTTACAGTTGTTCACGTAGATATTGTTGACGGTATAGGCCAGAGAGTCAGCTTCGTAGCCTACAATCATCACGCCATACTTTGACTTCTGGCAGGTGACGTTCTCCATCGTGACATTGCGCACGGTGGGGTAGAAGCCGCGGCAGCAAATCTCCTTGGGTTCGTAGTCGGTATTGATCTTGAGCACGGCCTCCTTGCATTGGCCCACGGTGATGTTGCGCATGTTGATGTTCTCGATAACGCCGCCACGACAAGAGTTGGTTTTGATGCGGAGCACGCGGTCCAGGTTGGGGGAGTCCATCTGGCAGTTCTCGGCAAACACATTCTGGCAACCGCCGGAAATCTCAGAGCCGATGACCACGCCGCCGTGACCGTCTTCCATCACACAGTTGCGGATGATGATGTTCTTCGAGGGGATACCGGCATAGCGGCCTGTTGCACCGGCACGTCCGTCGGCATTGCGTCCGCTCTTGATGGCAATACAGTCGTCGCCCGTATGGAAGGTGCAGCCCTCGATGAGCACATTCTCACAACTCTCGGGATCACACCCGTCACCGTTAGGTCCTTCGTTCCAGACCTTTACGTTGCGGACGATGATGTTTTTGGAGAGCAGGGGATGCATTACCCAGAACGGGGAGTTGACCATCGTAACGCCTTCGATGAGGATACCGTCGCACTGGTTGAAGTTCACCAGCTGCGGACGGAGTCCCTTGCCGGCACCGAAGATGCGCTTGTCCATGTCCACGCCGTCCTCGGCATATTTCAGCAGGTCGGCGCGTCCGCCGGGATTCTGCTGCTTCTCGGGAACCTGGATGTCGCGGCTTTTGGGTGTCTTGCCACTCATCAGCCACCAAGTCTCGTCAGAGCCGTTGCCGTCGATGGTGCCTTCACCCGTCAGACCGATGTCGGTCTGCTTGTAGGCATAGATGAGCGGCTGATAGTTCCAGCAGTCGAGACCCTCCCAGCGGGTGGGCACATTGGGATAGAGCGAACGGTCGAAAGCGAAGACCAGGCGGGCATCCTTTTCGATGACAAGGTTCACGTGGCTCTTCATGGTGATGGCACCAGTGTTCCACGTGCCGGCAGGAATGATGACCTTGCCGCCGCCTTTCTTCGAACAGGCCTCGATGGCCTTGTTGATGGCAGCCTGATTCTTTTTGGCCGTTGCTTTTGTCGAGGCACCATACTTGGTGATGTTGAACGTGCGGTCGGCGAATTGCGGACAGCGGATGCTCTGTTCGATTTGCTTGTACTGTGTGTCCCAAGGTGATGCCAAGGCAACTACTGGGAACAGCAGGGCGATGATGAGTGTCTTTAAGTAATTCATATTTCTATAAAGTTTGTTTATTCAGGTTTTTAAGTAGATTCCATTTCGGGGACAAAGGTACGAATAAAAAAGGACAATCATGGTAGGTTTAATACCTATTTTTAGGGATTGAAATGTTAAAAAACGAACTTTTTTGTTTAAATATTTGCATTTTTCATTTATTCGCCCTATATTTGCGGCATCTTATTTATGATTTCGGTATTCACGAAATCGACCCGAGGTTGGTGCGTCCTGCGTCAACCTCTTTTGTTTACAGATGAAATTTTTGTGTTAAAAATTTGGCAGTATCATTAAGAATCCTTATCTTTGCAGCCGAAATATTTATTAACTTAATTCATCCTGCTTATCGAAACATTGTTACTTCAATAACCAAAGATTTGAAAAAATGGATCAACTGACTGTCATGACCGACGAGGAGTTGGCAATGGCTTATATTGAAGGTAACAATAGAGCGTTCGATTTGCTTTTGCAGCGTACCCAATCGAAATTGTTCTCCTATATCTTGTTCGTGGTTCGTGATCACGACAAGGCTGAAGATGTGTTCCAAGAGACATTCGTGAAGGTCATCACAAAACTCAATCAGCGAAAATACACCACTTCGGGAAAGTTCTCGGCGTGGCTGATGCGCATTGCCCACAACGTCATTATGGACAATTATCGTGAGCAACGGGCACAGAATATCGTGGAGCCTACTCAGGGCAACGACCTCTCGAACATCTCCTCCAAAGACCTGCTCGATACGAACGTAGAGAACCGCTACGTGAACGAACAGGTGCTTTCGGATGTGAAAAAGATGATGAATCAACTGCCCACAACCCAGCGTGAGGTGGTCTATATGCGATTCTATCAGGAGATGTCGTTCAAGGAGATTGCCGAGACGACGGGTGTGAGCATCAATACCTCACTTGGCCGTATGCGCTATGCCGTTCTGAACATGCGCCGTATGGCCAAGCAACATCATATCCACCTGCAGCTGGATTAATGCTTACAGACTTTTCAGCTCGCGAATGGTCTTGTACGGGTCTGGGCTCTTGAAAACATAACTGCCGCTGACCAATACGTCAACGCCAGCCTTTACGAGGCGAGGAGCAGTCTCATCCTGTACACCACCATCTACTTCGATGAGGGCCTCAGAGCCACATTCCGTAATCATCCGGCGGAGCCGCTGGACTTTTCCAATGGTGTTCTCGATAAACTTTTGTCCGCCAAATCCCGGATTCACACTCATCAGCAAAACCATGTCCACATCCTCAATGATATCTTCAAGCATCCATACCGGGGTGCTGGGATTGAGGGTTACACCTGCTTTCATGCCGGCATCGTGGATCTCCTGAATGGTGCGGTGCAAGTGGACAGACGCCTCGTAATGCACGTTCATCATCATGGCGCCCAGTTTGGCCGTGCGTTCAATATAGCGCTCGGGCTTTTCTATCATGTAATGGACATCAAGGGGTTTCTTACAAACCTTTGCAACTGCTTCCAATACGGGAAAACCAAACGAAATGTTGGGGACAAACATTCCGTCCATCACGTCAAGGTGGAGCCAGTCGGCCTCACTTTGGTTAATCATTTCAATATCACTCCTGAGGTCCAAGAAATTGGCTGCCAGGAGTGACGGAGATACTAATGTGCTCATTTCAAATGCTTAGTTGATAATGAAAATCTGCTTAATCAGTTCAAGCAATACGACCGCACACCGTTTTCGGTCATGAAGGTGCGGTAGGTGTAGGCGATTTGCCTGATAATGTTCAGGGTCTTTTCAGATGGCCTGAGTTCTTCAGATGTAAAATGCTGCATAGGCGGAAAGAATTAAATTTGTATAAGAGAGTCACATTATAGTAACGTATTCCCTTTCTATTTATTACACAATTAAGGATTATTTTTTTAGTTAATTCAACAGATAGGAAAAACCACGAAAAAGGAATGAAAGTTTTTTGTAAAAAAGTTGGCAAAAAGTTTGTCGGTTAAAAGAAAATGTGTAATTTTGCAACCGAAACCAAGTAAATTAAAGAAAAATGAAGAAAGTATTCAACGCATGGTGGTGGCGCTACTCAAGATCTAAAAAGTCGTGAGCAACACAGCCGTGTGGATACTTCCAAAAGATACCTGAAGGCCTGCCGTTCTTACGACAGGCCTTTTTAAATGAAGCTTAAAAGGATTCAATAACAACAAAACATAAAATAATTTGAATATGGAAATGAAAGAGATTTTACACAGAATGCTCAATCACGAGGAACTGACACGTCAGGAGACTCATGACATTCTGGTTGGCATCACCAAGAGCGAGTTCCCTATGGAACAGGTGACAGCCTTGCTGACAGCTCTCCAGATGAGAGGTATTACCGTTGATGAACTGCTCGGTCTTCGAGACGGTATTCTGGAAACGGGTGTTCCGGCAAGACTGGAATGTGATCGCTATATCGATGTCGTTGGCACCGGGGGCGACCAGAAGAATACATTCAATATCTCTACCACTTCCTGTTTCGTGATTGCCGGTGCCGGCTATAAGGTGGCCAAGCATGGCAATTATGCGGCTACTTCCGTCAGCGGCGCTTCGAATGTGATAGCTAACCATGGCGTGAAATTTACCGACGATATAGACCGTCTGAACCGTTGCATCAATGAGGTGGGCATTGTCTATCTGCATGCGCAACTCTTTGCCCGTGCCATGAAGTTCGTTGGACCCATTCGTAAGGCACTTCAGTTTCCCACCTGTTTCAATCTTTTGGGGCCTATCGTGAATCCTTCTCAGCCTCAATGCCAGTTGCTGGGCGTGGCTAATCTCGACCAGATGCGCCTATATAATAATGTATATCAGAAAATTGGTATTGACTATGGTATCGTGAACTCTATGGACGGCTATGACGAGATATCGCTGACAGGCGATTTCAAAGTGACTACCAATCAGTATGAACGTATATTCTCGCCACAGGATCTTGGCTTCGGTATTGCCAAACCTGAAGAACTGAAAGGTGGTGCAACGGAGTTGGAAGCCGTGGAAATCTTTGATGCCGTACTCGAAAACCGAGCCTTGAAGGCCCAGAAGGAAATCGTTTTGGCCAATGCAGCTTTTGGTATTCAGGTTCTGGAGAAAGGACAGAAGAGTATCGAGGAGTGTGTGGAGATAGCCCGCGATTCGATTGATAGCGGCAAGGCACTCGCAACGTTCAAGAAGTTCGTGGATTTCAATAGTTAGTGTTGGCGATATGAAAGACGTGCTGGAAGAAATAGTGGCGCACAAGCGCGTAGAGCTTGAACAGTTCAAACGGTCTGTTCCGCCATCGATGCTGTATGATGCCGTGGAGAAGATTGTGGATCAGCCCGTTGCCTCTATGCACAAATCGCTGATGGAGTCGGAGAGCGGCATCATAGCAGAGTTTAAGCGCAAATCTCCCTCAAAGGGATGGATCAAGGAGCAGGGCAGGGCAGAAGACATCCCCCTGGGCTATCAGCAGCATGGAGCTGCGGCTTTGAGTATCCTCACCGACGAGGAGTATTTCGGTGGTCGTGACACTTTCATCAAGACGGCCCGCGAAAGCGGTGTGACGCTTCCTATTCTCTACAAGAACTTCGTCATCGACGAGTATCAGTTGTTTCAAGCGCGTCTTTGCGGAGCTTCAGCTGTCTTGCTGATTGCCGCCGATCTGAAATTGGACGAATGCCGCTCGCTTCTAAGAACGGCTCACGAACTGAAGATGGAAGTGCTGCTGGAAATGCACTCAGAGTCGGAACTCGATTATGCGGCTTTGGAACCGGATATGTGCGGTATCAACAACCGCAACTTGGGCACTTTCATAACAGATGTCCAGAATTCATATCGTTTGGCAGAGTTGCTTCCCAAAGAAGCTTGTAAGGTTAGCGAGAGCGGTATCTCTGATCCACTGACGGTTAGCGAGCTTCGTAAGGTGGGCTTTCGTGGTTTCCTGATTGGTGAGACATTTATGAAGACCGGGAATCCTGGACAGGCTTTGGGAGAGTTTATTGAAAAATTGAAAAGTATAAATCCTTGAGATATGATCATTAAAGTTTGTGGAATGCGCGAGACGGATAACATCCGCGAGGTCGCTGAATTGGGAGTTGATATGATGGGGTTCATTTTTTGGCCCGACAGTCCGAGATTTGTCAAGATGATTTCCGCACAGGCTGGTATCATCCCCGACTATTCGGAAGAACGGCTGAGAAAGGCTCGTGGCAAGAACCAACAGGCTACATCCGAGACACAGCATCCAGCACGTGTAGGCGTATTTGTGGATGATATGCCCCAGAATATCGTGACCAGAGTGTATAATTATGAGCTTGACTACGTTCAGTTGCATGGCAATGAGTCGGCTGTGATGATTGAGAACCTGAAGCGCACCCTGATCCCCGATATTGCTCCCGACATCAAAATCATCAAGGCCTTGAGTATCCGTGAGAAAGACGACGTGAAGCGATGGCGCGAATATGAAGGCGCTGCCGATATGCTGCTTTTTGATACGAAGTGCAAGACAGTAGGCGGAAGCGGAGAACAGTTCGACTGGTCGGTACTTGAAGCCTACGATGGCAACATACCATTCCTGCTTAGTGGAGGTATTGGCCCGGATGATGCAGAAAGAGTGCTGAAGTTTAGCCATCCACAGTTCGCCGGCATCGACTTAAACAGCCGTTTTGAAATCTCTCCAGCGTTGAAAGACGTGGAGAAACTAAAATCATTCATTCAAACAATCAGACAACATGAACAAAATCAATAAACTATTTGCCGAGCAACGAGAATCGGGGCGCAAACTGCTCTCGCTCTATTTCTGCGCCGGTTGTCCCACTCTGGAGAGTACAGCCGATGTAATCAAGACCCTCGAACGCCGTGGAATTGATATGATTGAAGTGGGTATTCCTTTTAGCGACCCGTTGGCGGATGGTCCTGTCATCCAGAGTGCCGGAACTGTAGCCCTGAAGAACGGGCAGACGCTGACGCACCTCTTCGAACAACTCCGCAGCATCAAGGACGAGGTGCAGATTCCCCTTGTGATGATGGGCTATCTCAACGTGATTATGCATTACGGTATCGAGCGCTTCTGCCAGTCTTGTGTGGAGTGTGGAGCCTCGGGAGCCATCATTCCCGACCTCCCTTTCAAGGATTATCTTGAGGATGTGAAACCCATTGCCGACAAGTACGACCTGCGCATCATCATGATGATAACGCCTGAAACCAGCGAAAAGCGCATCCGCTTCATCGACGACCATACCGACGGTTTTATCTATATGGTCAGTTCGGCCAGCATTACGGGGGCTCAGAAGAGTTTCGACGAGGCAAAGCAGGAATATTTCCGCCACATCAACTCGATGAACCTCCGAAATCCCCGTATGATCGGTTTCGGTATTTCCAATAAACAGACGTTAGAGTCGGCTCAGCAGAATGCCGCAGGAGCCATCATCGGTTCCAAGTTTGTTACCTTATTGAATGAAGCCAATGGCAATGCCGAGATGGCTATTGATAATCTTTATGATGCACTCAAACAATGAAACTGATAGATTTCCTGAACGAGAACGACCGCTTCGCCAAAATGATTGGCGCGCAACTTACCGAGGTTCGTGAGGGCTATGCACGTGCCGAGATGACTGTTGCCAAGATGCACCTTAACGGTGGAGGTGTTTGCCAGGGTGGTGCCCTGTTTACTTTGGCTGATTTGGCCTTTGCCGCTGTATCCAATAGTCACGGCTTGCTTACCTTTGGCCTTGAGAACAGTATAGCCTTTCTCAAGAGTGCCGTTGAAGGTGACCACCTGGTGGCAGAGGCTGTAGAGACACTTAATCACCATAAGATTCCTTTCTGCGAGATGAAAGTACGCAATCAGCGTGGAGAACTCATTTGTAGTATGACAGGCTTGGCCTTCCGAAAAGACAAGCCTATGCCAAGCGTAGAGTGAATACACAAACCCAAGATAATGCAAATACAAAATGAAAAAAGATAGTTTTTATGTTGACGAGCGCGGCTACTACGGAGAGTTTGGCGGCGCCTACGTCCCCGAAATCCTATATAAGGTGGTGGAGGACTTGAAGGAGGCTTATCTTCCGATTATAGAAAGTGATGAATTCCAACAGGAGTATTACCAACTGTTGCGCGACTATGTGGGCCGCCCGTCACCGCTTTATTATGCCACTCGTATGAGTGAGAAGTACGGCTGCCAACTTTATCTGAAACGTGAAGACCTCAACCATACGGGTGCACACAAGATTAATAATACCGTAGGACAGATCCTGATGGCCAAAAAGATGGGCAAGACACGCATTATTGCTGAGACAGGTGCCGGTCAGCATGGCGTGGCTACGGCTACTGTATGCGCCCTGATGAACATGAAATGCGAGGTCTTTATGGGTGCCACCGATGTGGAACGCCAGCACACTAATGTGGAGCGCATGAAGATGCTCGGAGCAGAGGTACACCCAGTCCGTACGGGCAATATGACGCTCTCAGACGCTTGTTCAGAAGCCATCCGCGACTGGTGCTGCCATCCAAAGGATACGTTTTATATCGTAGGTTCCACGATGGGACCACATCCTTATCCTGATATCGTGGCACGCATGCAGAGCATCATCTCCAAGGAACTCAAGAGCCAGCTCCAAGAGAAGGTGGGACGCGACTATCCCGACTATCTCGTGGCCTGCGTAGGTGGCGGATCTAATGCAGCAGGAACGGTCTATCATTATCTCGACGACGAGCGCGTGAAGATTGTGCTTGCTGAGGCTGGCGGTCATGGGGTGGATACCGATTACACGGCTGCCACGATGCATCGCGGTACGATGGGCATTCTGCATGGTTCGAAGATGCTGGTGATGCAGACACCCGACGGTCAAATAGAGGAAGCCTTCACTATTTCGGCTGGTCTCGACTATCCCGGCGTGGGCCCCATGCATTGCAACATGTTCCAGAAAGGTCGTTCGCAGGTCTTAGCCATCAACGACGACGAGGCCATCCGTGCTGGTTACGAACTTACCCGTATGGAAGGCATCATCCCTGCTATTGAGAGTGCCCATGCCGTGGCTGCGCTGAGCAAGTTGCAGTTCAAGGCCGACGACGTAGTAGTGCTAACGGTCAGCGGCCGTGGCGACAAGGATGTGGAAACCTATTTGAAGCATAAGGATTTGGCCGGAGAATACGGCAGGTTTTAATCTGGGAGGTTTTTAGTTATGGCAACTTTTAATTACACGACAGTATCGAAGAGCATCCTAGCCGACCTTTATACGCCAGTTGGTGTCTATATGCATTTGCGCGATATCTATCCGATGTCGGCGCTGATGGAGAGTTCTGATTATCACGATGCCAACAACTCGCGTTCGTTTATCGGCATCAATCCCATCGCCTCGGTGGCTATTGCTCACGGCGAGAGCACGCTCGTATTCCCTGACGGTTCGGTAGAACGTCACCCCGTAAACAAGGAATATCGTTCCGATAATGCCATTAATGATTTCTTGAAGAAATTTGTTGTAACTGGCGAGAATTCAGGATATTGCGGACTCTATGGATATACTTCCTTCAATGCGGTTCGCTATTTCGAGAATATTGCTGTGAAGGATGAGACGATGGCCAAGAATGATGCTCCCGATATGTACTACATCTTCTATCGTGACATCATCGTCTTTGATCATTTCAATAATAAGATGACGATTGTTTCTCTTGAAGGTGATTCCGGAAAGACCGGACAAACAGCTATCAACGACATCCTCCGCCAGATGAACCGCGCAAATGTGAAGGCCTACGGCTTCCATCCCGTGGGAGAGGTGACTTCACCGCTTACCGACGAGGAGCACAAGGCCAATATCCGCCGTGGTATTCAACATTGCCTGCGCGGCGATGTATTCCAGATTGTGCTTTCGCGCCGTTTCATCCAGAAGTACGAGGGTGACGACTTCAAACTCTATCGTGCCCTGCGTAGCATCAATCCAAGTCCCTATCTTTTCTATTTCGATTTCGGCGGTTTCCGTATCTTCGGTTCCAGCCCTGAAACCCATTGCCGCATCGAAGGAAGGAAAGCCTATATAGACCCCATTGCCGGCACTACCAAGCGTACGGGCGATGCAGAGGCCGACCGCCTTGGAGCAGAATATCTGCGTAAAGACCCGAAGGAGAATGCCGAGCACGTGATGCTTGTAGATTTGGCCCGTAACGATCTGTCACGCAATTGCCACGATGTGAAGGTGGATTTCTATAAGGATCTGCAATACTACAGCCACGTCATTCACCTCGTCAGTCGCGTCAGCGGAACGCTTGATGAGGGAGCCGATCCCATCAAGGCTTTCATCGACACTTTCCCGGCCGGAACACTCTCTGGTGCACCCAAGGTACGCGCCATGCAAATCATCTCAGAGTACGAACCGCATAATCGTGGTGCCTATGGTGGCTGCATCGGTTTCATCGGAATGAACGGTTCCCTGAATCAGGCAATCACCATCCGCACGTTTGTATCGCGTAACAACGAACTATGGTTCCAGGCAGGTGGCGGTATTGTGGCCAAGAGTGATGAAGAGTATGAATTACAGGAAGTAAACAACAAATTAGGCGCGCTCCGTCGTGCCATTCTAATGGCGGAGGACATGTAAAATGAAGATCGTTATTATTGATAATTATGACTCGTTTACCTATAATTTGAGTCATTTGCTGAAGGAATTGGGGGCTGAGGTTACCGTTTTGCGCAACGACCAATTTCAGCTGTCGCAGCTTGAAACCTACGATAAGATTGTGCTTTCGCCCGGTCCAGGCATTCCTTCAGAGGCAGGGCTGTTGCTTGATGTCATCCGTACCTATGCAGGTAAGAAGCCCATCTTCGGCGTTTGTCTCGGCCATCAGGCTATCGGCGAAGTGTTTGGCGGACGTTTGGAAAATCTTTCTGAAGTGTTCCATGGTGTGGCCACGGAAGGCACCCAGTTGGGTAATGATCCGGTGTTTGAGGGACTTCCCCACAGGATAACAATGGGCCGTTATCATTCATGGGTAGTCTCAAAGGAAGGATTCCCAGAGTGCCTGGAGATTACCGCCGAAAGCGACGAGGGGCAGATTATGGCCCTGCGTCACAGGGAATATGATATCCACGGCATACAATTCCATCCGGAGAGCGTGCTCACACCCGAAGGGCGGCAGATTCTCCGGAACTGGCTGTCTTTGTAAATACTTGTATAAAGCGCGGAATTAGATGTTGGCACCCAGGCGGATGATGCGTTCTATGCGGCTGATGTCTTCGCAGAACGGACCGGGCTTCTCAATCTTGAGCGTACACATGGCGGCTGCAAACTTACCGGCTTCTCCGCAGTCCATGCCTTTGGCACGGCAATAGAGATAGCCCGTTGAGAAGGTGTCTCCGCATCCCGTCACGTCGATGCAATGCTGGGGTTCATAGGCAGGGATGTCGTAGAACTTCCCATCGCAGTAGATTTGTGAACCGTAGCTGCCGAAGGTGAGTACCACTTCCTTGACACCCCAGCCCGCAATCATCTTGGCCACACGGCGCGGGTCTTTCTCGCCTGTGATGACTTCCATCTCATACTCGTTGAGCTTTAAGATGTCGGTCATGGCCAGCACTTCCATCTTGTCTTTCCAGTCGCAGGCGAAAACGTGTTCGTCGCGTACCTTGCGCAAATAGCCCTGCACGTCGATGCTGACCTTTCCCTTACGCGAGAGACATTCCACGACTGCCGGCGAGAAATCGTCGCTGAGGAGCGAACCGAGGTGGAAGACGCGGGCTTCGAGCCCCTCCATCTGCTCCACGGTAAAGGGATCGCTTTTGGCAAGCACCCTTTGCGAGCGGGCATTGCGGTTGTTACCGTATTTGTTTTCAAAGAAAACAGTCTCCTTGCTGTCGAATGCTATGACGTCAATACCCTCAGCCTCCATGCGGCTGATGGCCTCGCGGTCTTTTGGAGCAATGGCTGTAACCATCTGGAACGAAACGTCGTGGGGCAGATGGTTGATGCCATAGGCAAAATAGTATGCTGTGCCGCCGTTCTGATAAAGTGTACGGTCGGGCGTTACAATCTTATCCAGCGTAACATGTCCGATACAACAGATGTCTTTCATTTCCTATTAATTTAGAATTCCGACGTGAAGTGGAATCGGATGTGTTTAAAATCCTGTTGGGCCATCTGGAGCACGTAGCCGGAGTCGGCCAGGAAGACGTCGCGTCCTTCCTTGTCCTTGGCCATATACTGATACTTGCGCTTCTTGAAGGCTTCCAGCTCTTTCTCGTCGTCGGCCTCTACCCAGCATGCCTTGTAAAGATGGACAGGCTCCCAGCGACATTTGGCATTGTACTCATTTTCAAGACGGTACTGGATGACCTCGAACTGCAGCTGGCCGACGGTGCCGATAATCTTGCGGCCGTTGAACTGATTGACGAACAATTGGGCCACACCTTCGTCCATGAGCTGGTCGATGCCTTTCTGCAGTTGCTTCGACTTCATCGGGTCGTCGTTCTCTATGTATTTGAACATCTCGGGCGAGAAGGATGGCAGTCCGCGAAAATGGAGCTGTTCGCCCTCGGTGAGCGTGTCGCCAATCTTGAAGATACCGTTATCGGGCAGTCCGACGATATCGCCGGGCCATGCTTCTTCGATTGTACTCTTGCGCTGAGCCATAAACTGGGTGGGGGAGGAGAAACGCAGGCTCTTGCCCTGCCGCACATGAAGGTAGGGCTGGTTGCGCACGAAGCGTCCGGAGCACACCTTGCAGAAGGCGATGCACGAGCGGTGGTTGGGGTCGATATTGGCCGTTATCTTGAAGATGAAGCCGGTGAACTTGGGCTCTTCGGGCTGCACCATGCGCTCCTCGGCCTTGGTGGGACGGGGGCTCGGGGCAATCTCCACGAAGCAGTTGAGCAGTTCCTGCACACCGAAGTTGTTGAGCGCTGAGCCGAAGAACACGGGGGCCACCTCAGCTGAGCGGTAGGTCTCCACGTCGAACTCGGGATATACACCATCGACGAGTTCCAAGTCCTCGAGTAGTTTCTCTGCGTCTTGCTCGCCCACATAGTCGGCCAGCGTATTGGCGTCGTTGATGTCCACCTCCACCTTCTCCGTCACGCGTTGCTTGTCAGGCGTGAAGAGGTCGAGTTTCTGCTCGTAGATGTTATATACGCCCTTGAACTTGGCTCCCTGGTTGATGGGCCATGAGAGGGGGCGCACCTTGATTTCGAGTTCCTGTTCCAGCTCGTCAAGCAGGTCGAAGGGATCGCGGCCTTCGCGGTCCATCTTGTTGATGAAGATGATGACGGGCGTGTTGCGCATGCGGCACACGTTCATCAGCTTGCGTGTCTGCGCCTCCACACCTTTGGCTCCGTCGACGACGATAATGGCCGAATCAACGGCTGTGAGCGTGCGGTAGGTGTCTTCGGCAAAGTCCTGGTGACCAGGGGTGTCGAGGATGTTCACCTTGTATTCTATACCACCTTCTTCGGGGGCATAGTCGAACTCCATGACGGAGGTGCTGACGGAGATACCGCGCTGCTTCTCGATGTCCATCCAGTCGGAAGTGGCGGTCTTCTTGATTTTATTGTTCTTCACGGCACCTGCCACCTGGATTTGTCCGCCGAAAAGCAGAAACTTCTCGGTGAGCGTGGTCTTACCGGCATCGGGGTGACTGATGATGGCAAATGTACGTCTTCTTTCTATTTCTTGGTTCATAGTTGCTGAATACAATCTTTGAGGCTTTCCTCCCAGTAGGGGATTTCTATGTCGTAGGTCTGCTTGATCTTGGTCTTGTCGAGCACGCTGTAGGCGGGACGCTTGGCAGGCGTGGGATATTCGCTGGTGTGGAGCGGACTGACGTGGCACGTCGTGATACCTGCAATGCGATGGATGGCCTTCGTGAAATCGTACCACGAAATAACACCTTCGTTAGAGAAATGGTAGATGCCCGGACGGATGCCTTTCTCGATGGCCGTCATGATGATGCGCGCCAGGTCGCGGGCATAAGTGGGCGTACCAATCTGGTCGAAGATGACGCCCAGTTGCTGCTTCTCGCGACCCAGACGAATCATCGTCTTCACGAAGTTGTTTCCGAAAGTGGAGTAGAGCCAGGCCGTGCGGATGATCATAGCCTTGGAGCAGAATTTCTGCACGCCCAGTTCGCCAGCCAGTTTCGTTGAGCCATACACGCTGTCGGGACAGGGCGTGTCGGATTCCACATAGGGGGTGTGGTTGGTTCCGTTGAACACGTAGTCGGTGCTTATTTGTATAATCCATCCTCCTCGCTTCTCCACGGCGGCAGCCAGATAGGCCGGAGCCACGGTGTTGAGCGTGGTGCAGAGCTCCTTGTTGCTTTCCGCCTTATCGACGGCGGTATAGGCGGCGCAATTCACGATGCCGTCTATCTTGTTTTCCTGAACGAATTGTTCGATGGCCAGTTGGTCGGTAATGTCGAGTTCTTCAACGTCGGTGTTGAACCACATGTGTTCACCGTATTCTTTTTCGAGCAACTGCATCTCGTTTCCGAGTTGGCCGTTGCAACCTGTAATAAGAATCCTCATATATGTTAATCTTCGAATTTTAATCCTTCTTCCTTGTCTTTTTTGTAATAGTCTGAGAGCATGCCGATGAAGGTGGTGATTTCCTTGATGGCATGCTGGGTGTCGGGACTGATGTCTTTCTTCTGCAGGCGCAGCATCATGGTGCCGTAGAGCGCGTTGAAACAAGTCTCAATCTCGGGCTCCTCGGCGTTGCCGCGTTTGCGAAGCTCCACGATGTAGGGCAACACCTTGTAGTATTCACTCGTGTAGAATGGAAATTTCGTGCTGTCGAGCAGTTGCGCATGCAATTCGGAAAGCTGCTGCATCACCACGCGATTGATCTGCAGGTGTCCACGTTCACGGCAACCCTCCTGATTCATCATTCGGATGAGGTCGCCATACCAGTCAGCCATTTCCTCTTTCTGTTCGTCAGAATAGTCAAAGCGGTTGATATATTCGCGCCTGATGTTGCTCAGCGAGCATCCGTAGGCGCGTAGCAAGTCCTCTACCTGCCACATGTAGAGCAGGTATTCGGCAATAGTTTCTTTACGAAGTTGATGTGCGATGTACATGACGGCGTTTCTCAGAACTCTGGCAGCGTGTAGAGATTAAACATGGTTCCAAAGAGTACGATAACCGAGAAGATAATCACGATGCTGCCTATAACCTTATTTATAATAATGATGCCACTCGTGTCGAAGATGGTGCGCACCTTGTCGATGAGCCACGTCAGTCCGTACCACCACAACAGCGCTCCGAAGACAATGCTCATGTAGCCCAGACACATTTCCAGCGGATGGTTGGGCACCACGAATGCAAATTGCGCAAAACATCCCATGAAGAGGAAGATGATGAGCGGGTTGGAGAACGTCACCAGGAAAGCCGTCAGCCCGTTGTGCCAGAGCGTTCCCTTCTGCTTGCTGCTCATGTGCATATTCTTCGTGGGATTCGCCCTGTAGGAAATGATACCGAAAATGAGCAGGATGATGCTACCCGTCAGCTGAAGCAGGAACTTCGTTTGCGCATTATTCACGAAATCCATCACGAACGACATGCCCAGACCCGTTATAAGAGCATAGATAATGTCGCTCACCGAGGCTCCGATACCTGTCACGAAGCCATACCAGCGCCCCTTGTTCAGCGTGCGCTGAACACAAAGCACACCCACCGGTCCCATCGGGGCGGAGGCTATAATGCCAATCATGATTCCCTTGAATACGAGATTGACAATATCTATATGAAACGGAAATGGCATCATAATTCGGTTGCAAAGGTACGAATTTTTCCCGATTTATGTAATTTTATCGGATAAAAGTTTGCGATATGCCACTTTTTTCCTACCTTTGCCCTGTTTAAAGAAGCAATTTTCTATCAACTAAAAATATTTTTGCTATTATGAATGCACAACCAGCAATCAAGCCCTACGTCATCGGACTCGACCTCGGAGGCACCAACTCCGTATTTGGAATCGTGGATGCACGTGGAGAAATCAAAGCCACTACGGCCATCAAGACTCAAGGTTACGACAAAGTGGAAGACTACGTTGATGCCTGCGTGGAAGCCCTGCAGGTCATCATCGACCAGGTGGGCGGTATCGAGACCATCAAGGCCATGGGTATCGGAGCCCCCAACGGTAACTATTATAGCGGAACCATCGAGTTCGCGCCCAACCTCTCATGGGCTCACGACGGCATCGTGCCCCTGGCACAGATGTTCAGCGACCGCCTCGGAGGCATCCCCGTGGGCCTCACCAACGATGCCAACGCGGCAGCTGTAGGAGAAATGACCTATGGAGTAGCCCGCGGCATGAAGAACTTCATCGTCATCACCCTCGGAACGGGTGTGGGTTCAGGTATCGTCATCAACGGACAACTCGTCTATGGATGCGACGGATTTGCAGGCGAACTCGGCCACGTCACCATGGTGCGCGAAGGAGGCCGAGTATGCGGATGCGGCCGTCAAGGCTGTCTGGAATGCTACTGCTCAGCCACAGGCGTGGCTCGTTCAGCTCGCGAATTCCTCCAGAAATCACAGGAACCCTCTCTGCTCCGCGAACTCGATCCCGAGCAGATCACCTCGCTCGACGTATCCATTGCCGCCGGCAAAGGCGACGCTCTGGCCAAGCGTATCTATGAGTTTACGGGCGACATGCTCGGCAAGGCTTGTGCCGACTTCGCTGCCTTCTCATCTCCCGAGGCATTTATCTTCTTCGGCGGCATGACTAAGGCCGGTGACCTCATCATGAAACCCATCGAGGAAAGCTACAACAACCACGTGCTCAAGATATTTAAGGGCAAGGCCAAGTTCCTCGTAAGCGGACTCGACGGCTCATCAGCAGCCGTGCTCGGAGCCTCTGCCATCGGTTGGGAACTCTGATTCCGATATACGTATAATAGTATAAAGAATACGCACGTGCTTATACGCGTGCGTATTTTTTTCCTTCCACCCAATGGAAGCCTTGCTTCTACCCATTGGAAGCAACGTTTCCTGGCTTCGGAAACAGGCTTTCTGCTGATAGGAAATGATATCTTTTAGTGTTGCGTTTGATATATTTTCCATAATATTTTCAGCCTTCGGGGAGCAATTTCACACATTCCGTGCCCCGACCGAGGTTCGGTATCGCAGGTGTTGTAGGTTTCGTGTTGTTGTATCTCATTGATATACTGCTTTTTAGATGAAACGTTAATGTCCTGAGCGTTCCAGTTCCAGTTGTTCCAATTATTTTTCAGAGGGTTTCAATATCTTCTTTTTCTATATAACTAACTATATATCAATTAGTTATAGGTCTTTAGAAGGGGTGCGTTATCCTGTTTTTAGAAACTGGAACAAATTGGAACTGGAACGCTTCCGTTAAGCTGAAAGCAAAGTCAAGCCAGCTTATTTCTCTATGAGGCCAATGTTGTAAAGATAGTGAATATTTCGGGATTTTCTTCGCTTAATCGGATTTTTGTTGTACCTTTGCCCCTCCAGAATGAAATTATGAACAGAAAAGAAGATATACAACGGGCCGTGGAAGTGATGCGGAAGGGTGGGGTGATACTCTATCCTACGGATACCGTATGGGGGATCGGATGTGATGCCACCAACGAGGAGGCCGTGGCAAAAGTCTATAAAATCAAGCAGCGCGACGACTCGAAGGCGCTAATCTGCCTCGTAGATAGCGATGCCAGGCTGCAGCGATACGTGAGGAACGTGCCTAACGTGGCATGGGACATCTTTGATTTGGCCACGAAGCCTACAACGGTCATTCTGGACGGGGCGGTGAACCTGGCTCCGAACTTGATTGCCGAGGATGGAAGTATCGCCATGCGCATCACGCATGAGGAGTTCTCGAAAGAACTTTGCTACCGCTTCCAAAAGGCAATTGTATCGACGAGCGCCAACATCAGCGGACAGCCGGCTGCACAGAACTTTCAGGATATTGCACCGGAACTGCTGGAGGCTGTTGACTATGTATGCTATTCGCGGCGGCAGGAGAAAAAACCGCATACGCCGTCGAGTATCATCAAGTTGTCGGCCAACGGCGAGGTGAGCATTATCCGTCGATGAAGTTAATCCGTAAAAAGGCTGGTGACCGATGAGAGAGAAGTTTTTGACATGGCGACAGGAGCACATTTCAGACAGGCAGTTCACGCTTGTCCTGAGTTTCTTTGTGGGACTGTTTGCTGCCGTTGCCGCCTTCTCGCTGCATTGGTTTATCCGCCAGATACAACTGCTTCTTACTGAGGGGTTTACGGCTTCTTCGTTCAACTGGCTCTACTTGGTCTATCCGGTTATCGGTATCTATATCACTTCGCTCTTCGTGCGCTATATCGTTAAGGACAATATCTCGCATGGTATCACGCGAATCCTTTATGCCATTTCTTCCAAGAAGAGCCGGCTGAAGGCGCATAACACGTGGAGTTCGGTTATCGCTTCGGCCATCACGATCGGGTTTGGCGGTTCGGTGGGAGCCGAGGCGCCTATCGTGCTCACGGGCTCAGCCATCGGCAGTAATCTTGGGCGTGTGTTCAAACTGGATTCCAAGACGTTGATGCTGCTCATTGGTTGTGGTGCTGCGGCTGCCATAGCAGGAATCTTCAAGGCCCCGATTGCCGGACTGGTGTTCACGCTGGAGGTGCTGATGATCGACCTGACGATGGCTTCGCTGATGCCTATCCTCATTGCATCGGTCACGGCGGTCTGCTTCAGTTATATTTTTAATGGTTCCAACTCGCTGTTCCAGTTCACGATGGACGGCTCGTGGCAGATGGACCGTGTGCCGGCCTATATATTATTAGGTGTGTTCGGCGGTCTGATCAGTCTTTACTTCATCCGCATGATGACGGCCTGCGAGGGCATATTTGCCAAGCTTGACAAATATCGCTATGCCAAGCTGGCGCTGGGCGGCGTGATTCTGAGCTCGCTCATCTTCCTTTTCCCTGCGCTCTATGGTGAGGGCTACAATAGCATCAACATCCTGCTTAATGGAAAGACGGAAGCCGACTGGAACGAGATTCTCAATAACTCGCTGTTCTACGGGCATGGCAATCTGCTGATACTTTATATCGGACTGGTGCTGCTGACGAAGGTGTTTGCCACATCGGCCACCAACGGTGGTGGCGGTTGCGGCGGTACGTTTGCGCCTTCGTTGTTCATAGGTGCCTTCGGAGGATTCTTCTTTGCCCGTGTGTGGAACATGGAGCAGATAGGCGTTTATATTCCCGAGAAGAATTTTGCCATGCTTGGAATGGCTGCTGTGATGGCTGGCGTGATGCATGCGCCGCTGACGGGTATCTTCCTGATTGCGGAGCTGACGGGTGGTTACCAGATGTTTATCCCGCTGATGATAACCAGCATCTGTGCTTTCCTTACCATCAATATCTTTGAGAAGCACAGCATCTACGGCATGCGGCTGGCCCGCGAAGGCAAGTTGATTACCCACCATACTGACCGCGCCGTGCTGACGCTGATGAGTCTGGACTCAGTTATCGACAGACATTTCACGGCCGTGAAACCAGACATGGAACTGAGCTCGCTGGTGCATGCCCTGAGTCGCTCGAAGCAGAGCCTGCTTCCCGTATTGGACGATGCTGGTAACCTGCTGGGTGAGATTGACCTCCAGAAAATCCGTAATATCGTGTTCCGTACGGAACTATATCATCACTTCACCGTCAGCCAACTGATGAGCCAGCCCTTGGCCATGCTCGGCGTGAACGATACGGTGGAGGAGGTGATGGAGACATTCGACAGGACTGATGCCCAGATGTTGCCCGTGGTGGAACTCGACGGCAAGTTGATCGGATATATCTCGCGTTCTCATCTCTATATGGAGTACCGCCAGATGGTGGCTGATATGAGTGCGGAGTAGGGGGAGCCGGTTTGCCGGATAACTGTTTGTGATTAGAACATTTGGATTTTAGGTTATGATGAAAAAGGAAGATTTACGCATCGTTTTTATGGGTACGCCTGAGTTTGCCGTGGGCACTCTTCAGCGTTTGGTGGAAGGTGGCTATCGTGTCGTGGCCGTGGTGACGCAGCCCGACAAGCCTGTGGGACGTCATCAGGACACGCTTCAGCCGTCGCAGGTGAAACTGTACGCCCAAGCAAAGGGACTGCCCGTTCTGCAACCGATTAAAATGAAGGACCCCGAGTTTGTGGAACAATTGCGTTCCTTCCAGGCTGACCTTCAGGTGGTGGTGGCTTTCCGCATGCTTCCCGAGGTGGTCTGGGCCATGCCTCGCTTCGGCACGTTTAATGTGCATGCTGCCCTGTTGCCTCAGTATAGGGGTGCTGCGCCCATCAACTGGGCCGTCATCAACGGTGAGACGCAGACGGGCGTGACCACATTCTTCCTTGACCATGATATTGATACGGGCCGCATCATCATGCAGAAACCGTTTGAAATCGAAGATGATTTCAATGTGGAGAACGTCTATGACGGATTGATGGAGCTTGGAGCGGAGATAGCCGTGGAGACCATAGACCGCATTCTGGACGGTGACGGAAAGGTGGAAAGCCTTCCGCAGGAGGAAATGATCCCCGTTGGCACAGAACTCCATCCGGCGCCGAAGATTTTCAAGGAGACGTGTGAGATAAACTGGAATCAGGAGGCGAAGAAAGTCTATGATTTCATCCGCGGTCTGAGCCCATATCCAGGCGCGTGGACTACGCTGGTGTCGCCTGAAGGGAAGGAGACCGTGCTGAAAGTGTATGCCGCTTCCAAGACGGAAGACACTACAAAGGAACCTGTGGGAGCGTTGTTGACGGCAAAGAACAGGCTGATGGTGGCTACGGGCGACGGACTCCTAAACTTGCAAGAGGTGCAGTTGGCAGGCAAGAAAAGAATGAAAGCCGCTGATTTCCTCAACGGCTTTCGTGACTTGACGGGTTATCGCGTGCGCTAAATCTGGCTGAAAGGGAATCCCCAATCAATACTCCAGATTCTCTTTGCCGGTCTTTTCCACTTCATCGATTACCTTCAGCAGATACTGGCCATATTGGTTCTTCAGCATGGGCTGAGCCACTTCGCGGAGCTTCTCGGCCGTGATCCATCCCTTGCGATAGGCAATTCCTTCCAGACAGGCCACCTTCAAGCCCTGACGCTTCTCGATAACTTCCACGAAAGTGGATGCTTCTGAGAGTGAGTCGTGGGTACCGGTATCGAGCCATGCAAAGCCGCGGCCAAAGGTCTGGACTTTCAGCTGCTTGTCTTTGAGAAACACTTGGTTGACCGTTGTGATTTCCAGTTCGCCGCGGGCAGAGGGCTTGATGTTCTTGGCCACCTCAACCACCTTGTTGGGGTAGAAATAGAGTCCCACCACGGCATAGTTGCTCTTCGGCTCTTTCGGTTTTTCCTCGATGGAAAGGCAGTTGCCGTCTTTGTCGAATTCTGCTACGCCATAGCGTTCAGGATCGCTCACCCAATAGCCGAACACCGTGGCTTTGTCGTTCTGTTCTGCATCAATCACAGCCTGCTTCAGGAGTGAAGACAATCCTGCTCCGTGGAAGATGTTATCGCCCAGCACCAGACAGGCAGAATCGTTGCCGATGAACTCTTCACCGATAATGAAGGCTTGGGCCAGACCGTCGGGCGAAGGCTGTTCGGCGTATTCAAACTTGACGCCGAAGTTGCTTCCATCGCCAAGCAGACGGCGGAATCCAGGCAAGTCGGTAGGTGTTGAAATGATGAGAATCTCGCGGATTCCGGCCAGCATGAGCACGGAAATCGGATAGTAGATCATCGGTTTGTCGAAAATAGGAATCAACTGCTTGCTGATGCCTTTGGTGATAGGGTAGAGGCGTGTGCCGCTACCGCCAGCTAATACGATACCTTTCATAATTGACAGTGTTATTTCTTGATTTTGGAAGCAAAGATATAATATTTTTTCATTTGATGCAAACTTTTGCCTACTTAACTGATTAAATTCCATTAAATTATGAATTTTCGTTCCATAAATTTTGTACAATCGCAAAAAATTCTTATCTTTGCCCTCAAATTCCATTTATATGGCCAGTTCAACAGAGATTCTGAATACTTTCACCACTCGGATGAGGCAAATGGTTCTCCGTTTTTCAGAAGTGAAGAAGGAGAATGAGGAACTTTATGCGATGGTAGATGAGCGCGAAAAGGAAATCGCGCGGTTGAAAGAACAGCTGGGACAGGCCGAGCGCGACTACAACAGTTTGAAAATGGCCCGTATGCTTGAGGTGACCGACGGTGACGTTGAGGGAGCCAAGAAGCGAGTGGCCAGTCTCATTCGTGAGGTGAATCGCTGTATAACCATGTTGAGCGAAAAGTAAAATGGCGGAAGAAAAAGACAGACTCAATATAAGATTGCACGTATATGATACGGACATCCCCGTGAAAGTAGATCGCGAGGATGAGTATTTCTATCGTGAGGCTGCAAAACTTATATCCAGTACGGTGAACAAATACGCTAAAGTCTTCAAGACGAAGAAGAGCGAAAAGGAAATCCTGTATATGGCGATGATTGACATAGCCCTTCACTACGAGAAGGAGAAGGGCAATAATGACACATCGGAGTATGATAATATTCTTTCGTCGTTGACCAAAGAGATAGAAAGAGTATTATAATAAAAAGACAAGTATGATAGTAACTTTGATTGTTGCCGTAGCCGCCCTGATAGTTGGCGGACTATGCGGATACTGTGTTTTCCGGTACGGATTGACTGGAAAATACAAGAAGATGATGGCCGCTGCCGAAAAAGAGGCAGAAGACCTCAAGAAAGAGAAACTCTTTGAAGTAAAGGAAAAATTCCTCAACAAGAAGGCTGAGCTGGAAAAGGAAGTGCAGCAGCGAAACCAGAAGATTCAGCAAAACGAAAACCGGCTGAAGCAGCGTGAGATAGGCTTGAACCAGCGCCAAGAGGAATTAGGCCGCCGGAAGCAGGAAGTGGACCAGCAGCAGCAACGCGTGGATAACGAGAAGAAACTGCTCGTCGTGAAGCAGGAAGAACTCGAAAAGATGCAGCAGCAGGAGCGCGTGAAACTCGAGGAACTCTCCGGTCTCAGCGCTGAGGAAGCCAAGAGCCGCCTGGTGGAAAGCCTGAAGGATGAGGCACGCACTGATGCTGCCAGCTACATCAACGAAATCATGGATGAGGCAAAGCTGAACGCTAACCAGCAAGCTAAGAAAATCGTGATTCAGACCATTCAGCGTGTAGCCACCGAGACTGCCATCGAGAATTCCGTCAGCGTTTTCCATATTGATAATGACGAGGTGAAAGGCCGTATTATCGGACGCGAAGGCCGTAACATACGTGCGCTTGAAGCCGCCTGCGGAGTGGAAATCGTGGTGGATGATACCCCTGAGGCTATCGTAATCTCTGCTTTCGATCCTATCCGTCGTGAAGTATGCCGCCTGGCACTTCACCAGTTGGTTTCCGATGGCCGTATCCATCCCGCACGTATCGAGGAAGTCGTGGCCAAGGTGAAGAAACAACTGGAGAATGAGGTTATCGAGACTGGTAAGCGTACGGCTATCGACTTGGGTATCCATGGTCTGCATCCCGAACTGATTCGTATCGTCGGTAAGATGAAATACCGTTCTTCCTATGGTCAGAACCTCTTGCAGCATGCTCGCGAGACGGCAAATCTTTGTGCCGTGATGGCCAGCGAACTGGGCTTGAACCCGAAGAAGGCAAAGCGCGCCGGATTATTGCATGATATCGGTAAGGTACCCGATGAGGAAAGCGAATTGCCGCATGCACTCTATGGTGCCAAGATTGCTGAGAAGTATAAGGAAAAGCCTGATATCTGCAACGCCATCGGTGCACACCACGACGAAATGGAAATGCAGACCCTCTTGGCTCCCATCGTGCAGGTTTGCGATGCGATCTCTGGTGCACGTCCTGGTGCCCGTCGTGAAATCGTAGAGGCCTACATCAAGCGTCTTAACGATCTGGAGGCCATTGCCATGAGTTATCCTGGAGTGACCAAGACTTATGCCATTCAGGCAGGTCGCGAACTCCGTGTGATCGTGGGTGCTGACAAGATGGACGATATTGAGAGCGAGAAGCTGTCAGGCGAAATCGCCACAAAGATTCAGAATGAGATGACTTATCCCGGTCAGGTGAAGATCACCGTGATACGTGAGACTCGTTCTGTAGCATACGCAAAATAATCAGACAAGGGCAGGCCATAGTGCCTGCCCTATATTATTGAAAGGGAAAGGATATGAAAAATCAGAAGATGTATGAGCCCGACGATAAGATGATCAGTCTTATTGCCGATAATTACAACCTTTTGGAAAGTCTGGGACGGTTTGGTATTAATCTGGGTTTTGGCGACAAAACCGTCCGTGAGGTTTGTGAAGATCAAGGTGTGGATACCTACACCTTCCTGGTGATGGTAAATTTCACGATCAACGGCTATCGGTCTATGGATGACAACGACCGTATATCCATCCCAACCGTGCTCCATTATCTGAAGGCTTCACATGAGTATTATCTCGACTACCAGTTGCCCAACATCCGCAAGGAACTGAAGGAAGCACTTGATGAAAACGACAATCTGGCCCGTCTGATTCTGAAAATGTATGATGTCTATGCGCATGAGATTCGTTCCCACATGAAATATGAGGAGCAGAACGTGTTCCCGTATGTGGAAAAATTGCTCAATAAGGAGGATATGGGTGATCATGATATTGACACGTTTTCAAAGCATCATGGGCAGATTACGGCTCGCTTGCGCGAATTGAAGAATATCATTATCAAGTATCTGCCAAGTGATACCCAGCGCAACATCCAGCTGACAGCTGTGCTTTACGACTTGTACAAGAACGAAGAGTGGTTGGGGCAACATTCGGAAATGGAGGACGAAATCTTTGTTCCCGCTATTCGTCGGATGGAGCGAATGTCGAAGCAGAACGATGTGAGCGCCAAGATTTCCAAGATGATCAGCCAGAATCCCGACAATAGCGAAACTCTTTCTGACCGAGAGCGCGACGTGATCGTATCTCTCGTTCAGGGAATGACCAACAAGGAAATAGCCGATCACCTTTGTATAAGCATCAATACCGTTATCACTCATCGCCGCAATATAGCCAGGAAATTGCAAATCCATAGTCCGGCGGGACTCACCATCTACGCCATCGTCAATAACCTGGTGGATATATCTGCCGTGAAGCTATAATAAGAAGACCCGGATTGTTGTCCGGGTCTCTTTTTTTTAAGATGGGTGTTGTGTGAATTCTCCCCGCATGGGAAGGTTCATCATTTTTCTTATGATTCGCCAGTCGGTGTAATGGCCTTGCAGGTGCATCAGTTTTGTCACCGCACTCTCTACCGTGGAGTCGTATCCCGAAATGACGCCTGCATTCTTTAACTGATAGCCATTGTCATATCGTGCCATTTCAACGGTTCCAGCCGCACATTGGGAGATGTTCACGATGTTGATCCCTCGTTCGGTGGCTTGCTTCAGCAGATGCATCAGCCAAGGCTTCTGAGGGGCATTGCCACTACCGTAAGTGCGCATAACGATTGACCGTAGGTCTGGAGCGTCAAGAATATGGCGCACGATTCCTTCCTGAATACCTGGGAAAAGCGTGAATACAACGACGTTGGGGTCCATCACGAAATGGGGCGTCATCGGCTTGTTGTAATCCGGCTTTAAGATATGTTCTTCATGATAGACGATGCTTACGCCGGCATCTGCCAGATGAGGATAGTTGAATGAGTCAAAGGCATTAAAACCGTCGGCATTCATCTTCGTGGAACGGTTGCCGCGCAGGAGTTTCCCGCTGAAGTAGATACATACCTCGGGCACGATAGGTGTTCCGTCCTGATGATAGGCAGAAGCAATTTCAATCGATGTGACAAGATTTTCTTTTCCGTCTGTACGTAACTGGCTGATGGGAAGTTGGGAACCGGTAAGGATGACGGGCTTCGTCAGATTCTCAAGCATGTATGAGAGGGCTGAGGCCGTGAAGGCCATCGTGTCTGTGCCATGGAGAACCACAAAACCGTCGTATTTCTCGTATTGTTCGGCAATAATACGCACGATATGCGCCCAAAGCCTTGGATTCATATCGCTCGAATCGATGGCAGGCGTGAACTGATAGACATCTACCTGGGTGGTTATCGACTTGAATTCCGGCAGGTTTTCTATCAGGTGGTTGAAGTCAAGCGGTTCCAGCGCATCCGTTTTCGGATTGCGCCCCATGCCTATGGTACCTCCAGTATAAATAAGCAGCACACGGTTTGTATAAGTGTACGACATCGTTTACGTAATTTATTTGTGCAAATATAATTTAAATATTTCTCTTATCCAAAATTTTAATGTATATTTGCAAAAAGAATTTCTAAGTACTTAAAAACAATACACACTATGAAGCAATTTATGGATGAAAACTTCCTGCTTGAGACCGCTACGGCGCAGGACCTTTTTCACAATCATGCGGCTAAAATGCCTATTATCGACTACCATTGCCACCTGATTCCCGAAATGGTAGCAAAGGATCACAAGTTCAAGAGCATTACCGAGCTTTGGCTCGGAGGTGACCACTACAAGTGGCGTGCCATGCGTACCAACGGCGTTGACGAGCGCTTCTGTACCGGTAAGGACACAAGCGATTGGGAAAAGTTTGAGAAGTGGGCTGAGACCGTGCCTTACACCTTCCGCAATCCTTTGTATCATTGGACACATCTGGAGCTGAAGACAGGCTTTGGCATTACGAAGTTGCTTTCACCGAAGACTGCCCGCGAGATCTTCGACGAGTGTAATGATAAATTGCAGAACGATCCCGAATATACTGCCCGCGGATTTATGCGCCGCTATCATGTGGAGACCGTTTGTACAACCGACGATCCCGTGGATGATCTTCACAATCATATTGAATATGCTAAGACCAAAGGCGAGAAAGATGCCCGTATGATTCCCGCATGGCGTCCCGACAAGGCCATGAATATCGAAAAGCCTGACTTTGCTGACTACGTGAATCAGCTCGGTGAGGTGGCTGGTGTGACGATTACAACCTTCAAGGATATGGTTGATGCCCTCCAGAAGCGTCATGATTTCTTCCATGAAATGGGCAGCCGTCTGAGCGACCATGGTATTGAGGAATTCTACGATGAGCCTTACACCGATGCCGAAATCGAGAACATCTTTGCGAAGGCTATGAAGAAAGAGGCTCTTACGGAATTGGAGACACGCCAGTATAAGCATTGCTTCCTGAAGATTTGCGCTGAGATGGATCATGCCAGCAACTGGACTCAGCAGTATCACTATGGTGCCATTCGCGACAACAACACGCTGATGTACAATCAGCTGGGTCCCGACACCGGTTTCGATTCCATCGGTGAGTTCAATACGGCCAAGGCTATGAGCCATTTCCTCAACGAGCTCAATATGGAAAAGAAGCTCACGCGTACCATATTATATACGTTGAATCCTTGTGCCAATGAAGTGATTGCCACAATGCTCGGCAACTTCCAGGATGGTTCCTGCCCAGGCAAGATTCAGTTCGGTTCCGGCTGGTGGTTCAACGATCAGCTCGATGGTATGGAGCGTCAGATGAATGCCCTTTCTGTACTCGGCTTGCTGAGCCGTTTCGTGGGTATGCTGACTGATAGCCGCTCTTTCCTTTCCTATCCTCGTCATGAATATTTCCGCCGCTTGCTTTGCAACCTGCTGGGCAACGATGTTGAGAAAGGCTTGATACCCGCCGACATGGAGAGTCTTTACCGTATGGTGGAAGACATTTCATACAACAATGCAAAGAATTATTTCAAGTTCTAATTTATCAGAATCCCGGTGGTTTTTCATCGGGATTCTTTATAATATATTTTCAAAAACTTGCATTTCTCAAAAATTAACTGTAATTTTGCACCCAAAATTAACAATTAATTGCTTGATTATGAAAAAATTCCTTATTCCATGTGTGGCCATTGCCGCATTGATTTTCACGGGTTGTGCATCTCCTAAGAAAATTGCTTATTTGCAGCATGCAGAAGACGAGAACTATGATGCTACGCGTTATCAGCACAATATCAAGGTGATGCCGAAAGACAACCTCTCCATCTACATCACGGCAACCGACCAAGAAGCAGTATCCATCTTCAACAAACATATCGGTAGTAACCGTAACCAGTATCAAGGTGGTATCGGTGGAACGATGTATTCCTATGCCGTTGACGATGATGGTACCATCAATTTCCCCATATTGGGAAGAATCAAGGTGGAAGGCCTCACACGCTTGGAAGTAGAACAGTTGATTTGCGACAAGCTCAAGCCTTATCTGGCTGCAGCAGAGAATCCTATCGTTACTGTTCGTATCAACAGTTTCCATTTCACCATGTTGGGCGAGGTGGGTTCCCCTGGTGTGAAGACTTCCGGTCGTGAGAAGTGCAGCATTCTTGATGCAATTGCAATGGCTGGTGACATCGGTATTCAGGGTAAGCGCGATAACATTATGCTCATCCGTGAGGCTGCCGATGGTGGAAAGTCGGTTCATCGTCTGAATATCCTCGATCCCAGCATCATGAAGTCGCCCTATTTCTACCTTCAGCAGAACGACGTGATCTACGTGGAGCCCAACAGCATTAAGAAGACCAACGCTTCTGTAGGAACATCCACACACTTGTGGTTCTCGCTGGCCAGCGTATTGGTATCTTCAGCAACATTGATCGTAAATGTCGTCAATAAGACAAAATAAAATCACATAACACACAAACACAACAACACAACAATTATATGTGCGGAATAGTAGGATACATCGGTAAGCGTGAGGCTTATCCTATTCTGATAAAAGGACTTAAACGACTCGAATACCGCGGCTATGATAGTGCCGGTGTGGCATTGTTGAACGCCAAGGACGAATTGAGCGTTTACAAGACAAAAGGCAAGGTAAGCGATTTGGAGGCTTACTGTGCCGATAAAGACATCTCTGGCAGCCTGGGTATTGCCCACACCCGTTGGGCAACCCATGGCGAGCCGTCATCGCGTAATGCGCATCCGCATTACTCAGAATCCCATAATCTTGCGCTGATCCACAACGGTATCATAGAGAACTATGCCGACCTGAAATCGAAACTCATCGACAAGGGCGTGAAGTTCATCTCTGATACGGATACCGAAGTGCTGGTTCAGTTCGTCGAGTATGTCATGGTCCGTAAGAACCTCGATTTGCTCACGGCCGTCCAGCTGGTGCTTCACGAGGTGATTGGTGCATACGCCATTGCCATCGTTGACCGCCGTCAGCCCGACACCATCATTGCGGCCCGTAAGCAGAGTCCCCTGGTGGTGGGTATCGGCGAGGATGAATTCTTCCTTGGTTCCGATGCCAGTCCGATCATCGAGTACACCGACCAGGTGGTTTACTTGGAAGATGGCAATATCGCCGTCTTGAAGCGCGGCGAGGACTTGAAGGTGGTGAACATCTACAACAACGAACTTTCACCCGAGATCAAGACCGTTGACATCTCTCTCGGACAGATTGAGAAGGGCGGCTATCCGCATTTCATGCTCAAGGAAATCTTCGAGCAGCCCGAGTGCATCACCAATTGCATGCGCGGGCGTATCAACGTGGAGGCCAACCATGTCACGCTCTCTGCCGTCATTGACTACCGGAAACAGCTGCTCGCTGCCAAGCGCATCGTTATCGTGGCTTGCGGCACTTCATGGCACGCCGGATTGATCGGAAAGCAGATCATCGAAAACCTTTGCCGCATTCCTGTGGAGGTTGAATACGCCTCCGAGTTCCGCTATCGCAATCCCGTGGTGGACGAGCATGATGTGGTGATAGCCATCTCCCAGAGCGGTGAGACCGCCGACACCTTGGCCGCCGTCGAGCTGGCTAAGCGTCAGGGAGCCTTCATCTACGGCATTTGCAACGCCATCGGATCCAGCATCCCGCGGGCCACGAACACGGGTTCATACATCCACGTAGGCCCCGAGATTGGTGTGGCTTCCACGAAGGCTTTCACCGGACAGGTGACCGTCCTCACGATGTTTGCCCTCGCCTTGGGGATGGAAAGGGGAACGGTGCCCGAGAAGGACTATCTGGAAATCGTGAAGGAACTCAGTGAGATACCCACGAAGATGGAAGAAGTGCTCCAGCTCAACGACCGTATAGCCGACTTGAGCCGCACGTTCACCTACGCGCGCAATTTCCTCTATCTTGGTCGCGGCTTCAGTTATCCGGTAGCATTGGAAGGAGCCCTGAAACTGAAGGAAATCTCCTACATCCATGCCGAGGGCTATCCTGCCGCCGAGATGAAACACGGCCCCATCGCACTCATCGATTCGGATATGCCCGTGGTGGTCATCGCCACGCATAATAATATGTACGAGAAGGTGCTCTCCAACATTCAGGAAATCAAGGCCCGCAAGGGTAGGGTGATAGCCTTGGTGAGCAAGGGCGACGACACGATAGCCCGAATAGCCGACGAGGTGATTGAGCTCCCCGACACGTTGGAATGTCTCGAACCGCTCATCGCCACCATTCCCCTCCAGTTGATGGCCTATCATGTTGCCGTCTGCAAGGGTAAGAATGTTGACCAGCCCCGTAACCTCGCCAAGAGCGTCACGGTAGAATAGATAGCGGATGGAGAATTCTCTATAGATTTTAGGATAATAGATTAATGGAACAACTCAAACATGAGTGCGGCGTGGCAATGATTCGCCTTCTGAAGCCGCTTGAATATTACCAGCAGAAGTACGGCACGTGGATGTACGGCCTCAACAAACTCTATCTGATGATGGAGAAGCAGCACAACCGCGGACAGGAAGGCGCAGGAATGGCCTGCGTCAACCTTGAAGCCGTGCCGGGCACGGAATACATGTTTCGCGAGAGGGCTGAAGGAAAAGATGCCATCACCGAAATCTTTGCTCATGCGCAAAGTCATTTCAAAGGCTTCACGCATGAGCAACTGTCCGACGTTAGTTTTGCGAAGCATCACCTTCCCTTTTGTGGAGAACTTTATATGGGCCACCTCCGGTATTCAACCACCGGCAAGAGTGGCCTTTCTTATGTACATCCGTTTCTGCGTCGTAACAATTGGAGGGCCAAGAACCTCTGTCTCTGCGGAAACTTCAACATGACCAACATCGACGAGATTTTCCGCAAGATTACCGACCAGGGACAATGTCCCCGCATCTATAGCGACTCTTATATCACGCTCGAACTGATGGGCCATCGGCTCGACCGCGAGGTGGAGCGCAACTTCGCGGAAGCCAAGAAACTTGGACTCGAGAACCGCGATATCACGCGCTACATTGAAGACCACGTCAGGATGTCGAACGTCCTGAAGACCACGATGGGCGATTTCGACGGCGGTTACGTGATGTGCGGACTGACAGGAAGCGGCGAGATGTTTGCCGTTCGCGATCCGTGGGGCATACGTCCGGCTTTCTATTATAAGAACGACGAGATCATCGTCTTGGCCAGCGAGCGTCCCGTCTTGCAGACCACGTTCGACTTGGAATGCGAGGATATCATCGAACTGCCTGCCGGCCATGCGCTCATCGTCAGGAAGAACGGCGAGAGCCAGTTGGAGGAAATCATTCCTCAGAAGGCTGACGCCAAGTGCTCCTTTGAGCGTATCTATTTCAGCCGTGGCTCCGACCGCGATATCTACCGCGAACGCAAGAAACTGGGCGAACAGCTCATGCAACCCATCCACGATGCCATCAACGGAGAGACGCGCGACACCGTCTTCTCGTTCATCCCCAACACCGCCGAAGTGGCTTTCTACGGCATGCTCGACGGCTTTAAGAACCACCTCAACGAGAAGAAAGCCGAGCAGATAGCCCGCATGGATCACATGCCCTCCGAGCAAGAGCTGAAGCAGATACTGAGCACCAAGGTGCGCTCCGAGAAAGTGGCCTGGAAAGACATCAAGCTCCGCACCTTCATCACCGAGGGCAATTCACGCAACGACCTGGCCTCTCATGTCTATGACGTCACCTACGAGAGCCTGCGTCCCTACAAAGACAATCTGGTCATCATCGACGACTCCATCGTGCGCGGCACCACGCTGAAGGAGAGTATCTTCAAGATTCTCGACCGCCTGCACCCCAAGAAGATTGTGATGGTGTCGAGTTCGCCCCAGATACGCTATCCCGACTACTACGGCATCGACATGCCCCGACTGGAAGAGTTCTGCGCCTTCCGTGCTGCCATCGAACTGTTGAAGGAGCGTGGCCTGCACAAACTCATCGAAGACACCTACATGGCCTGCCGCGAAGAGCTGAAGAAGCCCAAAGACGAAATCCACAACCGCATGCGCACCATCTATGAGCCCTTCACCGTGAAGGAAATCAACTGCAAGATTGTGGAGATGCTCCGTCCAGAAGGTATGCAGACACCCGTCGAACTGGTCTTTCAGAGCATAGAGGGCCTGCATCGGGCCTGTCCTTACCATCGTGGCGACTGGTATTTCACGGGCCACTATCCCACGCCTGGCGGCCGTCGGTTGGTCAATCAGGCCTTTGTCAACTATGTGGAAAACATCTACCAATACGAACAAAAGTTTTAATCAAGGATAATGAAGAAAGTAACATTAGTATTAAGCGACGGAACACGCTTCCACGGACGCTCCTTCGGATATGAGCAGCCGGTGGCGGGCGAAGTAGTGTTCAACACGGCCATGATGGGCTATCCCGAGAGTCTCACCGATCCCTCCTATGCCGGGCAGATGATGACCCTCACGTATCCCCTGGTGGGCAACTATGGCGTGCCCCCTTTCACCATCGGCTCCGACGGCATTGCCACGTTCATGGAGAGCGATCGCATCTATGCCTCGGCCATCATCGTGAGTGACTACAGCGAGCAGTACAATCATTGGAATGCCGTGGAGAGTCTGGGCGACTGGCTCAAGCGCGAACACGTGCCGGGTATCACCGGCATCGACACCCGCGAGCTGACCAAGGTGCTCCGCGAGCATGGCGTGATGATGGGTAAGATTATCTTTGATGACGAGCCCGACAACATCCCCGAGGCCCACTACGAGGGCATCAACTGGGTGGATAGGGTGTCGTGCCGCGAAGTGATACGCTACAACGAGGGAGCAGGCCGCAAGGTGGTGCTCGTGGATTGCGGCGTGAAGAACAACATCATCCGGTGCCTCATTAACCGAGGCGTGGAGGTGATTCGGGTGCCTTGGAACTACGACTACACTTCGATGTCCTTCGACGGTCTCTTCCTGGCCAACGGCCCCGGCGACCCCGATATGTGCGAGGAAGCCGTCAGCATCATCCGTCGCCAGATGTCGCTCAGCCGCAAGCCCATTTGCGGCATCTGCATGGGCAATCAGCTGCTGGCCAAGGCCGGAGGCGCTGAGATCTACAAGCTGAAGTATGGTCACCGCTCCCATAATCAGCCCGTGCGCGAAGTGGGCACCAACCGTTGCTATATCACCTCCCAGAACCACGGCTACGCCGTAGATGCGCGCACGCTTGGCGCCGACTGGGAAGAACTCTTCGTCAACATGAACGACGGCTCCAACGAGGGCATTCGCCACAAGCAGAATCCCTGGTTTTCCTCCCAGTTCCATCCCGAGGCCTGCAGCGGCCCCGTCGATACCGAGTTTATGTTCGATAAGTTTGTGGAAACCTTGAAGTAACGAAAAAGACCAGAAAAGATGAAAGACGAGAATATCAAGAAAGTATTGCTCCTCGGTTCGGGAGCGTTGAAGATAGGCGAGGCCGGAGAGTTCGACTATAGCGGCTCGCAAGCCCTGAAGGCACTCCGCGAAGAAGGCGTGAAGACCGTGCTCATCAACCCCAACATCGCTACCGTGCAGACCTCCGAGGGCGTGGCCGACCAGATTTATTTCCTCCCCGTACAGCCCTATTTCGTAGAGCGCGTCATCGAGAAAGAGCGCCCCGACGGCATTCTCCTCTCGTTTGGTGGACAGACGGCCCTCAACTGCGGCGTGGAGCTCTTCAAGAGCGGCGTGCTTGAGCGCTACGGTGTCCGCGTGTTGGGCACTCCCGTGAAGGCCATCATGGACACCGAAGACCGCGAACTCTTCGTGGAACGGCTCAACGAGATCGGCGTGAAGACCATCAAGAGCGAGGCCTGCGAGACCATTGAGCAAGCCCGCCATGCAGCCGCCAACCTCGGCTATCCCGTCATCATACGTGCCGCCTACGCCTTGGGCGGATTGGGCTCCGGCTTCTGCGACAATGAGGAAGAGCTCAATCGGCTGGCCGAGAAAGCCTTCTCGTTCTCGCCCCAGGTGCTCGTCGAAAAATCGCTCAAGGGCTGGAAAGAGATAGAATACGAGGTGGTGCGCGACCGCTACGACAACTGCATCACCGTCTGCAACATGGAAAACTTCGACCCCCTCGGCATTCATACCGGCGAGTCGATTGTGATAGCCCCCTCGCAGACGCTCACCAACTCCGAGTATCATAAGCTCCGCGCCCTGGCCATCAAGATCATCCGCCACATCGGCATCGTGGGCGAGTGCAACGTGCAGTACGCCTTCGACCCCCAGAGCGAAGACTATCGCGTCATCGAAGTCAATGCCCGCCTGAGCCGTTCGTCGGCGCTCGCCAGCAAGGCCACCGGCTATCCCTTGGCTTTCGTGGCCGCCAAGCTGGGCATGGGCTACGGGCTCTTCGAACTCAAGAACTCCGTCACCAAGACCACCTCAGCCTTCTTCGAACCCGCCCTCGACTACGTGGTCTGCAAGATTCCTCGCTGGGACCTCTCTAAGTTCCACGGTGTCGATAAGGAGCTGGGCTCATCCATGAAGTCCGTGGGCGAGGTGATGGCCATCGGCCGCAATTTCGAGGAAGCCATCCAGAAAGGCCTGCGCATGATCGGGCAGGGCATGCATGGCTTCGTGGAAAACAAGGAACTCCGTATTCCCGACGTAGATAAGGCCCTGCGCGAACCTACCGACAAGCGCATCTTCATCATCTCCAAGGCCATGCACCTGCCTCATTACGACATCGACCGCATCCACGAGCTCACCAAGATAGACCGCTGGTTCCTCCATAAGCTCAAGCACATCATCGACATCGACGAGGCCCTCAAGCAGCACAACGTCAACACCCTCGACCGCCAGTTGCTGCTCGAGGCAAAGGTCTATGGCTTCACCGATTTCCAGATAGCCCGCGCCGTAGGACTCGAGCAGGAACTCGGCAGCATGGCCAAGGCCACACTCGCCGTCCGCACCATCCGCAAGGCCCACGGCATCCTTCCGGCCGTGAAGCAAATCGACACCCTTGCCGCCGAATATCCCGCCCACACCAACTACCTCTACCTCACCTACAGCGGCGCATGCAGCGACTCAGTCGCAACCCATCCCCACCATGATATCCACTACGAAAACGACCGCCGCTCCATCATCGTGCTCGGTTCCGGAGCCTATCGCATCGGCTCCAGCGTAGAGTTCGACTGGTGTGGCGTGCAGGCCCTCAACACCATCCGCAGCCAGGGCTACCGCTCGGTGATGATCAACTATAACCCCGAGACCGTCTCTACCGACTACGACATGTGCGACCGACTCTATTTCGACGAGCTCACCTTCGAGCGCGTCATGGACATCATCGAACTCGAGAATCCCCACGGAGTCATCGTCTCAACCGGCGGACAGATACCCAACAACCTCGCCATGCGACTCCACGAGCAGCACGTGCCCATACTCGGCACGCAGGCCATCGACATCGACGGAGCCGAAGACCGCGCCAAGTTCTCGGCCATGCTCCAGCGCAACGGCATCAACCAGCCCGAATGGAGCGCCCTCACCACGATGGACGATATCAACCGCTTCATCGCCCGCGTAGGCTTCCCCGTCCTCGTGCGCCCCTCCTACGTGCTCTCAGGAGCGGCCATGAACGTCTGTTCCAACCAGGAAGAGCTTGAGCGCTTCCTCCAGCTCGCAGCCAACGTCTCCGAAGACCACCCCGTCGTCGTCAGCCGTTTCATCGAGCACGCCAAGGAAATCGAGATGGACGCCGTGGCCCGCGACGGTGAAATCCTGGCCTACGCCATCTCGGAGCACATCGAGTTCGCAGGCGTACACTCAGGCGACGCCACCATCCAGTTCCCGCCCCAGAAACTCTACGTTGAGACCGTGCGCCGCATCAAGCGCATCAGCCGCCAGATAGCCCGCGAACTCCACATTTCGGGCCCCTTCAACATCCAGTACATGGCCCGCGACAACGACATCCTCGTCATCGAGTGCAACCTGCGCGCCAGCCGCTCGTTCCCCTTCGTGTCCAAAGTCTTGAAGCTCAACCTCATCGACCTCGCCACGAAGGTGATGCTCGGCCTCCCCGTAGAGAAACCCTCCAAGAACCTCTTCGACCTCGACTACGTCGGCATCAAGGCCTCGCAGTTCTCCTTCAACCGCTTGCAGAAAGCCGACCCCGTGCTCGGCGTAGATATGGCCAGCACAGGCGAAGTGGGCTGCATCGGCGAAGACACCAACTGCGCCCTGCTCAAAGCCATGCTCTCCGTGGGCCATCGCATCCCCATGCGCACCGTCGAAGGCCGTCAGCAGCCCGGCAACATCCTGCTCAGCACCGGTTCGGCCAAACAGAAAGCCGAGATGCTCGATGCCGCCCGCATGCTCGCCGCCCACGGCTACCAGCTCTTCGCCACCGGCGGCACCTCCCGATACCTTTCCGAAAACGGCATTCAGAACACCCGCGTGCTCTGGCCTAGCGAAGCCCAGGATGGAGTAGGCGAGTCCCTCCCCGCAGCCTTGGACATGCTCCACAATCACGAGATCGACATGGTGGTCAACATCCCCAAGAACCTCACCACCCACGAGCTCACCAACGGCTACAAGATTCGCCGCGCCGCCATCGACCTCAACGTGCCCCTCATCACCAACAGCCGCCTGGCCTCGGCCTTCATCAGCGCCTTCTGCACGATGACCCTCGATGACATCAACATCCGCTCCTGGCAGGAATATTGATCATTTCGTTTTAGGATTTTAGAATCCTCGCAATACCCCTAAAATAAAGGGCTTCCGAGCATTATACCCGGAAGCCTTTTTTTCATTTTTTACACCATGGCCATTGCTACTGCGGGGGCGAGTCTTTGCTCATCGCTTGAAAGATATACGGGCAAGCCTTGATTATACGGTCTAACTCAAAAAAACTCCCTTTCTCCCTTTCTCCCGTTTAAGGATTTGAGAGAAGGAACAGTTTTTTATTAACATATATTATATTATATATAAATATATATATTTATATATAATATTCAATTTTCGCTGCACACTTGAAATTTCATTAAAAGGGAGAAAGGGAGAAAGGGAGTTTTTTCTCTTGCCGCCTATTTAGGCGTAAAGCGCGAGAAATACGTGTAAAGTGCGTAGTATAAACACTCCAAACTGATTTTGTTGACTGTTAATATCTCTTAAAATTCAAATGATAAACGCTAAGGTTCTTCTAGATAATGGACGATACAGTTTACCAGCCATAGGGTGAGACACAAGAAAAGCCTTCTTGCATTCTTTCCAATGGCTGGAAGCATGTTTTCTATTGGGTGGATGCGCGGCTTCCAATGGGTGGAAGCACGGCGAGGAGTGACTAAGTCTCCTTAAGTCACCAAAAGGGAACTTAAGTCGCAATAAGTCGCCTTAAGTCTCCGTAATTCTACATAACGGCTCTTTGCGTCAATGAAATGTTGTATTTTTGCATTGAGAATTAAGTGAGCGGATATTGAATTACGATGTATCACCTGCGGCGAGGATGATGTACTTCGTAACTCCATTTTGCTCCTGAACGATATATAGAAGCGATCTTTGACTTAATGAACACAATAAATCCCCGCCGGGCTTGGAAGCGGGACGGGGATTAGGTGATTTATTATGGTGATCATTTCGTTCACTCCTTGATGTTGGGCTCTTCGAGGCCGAGCCCTTTCTTGCGGTCAACGACCTTGAGGATGAGGCCAAGCACGAGGGCGGCCAGACCGAGACAGGCAAGCATCACCAGAGGGGCGGTGTAGTTGTACTGTGTGGGGTCGGTGACACCGGGGTTGGTCTTGTCGAGCACCTTGCCGATGAGCAGGGGGAAGAGCCAGAGGCCAATGTTCTGAATCCAGAAAATCAGGGCGTAGGCCGAACCGATAATCTTGGCATCGACGAGCTTGGGCACGCTGGGCCACAGGGAGGCGGGCACGAGCGAGAAGGAGGCTCCGAGCACGAGGATGGTGAGATAGGCTATGACGACGCCGCCGACGGCATTGCCCTTGAAGGCGGGCAGGATGAAGGCGAACGTGAGGTGGCAGCCGATGAGCAGGAGCGAACCGAGGACGAGCATGGTGGCTCCCTTGCCGTGATGGTCGAGGTAGTTGCCGAGGATGGGGGTGATGCCTACGGCGAGCAGGGGGAAGACGGCGAAGACGGTCTCAGCCGACTGGCGCATGTAGCCCATGTAGCAGAAGGTGACGAGGGCTACGATGGAGATGCAGAGCATGGTGTATTTCAGCGACTTGTTCTTCAGGAAGTTGAAGGCGAAGGCGGTGGCTGCCACGACGAGCATGATGAGATACTGCACAATGGTGACGGTGGTGCCTGCCCAGAAGGAGTCGGGGTCAACCTCGGTGAACGTGAGGTTGCACTGGAGCATGTTGACGGCATACTTCTGGAAGGGGAAGATGGCTGAATAATAGAGCACGCAGAGCAGGGCCACAATCCAGAAGCCGCTGTCGGATAGTATCTTGCCGATGTCGCTGACCTTGAAGGGGTCGTCTTTCTCTTCGGCCTCGCCGGTCTGTGCGTCGAGTTTCTTGTCCATGAAGAAATAAACCACGAACATCATCAGGGCGATGCAGAGGAGCACCACGCCGAAGGCTACCGAACGGCTCACGCTGACCTGACCGCCGAGCTTGGCGAAGAAGGGCGAGAAGATCATGCAGGTGGCCACACCGAGGCGGGCGAGTGCCATCTCGGAACCCATGGCCAAGGCCATCTCGCGGCCCTTGAACCACTTGACGATACCGCGGGAGACGGTGATGCCGGCCATTTCAGCACCACATCCGAAAATCATGAAGCCGATGGCTGCCACTTTGGCAGAGGCTGGCATACCCTGATAGAAGGGTGATACGCCCAATTCGTCGAAGATGGGGATGTAGTTGAGGTTGTTGGTGAACCATGCTTCGAGGCCGCTACCCATGAAGCTCTCGGCCACGGCGTACCACTTGATGAGGGCTCCGACGAGCATGACGGCTCCGGAGAGCACGGCGGTGAAGCGTACGCCCATCTTGTCGAGGATGATGCCGGCGAAGATGAGGAAGAATACGAATACGTTGAGGAAGGTCTCCGAGCCCTGCATGGTGCCGAAGGCGGTGGAGTCCCAACCGCGGGTTTCGAGCATGAGGTCCTTGATGGGTGAGAGGATGTCCATGAAGATGTAGGCGCAGAACATGGCCAGGGCCAGGAGCAGCAGGGCCGTCCAGCGCATGGCGGCGGAGTCGCGGAGGGTGGATTGTTGATTCATTGTTTTTTTTCGTTATGTCGTTATTACGTTATGTCGTTATGACGTTGTTTCGATTTCTGGGGGGAAAACTTTATTTCTTCAGCCAACGGTCGAGCCAATTGAAGTAGGTGCGCTGCCAGAGAATGCCGTTCTGGGGCTTGAGCACCCAGTGGTTCTCGTCGGGGAAGATGAGCAGCTGGGCTTCGATGCCGCGCATGCGGGCGGCGTTGAAGGCCGACATGCCCTGGGTGGCATTGATGCGGTAGTCTTTCTCGCCGTGGATGCAGAGGATGGGGGTGTCCCATTTGTCAACGAAGCGGTGGGGCGAGTTCTCGTAGGTCTTACGGGCGTTCTGCGTCTGGTCTTTGTTCCAGTAGGCATCGTCGTATTCCCAGTTGGAGAACCAGTTTTCTTCGGTCTCGGTGTACATGGCTTCGAAGTTGAAGGCGCCGTCGTGGGCGATGAAGCACTTGAAGCGCCCCTCGTGATGACCGGCGAGGTAATAGACGGAGAAGCCTCCGAAGGATGCGCCCACGGCTCCCATGCGGTCTTTATCGACATAGGGCAGATTGCTGGCCGCGAAGTCGATGGCCGAGAGATAGTCCTTGATGCACTGGCCTGTCCAGTCGCCTGAGATTTGCTCGAGCCATTGCTGCCCGAAGCCGGGAAGTCCGCGGCGGTTGGGGGCCACGACGACGTAGCCCTGCGAGGCCATGATCATGAAATTCCAGCGATAGCTCCAAAACTGGCTTACGGGGCTCTGGGGGCCTCCTTCGCAGAAGAGCAGGGTGGGGTATTTCTTGGTCTTGTCGAAGTTTGGCGGCAGCACTACCCATACGAGCATCTGCTTGCCGTCGGTGGTGGTGACCCATCGCTGCTCGACGGAGGGGATGGCCATCTGGTCGGTGATGTGCTTGTTCTCGAAGGTGATCTGGGTGATGGCCGTGTTCTGAGGCCGCTTGAAGTTTGGCGTCACGACGTAGAGGTCGGCAGGAGCGGTGAATGAGTGGCGCTCCATGAGCAGCTGCTTGCCGTTGTTCATGAGCTGGATGGCACCGAAATCAGCCCATGGGTTTCCGGCTTGGGTGCCTGAGCCCGACTGAGGGGTGACCGTGGCGAACATCTGCTTGAGCTCGCCTTTCCAGTTGACGGCATAGAGGTTTTCGGTGGCGTGCCATACGCCGATGAAATAGATGAGTGCGTCGTTGTTGTCGCTCCAGCAGAAATCGTCCACGTTGGAGTCGAACGTCTCGGTGAGGTATTTCTTCTCGCCTGTTGAGAGGTTATAGACGCAGAGGCGCTGGCGGTCGCTCTCGTAGCCGTTGCGTGCCATGGAGAGCCATGCCACGTACTTGCCGTCGGGTGAGAACTTGGGGTTCTGGTCGTAGCCGGGATTGTTCTTGAGGTTCTCAGGCGCGTTGACGGCCTGATATTTCATGCTCTTGGTGGGGTCTATCTTGGGCTCCTTGTAGCCTTCGGGCTTGCAGAGGTTGCGCGTCTGGCGCGTCAGCACGTCGTAGAGGAAGATGTCGGAGTCGGTCGAGATGGAGTAGGCGAGGCCTGTCTTCTTGCGGCAGGTGTAGGCGATGGTCTTGGAGTCGGGGCTCCATGCCAGCTGCTCCATGCCTCCGAAGGGCTCCATGGGGCACTCGTAAGGCTCGCCCTCGAGGATGTCCTTGCCGTCGTTGGCGATGGCAAGACCATCACCTACTGAGCAGACGAAGGGGTGCTGGATGCTCTCCACGTAGTGGTCCCAATGGCGATACATGAGGTCGGTGACCAGGCGGCCCGTAGCCTTGGGCAGATCCTCTGGGTTCTCCTTGATGACCTCATGGAAGGGAATTGACTTCAGGATGATGACGCGCGAACGATCGGGCGAGAACTTGAAACCCTCTACCTGGCTGTCGGTCTTTGAGAGCTGTCGGCGGGCTGTGCCGTCGGCTTTCATGGCCCATATCTCGCCTCCGGTGAGGAAGGCGATGGTCTCGGCGTCGAGCCATGTGGCGTCGGTCTCGTTCTTGGCTGAGTGGGTGAGCAGCTGGCGGTTGGAGCCGTCGGCATTCATCATGTAGAGCACGTGGTGGCTCTTGTTCTGCTTCACGCTGTAGTAGCCCACCTGGAATACGATTCGCTTGCCGTTGGGCGAAGCTTCATAGCTGCTGATGCGTCCCATGGCCCAGAGGGCTTCGGGGGTCATCGTGGGTCTGGTGAGTCTGATATTCTGCTTACCTATCACGTCTGTGTCATTTTGTGCGCAGGCAGGTGCTGAAAGCATCAGCACGGCTGCCAGCAAGAGTTTGGCTTTGTTCATAGAGGTCTATTTGTTCTTTTTCATCTTTTCCTGCTCCAAGCGCAGCCGACGGAGTTCCTCGGTCTGCTTCTGCATCTGCTCGATGCGTGCTGCCATTCCGCTCATCTTCTTGGGATTGTTCTGATTTTCCTTGTATTTCTTTTCGAGGATGGCCAGGAGCTTCTCGTCGTTGGTGGTCTTGCGGAGCGTCCACATGATGGCAGCCGAGAAGAAGAGCGACACGAAATAGTAGAAGTTGAGGCCGGATGAATACTCGTTGAAGATGAAGAAGAACATGAGCGGCATGAGGTACATCATGTATTGCATGACCTTCATCTGCTCGGCCTGCTGGCCTACCATCTGGTCTTTCTGCTGGCGCATGGACATGTAGCTATAGAGCACGTTGGCCACGCAGAAGAGGATGCAGGTGAGCGAGAGGTGGTCGCCGATGCCCCAGATTTCCTTGCCCCATTCGATGATGGGGTCGTAGGTGGAGAGGTCGTCCATCCAGAGGAATTTCTCGCCTCGGAGCTGGATGGCATTAGGCACGAAGAAGAACAGGGCCATCCAGATAGGCATCTGTATGAGCATGGGGAGACAGCCGCTCAGGGGCGACACGCCATACTTAGAGTATTCGGCCATCATGGCCTGCTGCTTCTGCATCTGGTCTTCGGGTTTGTCGTACTGCTTGGTGGCCTCGTCGAGCTTGGGCTTGAGCACGCGCATCTTGGCGCTCGACATGTAGCTCTTCTTCACCAGCGGGAAGGTGATGGCCTTCAGGAGCAGGGTGATGAGGATCAAGACGATGCCCATGTTGAATCCGAAGGAGGTGAGCCAGTCGAAGATGTAGAGCGTGAACCAGCGGTTGATAGGACGTATAATCCACCATCCCAGATACACGAGACGCTCGAGCTGGAGCTTCTTGCCGAAGGTGCTCTGCTCCTCGATGTTGTTGAGCGTGCGGAAGTCGTTGGGGCCATAGTAGAATTCAAACTCGGAGGCCTTCTTGCCGGTGGGGTCGAAGGCGGTCTTCAGCTTGGCGGAATAGTCTTTCAGATAGCCCGTGCCTTTCTCCTGGATGATGGAGGTCATCAGGGCGTTCTTCTGGAAATCGTCCTTGGCAATCATGACGGCCGAGAAGAACTGGGTCTTGAAACACACCCAGTCGATGACGTCATCGAGCTCCACGTCTTTCTGGTCTTTCTGGTCGTCGAGCTTGTCGGTGCCGCCGTCGGCATGGTGATAGGTGATGGCCGCATAGCGGTTCTCAAACGAATAGCCGCGCTCCTGCTGGCGGCATTTCTCGTCCCACTGGATGTCCATCGCGTTGGTGGTGGGTGGGAAGAGCCCGCTCATGCCGGTAGTGCGGAGGTTCATGTGGAGCAGATAGTCGGGGCCCAGACGGTATTCGAGCGCGAGTTCCTGTCCGGGAGCAGCCACGGCTGTCATGGTGACCGTAGAGTCGGTCACGTTTGACGGTGTGAAGAATAAGTCGCTTGTGATGATATTCTGTTCCTTGCCTGAAAGCATGAACTTGAGCTGCTGCTCTTTTTCGTCGAAGAGTACGACGTCGGGATTGCCTTTCTGGTCTTTGTAGCCTCGGATGACGGCTTTCGTGACGGTGCCGCCTTTGGTTGAAAGGGTGAGTTCGAGTTTCTTGTTCTTGAGCACCACCTGCTGGGCGTTGCCTGAGAGCGCCGAGTGGAAGAGGGCGGCCGTGTCTTGCTGGGCTTGAGCCAGTTTCTGGGCTTTTTTCTCGGTGGCTGCCAGCTGGGCGGCTTTCTTGGTTTCTTCCGCTTTCTTGCGGGCTACTTCCTGCAGAGAGTCCTGTTGTCGCATTTGCGCCATCTGTTCTTCAGAGGGCTGGTTCCACCACGAAAAGCCGATGAGCACGGCGGCAATGAGGACGAATCCTGTAATTGTGTTCTTATCCATTGTTTTGATTAATAATATTTTCCTTATTATATATAATAGGGTGCAAAGATACGAATTATTTTTGTGCTGGCAAAAATTATGCTTAAATATTGCGAATTTCAAAAAAGATTCGTAAATTTGCATTTGTTATGAAGAAAAACAGACTTATCATTAGAATGATGGCATTTCTGCTGATCGGGATGGCAGCAGCAGATGCCGATGCCAAGGTGACTTATCATGCCGGAAGCGTGAAAGACGACAACAAGCTGAATCAGTATCAGGACTCGCTGGCCATCTACAAGGCCAGGCTTGACTCTATCCAGACGTTGCAGAAAGCCTATACTGCTTTCGACAAGTACAGATTGTTTACGAGCAGCACTTTCTATAACGATGTTGCCCAGCAAAAACTTGGTTTAAATACGGAGATGAAAGACTCTGTGAGTCAGGAGATTGACAACGCACTGATGAATATTTACTTGAAGCATCCAGAGCTGATCAGGGTTTCGGAGGCCGAGATTACGGAGGCAGGTGCCGTGAACCAGCAGATCACGAAGCCCATCGTGAACACGGAGAAGCTCGTGGAGAAGGCTCCCGAGGCCGCAGTGGAGACCGTGGAGGCTCCCGAACCGGAGGTGGTGGTGAAGAAGCCCAACTTCTGGACGTTCAAGGGCGACTATGCCGTGCAGTTCCTTCAGAACTATGTGTCGGGCAACTGGCATAAGGGTGGTGAGAGCAACTATTCGGCCCTGGCAAGTGCGGTGCTGGAAGCCAACTACAACAACAAGCAGAAGGTGAAGTGGGACAACAAGCTGGAAATGAAGCTGGGCTTCATGACCTCCCGAAGCGATTCGCTCCATGAATTCAAGACTTCGGAAGACCTGATCCGTCTGACTTCGAAATTGGGCCTTCAGGCCACCAAGCATTGGTATTACACCCTGCAGACGATTGCCGAGACGCAGTTCACCCGCGGCTATAAGAGCAACGACCTGAAGGTGTATAGTGACTTCTTCTCTCCCTTCAAACTGAATGTGTCGCTCGGTATGTCGTATGCCGTAGAGTGGTTCAACAAGAAGCTCACGGGAACCATCAACCTTTCACCCTTGGCCTATAACTTCCGCTATGTGGGACGCATGGACCTCGGTCCGCGATTCGGCTTGAAGGAAGGCCATCATGCCCTGCACGACTTCGGTTCGTCGCTGACCGCCGACCTCACCTGGCAGCTTGCCGAAAATATCAAGTGGAAGAGCCGTCTCTATGGATTCACTTCCTACAAGCGTGCGGAAATTGAGTGGGAGAACACGTTCTCCTTCCAGTTTAATAAGTATATTGCCGCCAACCTCTTCGTCTATCCCCGATTCGACGATGCCTCATCGGTGAAGGACAGCCATACGGGCTACTGGCAGCTGATGGAATACTTCTCGCTCGGATTCAACTATTCGTTCTGAGCCTGAACGGTAAAAAAAATAATGGCGCTGGATGATTCTCCGGCGCCATTTTTCTTATTCTTAAAGATGGAGGATGCTTACTCCTTCATGTTTCCCTCGATATACAAGCGTGTCATCTCGACGGCTCCATTGGTACGTACGGTTATCGTCTTCTTGAAGTGTCCGGGAAACTTGCCCTTGCCGTTGTAGGTGACGGTCAGCGTTCCCTTCTCGCCTGGCTTGATGGGAGTCTTGGTGTACTCGGGTACGGTGCAACCGCAGCTGGCCACGGCCTGATTGATAACCAGCGGCTGGCCGCCGACGTTGGTGAACGAGAACGTGCATTTCTGTACGGGTTCAGACTCCGAGAACGTGCCGAAGTTGTGGGTCAGCTTCTCGAACTTGATCTCGGCAGGCTTCTGAGCGAAAGCACCTGTCAGCGTGACCATCGTCATGGCGATTATCATCAAAATCTTTTTCATTTTCTTTTTGATATTAAATTGTTACATAATTCTGACGTGCAAATTTACGAATAGTTTATTAAAGATTGTTCCGTTTTTTATACTAATTAACGATTATCTGCATTTTCAACTGAATAATTTGTCGGAATCGAGGAAAATGTGTACCTTTGCGCCACAAAAATAAACATATTAAAATAATGTATAGAACAAATACTTGTGGAGAGCTTCGTCTCCAAGATGCTGGGAAGCAAGTGACGCTTGCCGGATGGGTGCAGCGCACCCGAAAAATGGGCGGTATGACCTTTGTCGATGTACGTGACCGTTACGGCATCACCCAGATTGTTTTCGATGAATCGAAGAATGCCGATCTCTGTCAGCGTGCCAATAAGTTGGGGCGCGAGTTTTGCGTTCAGGTGAAGGGTGAGGTCAGCGAACGTGAGTCAAAGAACGCCAAGATGCCCACGGGCGACATCGAGATACTTGCCACGGAGCTCAATGTGCTCTCGGAGAGCCTTACGCCTCCGTTCACGATTGAGGACAAGAGCGACGGCGGCGATGACCTCCGTATGAAGTATCGCTATCTGGACCTGCGCCGCAATCCGGTGCGTAAGAATATGGAATTGCGCCACCGCATGACCATCCTTATCCGTAACTTCCTCGATTCCAAGGACTTCATCGAAGTGGAGACTCCTATTCTTATCGGCAGTACGCCCGAAGGAGCTCGCGACTTCGTGGTGCCCTCACGTATGAATCCCGGCCAGTTCTATGCTTTGCCGCAGAGTCCGCAGACGCTGAAGCAGCTCTTGATGGTGAGTGGTTTCGACCGCTATTTCCAGATTGCCAAGTGTTTCCGTGATGAGGATCTGCGTGCCGACCGTCAGCCGGAGTTCACCCAGATTGACTGCGAGATGTCGTTCGTGGATCAGGATGATGTCATCGACCTCTTTGAGGATATGGCCCGCCATTTGTTCAAGGAGATTCGCGGTGTTGAACTGCCAGCCAAACTCCAGCAGATGACCTGGCATGAAGCCATGCGCCGCTTTGGCTCCGATAAGCCCGACCTCCGTTTCGGCATGGAGTTCGTGGAACTGATGGATACGTTGAAGAAGGGCAAGTTCGCCGTCTTCGACGATGCAGCCTATATTGGCGGTATCTGTGTTCCCGGATGTGCCAACTATACCCGCAAGCAGCTTGACCAGCTGACCGACTTCGTGAAGTCGCAGCAGGTAGGTGCAAAGGGTCTGGTATATGTGAAATTCAATGAGGACGGCAGCGTCAAGTCTTCCGTTGACAAGTTCTACAGTCCTGGAGATCTTGCCGAGGTGAAGGCTGCCATGGGTGCCAACGATGGTGACCTGGTGCTCATTCTGAGCGGCGACAATGCCAACAAGACACGCGTGCAGCTCTGTGCCCTCCGTCTGGAAATGGCCGATCGTCTTGGCCTGAAGGATAAGAATAAGTTTGAGTGCCTGTGGATTGTGGACTTCCCGCTCTTTGAATGGAGCGATGAAGAGCAGCGCCTGATGGCCACCCACCATCCCTTCACGATGCCTAATCCTGACGATATTCCTTTGCTCGACGAGCATCCTGAGCAGGTGCGCGCAAAGGCCTACGACTTCGTCTGCAATGGTATTGAAGTAGGCGGTGGCTCGCTCCGTATTCACGACGGCAAGTTACAGGAGAAGATGTTCCAGATACTGGGCTTCACGCCCGAGAAGGCCATGGCTCAGTTCGGATTCCTGATCAATGCGTTCAAGTATGGTGCACCTCCTCATGCAGGTCTGGCTTTCGGTCTTGATCGCTTTGTAAGTATCATGGCAGGCCTTGACAGTATTCGTGACTGCATTGCATTCCCGAAGAACAACAGCGGACGCGATGTGATGCTCGATGCTCCAGGCTATCTTGATCCCAAGCAGCTCGAAGAATTGCAGTTGAAGCTCGATTTGAAGCAAGAATAGATTGATTTAAGTCAAGAAAAAGCCTAAATTGCTGATTTTCAGTTTCAATGAAGTAACAATTCGTGACATTCTTTGTAATTTTGCACCGAATTAATTAGAGAAAAGATTGATCATTCAATCAGGATTTAAAATTATTTACTAAAATGGCAGAAAAGAAAGCAACAAAGGCAGCTGCAACTAAGGCCGCAGCTCCTAAGAAGGAAACAGTGAAGAAGGCAGCCGCTCCCAAGAAGGCCGCAGCTCCCAAGAAGGCAACTCTCGTAATCAACGCTGAGAACGCAGGTTTCAAGGCTGGTGACGTTTACAACGCACTTGCTACCGCTCAGAAGGCTCTCTCAGTAGCTGAGATTGCCAAGGCAGCTAAGATTAGCAACGAAGAGGTAATCCTCGGTGCTGGATGGTTGCTCAAGGAAGGCAAGATTGCCGAGGCTGAGGGCAAGATCGTTCTGGCTTAATTCTTCAGTAACGATAAGAAAAGGGCGATGTGCTGCTTGCATACCGCCCTTTTTTAGTATGTTTTTCTAACCGTATTACTGGATTGAACTACGACAAGGAAATCTGGCGAGTGCTGACAGAAGCAGGCATGAAGGGCATTAGCGTGCAGAAAATAGCCCGGCATGTATTCAATGCTTCCAACACATTCTTCGAGACGGTCAGTTTCGAGGAGGTTCGTTCCTATGTACAGCAGTATCTTCTGAAAAACAGCAAGAATCCAGATTCCATCATCGAGTCGGCAGGCGCACGTGGCACCTATCGCATGAATCCGTCTTCAAAGGAGTCACAGCAACTGATGCTTCTTTTCCGCGATGAGAAGCAGGATGAGCCTGAAGTCAGGCAGGAAGACCAGTCGCTTTCACTCTTCGATTTCTGAATCTGCTTCATTTTCCCTTTTTTGCAAAGAAAAGCCGTATATTCTGGAAATCGTTTTGCCGATTCCCATTTTCTTTGTATCTTTGCATCGGAAAAGAAACAATCTATAAAAAGTATCACAATATGGCAATCGTAAAACCATTTAAGGGTATCCGTCCGCCAAAAGAACTGGTGGAGCAGGTGGAGAGTCGTCCCTACGACGTGCTCAATTCTGAAGAAGCACGTGCAGAGGCTGGCGACAATGAGAAGAGTCTTTATCACATCATCAAACCCGAGATTGACTTCCCCGAGGGGACCAGCGAGTATGATCCCCGCGTCTATGAGAAAGCCGCTGAGAACTTCCAGAAGTTCCAGGATAAGGGCTGGCTTGTACAGGACGAGAAGGAGCAGTATTATATCTATGCACAGACGATGAACGGTAAGACTCAGTATGGTCTTGTGGTGGGTGCTTATGTGAACGACTATATGACGGGTGTCATCAAGAAACACGAACTCACACGTCGCGACAAGGAAGAAGACCGCATGAAGCATGTTCGCGTGAACAATGCCAACATTGAGCCGGTATTCTTTGCTTATCCTGACAATGCCGTGCTGGATGCGCTGATCAAGAAGTATGCACAGACGAAGCCAGAATATGACTTCATCGCACCTATCGATGGCTTTGGTCATCAGTTCTGGATCATTTCCGATGATGAGGATATCAAGACTGTTACGGAAGAGTTCCGCAAGATGCCTTCACTCTACATTGCCGACGGTCATCATCGTTCGGCTGCCGCAGCCTTGGTGGGAGCGGAAAAGCAGAAGCAGAATCCTAACCATAAGGGCGATGAGGAGTATAATTACTTCATGGCCGTATGTTTCCAGGCAAGCCAGTTGACGATTCTTGACTACAACCGCGTGATCCGCGACCTCAATGGGCTTTCTTCAGAAGAGTTCCTGAAGGCCCTGGCTAAGAACTTCATTGTGGAAAAGAAAGGTGCAGAGATCTATAAGCCTGCCAAGCTCCATGAGTTCTCTCTGTATCTGGATGGTGAATGGTATTCGCTCTCAGCCAAGGAGGGTACCTACGACAACAACGACCCCATCGGTGTGCTTGATGTGGATATCTCCAGCCGTCTGATCCTTGATGAGATTCTCGATATCAAGGACCTGCGTTCCAGCGATCGCATTGATTTCGTCGGTGGCCTTCGTGGACTCGGTGAGTTGAAGCGCCGTGTGGATAGTGGTGAGATGCGTACGGCATTGGCACTCTATCCGGTATCGATGCAGCAGATTATGGATATAGCCGACAGTGGGAAGATTATGCCGCCGAAGGCCACATGGTTTGAGCCCAAACTTCGTAGCGGTTTGGTAATCCATAAGTTGAGCTAAGGAGTTGGACGACAGTTATAAGACCATAGCAAACGAAGGCGAGGGATATTACACCGAAAAGCGGAGTAAGTTCCTCGCTTTTGCCCATCACGTAGAGAGCGTGGAGGCGGTGAAGGAGTTGATTGCCGGGTATCGCAAGAAGTATTATGATGCCCGCCATGTGTGTTATGCCTATATGCTGGGGCCTGACCGAAAGGAGTTTCGTGCCAATGACGACGGTGAACCTTCTAGCACGGCAGGAAAGCCTATTCTCGGTCAGATTAATTCTGGCGAATTAACCGATATTCTTATTGTCGTGGTCCGCTATTACGGCGGTGTGAATCTGGGCACGAGCGGTTTGATTGTTGCCTATAGGGAGGCTGCCGCCGATGCTATTGCCCATTGTCAGGTAGAGGAGAGGTTGGTGGAAGAAATCATCTCCTATGAGTTCCCTTACGTGATGATGAACCAGGTGATGAAGATAGTGAAAGACATGCAACCGCGTATTGTGGAGCAGAGGTTCGACAATACCTGCCAGATTCGTCTTGCCATTCGTCGTTCGATGGCTTCCGAATTGGAAAGCCGTCTCAAGAAACTGAGTTTTGAATAAAAAAATAGGCAACCCCAACGGGCTGCCTATTTCTTTTTGCGGAAGGTGAGGGATTTTTGTACCTTTTTCCGGAGTGCTGATATTCAACCACTTATGTTGTGCGTGACATATTGATGGGGCATTTGGGTATTACAATAGTTTTTTGTACATACACATATATATAAATAATGTGGATGAAGATGCCCTTAGTGCCTTCTTTGGATTGTGACGCTTTCTAATTATTTGATGCAAAGATAGGGATTTCGGCTGATTTTTCCAAATTATTTGCTGTGTTTGTTTGGGGGAACACTAAAATAATGGATTTTTAGTGGTCGAGGAATGGTTTATATGCTAAATGTTGCAACCTTGGGCGAAAAGGTTGCAACCTCAGAGGGAAAGGTTGCAACCCCAAAGGAGTCATGGGTTGTGACCCAAACGGGGTCATGGGTTGTGATACGACTATATACTCAACGATCCATAACAACAGTTGACCTCATGGGGGTGGGGTTAGCCGTTGTTGTGGATCTTGATCCGGGTGATGTCGATGTCGATATCGACCTTCTCGTAGTGTCCGTTGAGCTGTCGGAGGTATTCCTCGGTGGAGATGTCGCGGCGTGTGTCGGCGTTGATGGTGGTGTTGGAATACTTGGGTATGACGTAGTTTGCCCAGTGGGCCATGGCAGCGACTTTGTCGGCGGGATCTTTGATTTTGTCTATTTCCTTTCCGAGATTTTGGATTCGTGGTGCAAGCTGTTCTTGGATGAGCTTGCGCAGATCGTTTGTTATCTTGTTTTTTGATCCGGGCTTTCTTCCTCCTATCTTGGGATGTCCTTTCTGAAACTGTCCGCTATTGGCAGCGGGCGTATTCTTGCTGTTGTCTTCCTTTTTCCTGGGCATAGCTGTGACTCTTTAGATGTGACAGGGGCAAAGATATGATTTTTTTCTGATAGAGGGTGTTTTTCAGATTGGAAAATTTATCATAAGGGGGTGGATTGGATTATTTATCTTTGCTTTCAAGAAACAAATAATTGCAATTAAGATGTTTGGTAGTTTAATCGGAGGCGGAATCTCCGCTATTGGCGGTATTGCTGCAGGAGCTGCGGCGAACAAGGGCTTTAACCAGGCCATTGAGATGTACCAGAACCGTATGAATCAGGTCACGGCACACCGTGACAAGTTGTATTACCAGGATCCGACGCAGAGTGCGGAGAACCAGGCAGCGGTGACGCAGGCCCGTGAACTGCTGAATGCCCAGACGCAGCGTGCAGCTGCGAACAATATTGTGACAGGCGGCTCGGACGAGAGTCTGGCGATGCAGAAGGCATCGGCGGCGAAGACCGTGGGTGACATGATGCAGCAGCAGGCCGTTCAGGGTGCGGCGAAGAAAGAGCAGATCTGGGACAATGCGGACCGCCAGCTGGAGTCTCTGAACAACCAGATCGCCCAGATGAAGCTGCAGAAGGCGCAGAACAAGGCTCAGGCCATCAGTTCGGCTGCCAGCGGTCTGGCGAGTGCGGCAAACGGTTTACCCATTTAAAAAAGGAGGTAGTGATGAGACTGACTGACAGACAATTCAAGATTGAGGCTCAGCCGGTGGCGGACGCTTCCGGCGGTGGGGCTGCCGTGGCACAGCAGCAAACGCAACCGTTTGGGCTGACGGATGAGCAGAAGGCGGCGATGACCTATACTGCCGACGAGATGGAAAGGGGGAAGTTTCAGGCTCCTTCTCTGAAGGATGCGCAACAGGAGGCGATTGCGACCCCCTCCCAGCCTCCCCGAGGGGAGGGGAATGCTGGGAGTTCTGGAATTTCCGGAAATACTGGAGATTCTGGAGGTTCTGGTGGGGGGCTGAGTTACGGGCCGGTTGCCGGTGAGGAGAGTCCTTCTTATATGGCGGACTGGAGTGGCGGCTGGGAGAAGGGACTGCAGTGGCTCTGGACGGAGAAGGGACAGCAGGCTAAGCCGGGAGAGGTTGTTGCGGACTACAACCGCTGGGCCAAGGACAACGGAAAGGAGCCGCTGGATGCTTTCACCTTCTATCCGTGGCTGATGAAGTATGATGTGACCAAGAGCATCGGTGAGAATGAGGCTGAGGAGAAGAAGCGCAAAAGGCGTGAGAAGTGGGAGCAGATCGGCAACGTGCTGATCCATGCCGGTAACTTCATCGGTACGCTGACAGGTGCCCCGTCGATGAAACTGGAGTCGGGCGTGCAGTTGACTCAGCGCCAGCAGAAGATGAGAGACGACCTTCTGGCACAGCGCCGGAACCAGGCCAACGACATGCTTTCGCAGTACTACAAGCAGCGTGCCGAGGAGCGTCAACGGGAACTGGCAAATTCAACCATCAACTACAACAATATACGTGCTGATGAAGTAGGACGTGAAAGTGGGCGTAAGGATGCGTTGAATGCTTCCCGGATAGACACGGAGCATGCACGCCAGGGCGTTTACGGTGCGCAGCAAGGCAACTACGAGAGTCAGCGGCGTGAGCGTGACGCCTTGCGTCCGCTGAAGGAAGCGAACCTGAAAAGCAGTACGGTATCCCATTATGCCAGTGCGAATGCCTCGAATGAGCGTGCGAGCAAGACCCGCACGGAGCGCAACCGTCTGAACCGCCGTGAGAACTTTATCCAGGCGTACAAGGACAATCCGGAGCTGGCAAGTGCGTATGAGAAGAAATACCGTGTGGGCGAGTATGCCGGCGGCAACAGATCAAAGGAATGGAGCAACAATATGGTGGAGGATTTCATGAACCAGGTGGAGCTTGCCAAGAAGCGCGGCACGACGTATGGTGGCAAGGGCAAGGGCTACGGCAAGAAAAGTAAGGGAAGAGGCTATTAACATAAGAAAGCTAAAGCATGAACAACGATAATCTGAAAGGTCTGTACGAGACATTGAAGAGGGAGGGTTACGAGCCTCCAGTGTATGAACAGTTTGAGAAGGACATGCAGGACGAGAAGAACCTGCAGGGCGCCTATCAGACATTGAAGAACGAAGGCTATGAGCCTCCGGCGTATGAGACTTTCAGGAGCGATATGGGATTTGGGGGTGATGGGAGTAATGGGAGTAATGGGGTTAATGGGGTTAATGGGAAGGATGGGAGTACTGTGACACAGCAGCATACACAACCTGTTATGGGGCAAAAGCCGCAGAACGGGGTTGCGACACAGATTCCCGAGCAGGGCTCGCCTACCCGTGGCCTTTCGCAACATACGATGCAGCAGCCGCAGTATAGCCAGGAGGTGTATGACCGCTATGACAATCAGGAGGTGACAAGGAAGGGAGTGAACGATATTGAACTGAAGTCGCTGGAGGATATTGCCGCAGAGATGGAGGCTGAGAAGGCCGGAAGCAGCAAGGCTGGGAAGTTAGATGGAATTCTCAATGTACTGAAAGAAGGAGGTTCCAATGTTATATCGAAGATTCTTGGTGCATCCAAAAGCGGATCCATGGGAAATATGGAGGCTGCTTCTATTCCTACTGAAGATCAGATGCGTGAACGTGGTGGTAGCATGGGTTATATGAGACCAGACCAGCAGCCTGTAACGCGGCCTGATGAACAGGTGGTATACGATCCCAGCAAGCCGCTTGTGGAACAAGAGTTTATGAACAGGGACAACGGGTTTGGAGAGTTTGCGGAGAAAGGTCTTGAACGCTTGCGTAAAGGGCAGCAGGCTACAGATCCGACTTTGGACGAGAAGGGTAATCCGATTGATATTCCTTTGTATAATCAGCAGGCCGTTATGAGGGGAGACATCCAGCGTATTGATATGGATGTGATGCGTAAGTTTAATGAGGAACTGGCAAACAACCAGCAGCAGGCCGCTGACTACATGGGCAACACTCCTGGTAATCCCTTTGCACCCACGGGTGTAAACCTGATGAACATAGGCAAGGAAGCCAACAAGATTGCCGACCCGTCAAAGGCCATTGAGAAAGCCATCAAGTATGCCGACGAGCAGACGAAGGGGATGCCGGACGATGTGCGCTATCAGGTTATCAACAACCTGTTAGGACAGATGGAGGAGCAACTTGTGCAGGCTCGCGTGCCTTCTGGAACGGCAGAGTATGTCTTTTGGCGAGGTTTCAAGGACAGTGACCTGGGTAAGATCATGTCCTCCGTGGTAGATACAAACTACGAGAAATATCTGGACGAGGTGGCCCAGTCAAGATACAAGCCCGGTTTCTGGGAGAAACTGGGCAAAGGTGTCGTGACTTTGGCCAGTGACATGTGGGAATATATGTTGCCGGGAGGCGCAGCGGGCAAGGCTGGAAAATGGGCTGGCGGAAAGATTACGGGCAGGATTGCCAACGACCTGATCCGCAGGGGTGTCCCGAAAGCCCAGGCTACAAGAATTGCTGAGCGATTGACTGCTAACAGTATAGGCAAGGGTATTATGCAGCATGGAGCGAGCAATGCCGTCACCTTCGGTGCTGCTGGAGCCATCGGTGGAGCCGTTGAGGGACTGACGGAACCAGTGAGCTTACCAAGTTTTTCCGGTCCGCAAAGTGTTGAGAAGACAAAAATCGCCAATGACCTTGGTTTGTATGGTGACATGCACGACCAGGTAGAAGAGACCATCAAACAGGCTGAGGCGGCGCATTACAGTGCCAAGAATCTTTTCGGCAAGATTGCTGACCGTGCAGCATGGGGTGTTGGAACCGGTATTGCCACCAGTTTCGGCGGCCCGTTGGGTGAGATGCTTGGTCATGGCCGCGGTGTGGCAGGCAAGATCCTTGGTGATGCCACCCGTTTAGGCGTGAATGCTACGGCGATGACAGGCGTTGGTGCACTGGAGCAGGCTACCACCCCTGGAGCGCAGCCCTTGACCTTTGAAGACCTGGTTTTGGCCGAGGCCAACAACCTGCTTACTTTTGGTGCGTTGGAGGCAAGAGGTATCTACAACCGTGCGAAGAACTACAGCAGGATCCAGCAGTTTGAAAAAGCTTACGACATTACCGATGCCGATAAGTCACTGATGAAAGACCTTGGCTATGGTGACATGCTTGACGCCGTAGAGCAGTTGAGTACAGGAAAGACTGCAGGACCACGACCAGCAGAGAAGAAGCCTGACATCATCACAAGACTTGTGAACGGTGAGCGCGTTACGAAAGTAAGGTTACCGCAGACCAAGGCGGAAAGTAACGTTGAGCAGATAGAGTCCCAGAATCTGAAGAAAGGCTTACAGCAGTTGATTGACGACTACAATGCCGGCAGGATCAGCGAAGAGGAAACCCGCAAATGGTACGGACTGATTACCGGTGACTATTCACAGCAGCTACAGCCGATAACGGGTGTTTCACAGCGTATGGATATCTCGCCAGACGGTAAGGAGCAGCATTTCGTTGACTACCTTGATGCGAAAGGCAGACGAGTTCGCACTGTTGAGGCCAAGACGGCAGAAGAAGCCCGTCGGTTGAAGAATGAATACCAGCATGAGGCACAACTTAACCAGATAACCGCCTTGGAGGATATGGTTACCGGCAAGGATGTGCAGGAACGCTTTGCGGAAACAGTCAACAAAGATTTTCTTGAAGACTCCCGATATACTATACGTCCGACCTATGATAAAGAAGGTAAAGTTACGAACACGTCCTTGACGGTTGGAGGTATCAAAGCAAAGATAGAGATGCTCAACCAACTTCGCGGCAAAAAAAAGCTGCATGAGATGGGACAAGGCAAGGCGCTGACCGCCGAAGAGGAGCAGATGCTTGAAGAAGGCCTAACCACTTACGAGCGTGATGTTGCCAACATCTTCGGTCGTGAGAAAGAGTTACAGGAAGCACTTCAGAAACAGGCTGAGGGTGCAGACCTGCTTCCATACGAAGAATCGCTGATACGTTCGGCACAGAATGTCTACAAGAATATTGCCGGACGCAGTGAGGCTGCAGATAACTTTGCCCGTGAGTTTGAGAAGATGAACGGCATGGAAGAAGGCTCGTTGCTACGAATTCTGATGAAGAAAGAAAGGACGGAGGCTGAGCAACAAGCCGTCGATAAATACTCGAAAGCCCTTCAGGACTATCTGAGGCCGAAACCTGAGCGGATGGAAACGGAGGAGAGAGAGGCCGCTGCAGACCAGCAGCCTACAGGAAAAGCAGAAGGTTCTGGAAATATGGGAGATATGGGGGCCATGGGAACTATGGAGGGGGAAGCTGCGGCACAACCGCAGCCTGCGGAGAATGGGGCTGACGGGGCTTCGCCATCTTATGAGCGGGGAAGGGCCGCTATTGTGAACGGTGACGGTGGGGAGATGCGTCGGATCGGGCATGAGGTGAACGTGGCTGATGCCAGGATCGCGAGAATGTTCAGCAAGGAGGAGGCTGCTGCCATCTACCAGGCCGTGGAGAGCGGTGATGAGGTGGCTTTGGCCGCTGTAACACAGCAGCAAACGGAACCGGCTAAGCGGGATGCCATCATGAAGCTTGCCGATGCGCTGGATGCTGCCAAAGGGATGGATGCAGCCTTCGACGAGCAGACTGCCGGAATCGAAGGTGAAGTGAGGGCTGAGGCTGAGCGGTACCAGAGTGAGGACGGGCGGATAGTTCCGCTGACGCTTTCCGACGGCTCGACGGCATTCCTGATGAACGGTGATCCCGAGAACGAATACGGAACGGTGAACGTTGCCTATACGGACGAGGCCGGCCAGGTGCAGCACAAGCAGATTGCCGCACGGGATATCACGTCGATCGGTGAGGCCGAGGCGACGGATGCGTATGTGGCGCGACGGTCGGAAGAGCTGAGAAAGGAGCAGGAGGGCAGCTTTAAGAACCAGATCGGCGGTGTGGACCTGCGTACAGGAAACACAGTGGAGCTGACCATGGCCGGACAGACGGGGACGTTCAAGATAGACGGTTTCTTCGAGAACGGTGACCTGCAGTTGAGTGATGAAGGCGGTGAAGCCATGCGTATGAGCAGGGACGAGGTTATCGGCATGATCCGTGCCACTGAGGAGAAGCGCGTTGGGGAAGAGCTGGATGCCGAGGAGAAAGCCCTGAAGGAGGCTGAGAAGGCACGCAAAGAGGCTGAGAAGGCCGAGGTCGAGCGGTTGAAGGGCGTGGAGCGCGATCGCAGGGCGCAGATTGAGGAGATACGGAAGAAACTGGAGACCCCCTCCCAGCCTCCCCGAGGGGAGGAGAAGGAGGGTGCTGAAGATCAGCAGTCTGCCTTACAGGGAGCTATAGGAGAAATGGGGTTAATGGGGACAACGGGAGAGATGGAGAAGTATCTGCTGGAGCGTTTTGACTCGGAGGCGGATGCCGATGCGTTTATCAGGGAGCAGCGTGTGGCGTTGCGTAATTACCAGCGTGACGAGGTGCAGCCGAAGATTGATGCGCTGCAACGGGAGTTGGACTCGTATGCACGGAGTGAGCGTGAGATGACTCCGGAGGAACTGGCTGCTGTGGTAGAGCAGCATACCGGGCTGATGAGGCAGCAGGAAATGCTGAACGGACGGGCGCAGAGGCTGAAAGATGTCAGCAAGCGTGTGGGACGGATCTACAGCGGTAAGGTTGGAACGGAGGGACTTGATGCCAGTGATGCGCGGAGCATGAGGCTTTCGACCCTGCAGAGAGCCCGTGGTTACGAAGACAAGCTGAAGAAAGCGCGTGAGCTGTATTCTTTGGATGCTGAGGCTTCGGCCTTCCTTGACAGTGAAGGGATGGAGCCGAAGACCATTGAAGAGTATGCCGCCGAGTTCCTGGGTCCTGTTCCTGAGCAGGGTAAGGGCGTGATTGACTTTGAGAGTCTTCAGGAAGAGACTGGGCACGGACGTAGGAGGGTTGGCGGTGACAGCAGGGGTTACAGTGCCTATTTAGCGCCGAAGGGTAAGGGTAAGAGTATCAAGCGCTTGGCTCATGAGATGTGGGAGCGTCTGCCGGATGAGTTGCACGAGAACTGGACGGACCAGGACTGCCGTAATGCGCTTTTGGAGGTGCTGAGCAGTGCGCAGGTGCCGACGGATATCCGCGACTATATCCTGAACGACCGTATCAATCAGGCCGAGAAGTGGCTGAGAGCTCAGGAGGAATATGAGGAAGAGCAGCAGAGGGAGGAATGGGCTGAGGCCCACCATCTTCAAGCAAGTGATCGGGAAGCATATGAGGCATCGTTAGAATACCTTGGTGAAGAATATTCTTTGCTTACGGATGATGATATTCAGAAAATAAATGCTATCTTTGCAGAAAAATACGAATCAAGAGATGAACAAGATCGAAGAAGCCAAGAAATGGATCGCCAGCCTGTCGCCGCAGGAGATGGTAGAGAAGGCACAGGAGGCCAAGGAGAAATACGGCCACTTAGTTCCGAAATATTACATACGGAGGATCAGGGAAGACCGTACGGTGATGGGCAAGACGTCGGAAAGGACAAAGACGCTGCAGCTGCTCCAGTTGTATCTGGTTCAGATGTGGCTGGAGGAGCACAAGGAGGAGTAAGCCCCTCCCCATCCCTCCCCCGTAGGGAGGGGGATTTTGGCCCCGTTTATGAGCAGTTTAGAGGTAAACCAAAGGAGGCAATAGCTTATCTTCGCGAGACAAAGGATGGAGTTGCAAAGAATGCTCTCCATCACAAGGATATTGGAGACATAGACCTCGTATGGGGTGATACTAAAAGAGGCCTTGAACACATAGACTCCAAGCATCCTGAAATAACCGACAATCTTCAGGAAATACTTGACACGATGACAATCGCAAAGTCATCGGACAATAGAATTGTGCTTGAAAACGAAACGCACAAGGCGATCGTAAGTAAAGACTGGTATGGGAAACCCGTTGACAACTGGTTGCTAACGGCATATGAAATGAAGAAAGGCGTCTCAGGCGGTAGTATTGACATCGTTCCTGAACCCGAAGGCAAGCAGAATGGCACAGCTCCTCTGCAAAACGCCTCTTCCGTAGGCAAAGATACGGAAAATATTTCGAATTTGCAAGAAAATGGAGGGAAAGTTGCAACAGAGTTGCAGCATACGGAGAAATCTGCTGCCATTCAAGGGATAGAGGGGTATGATGCAGACGAGGTGCTGAATGCCGTGCGGGGTGACATTGAGATGAAGCTGGAGGATGCCGGTATTGAGGGCGTGACCATCAAGGGCATGGCCCTGCATGGCAGCCGTATGCGCGGTGATGCACGTGAAGACAGCGATCTGGACGTGGTTGTGGAGTATGAAGGAGATTTCAGTGAGGACGGTCTTTTCAACGTCTTGAATGAAGAGCCCACTACCATTGAAGGTGTCACTGTAGATATTAATCCCATCACGAAGGGGAAGAGCGGTACGCTGGAGGAGTATATGGAGCGTAGTCGGAAGTATGATGAGGAGAAAACCCCCTCCCGTCCTCCCCGAGGGGAGGAGGATAAGGATCTTAAGGGCTTTAAGGAGAGATTGGCGACGGCTGTGGAGGAAACGAATACGGAGCCTACGGAGGGACAGAAGGAGGCCGGGAATTACAAGAAGGGACATTTGTCGTTTGGAGGTTACAACTTTACGGTGGAGAATCCGAAGGGGAGCGTGCGCAGCGGTAAGGATGCCAGCGGCAAGCCCTGGAGCATTACGATGCATAACACCTATGGGTATCTGACCGGTAAGGGACACCTGGGCAAGGACGGTGATCATCTGGATGTGTTTATCAATGATGATGCAGATTTGGATACTGATTCCCAGAAGATTTATATTATTGACCAGGTGAATCGGGACGGCTCGTTTGACGAGCATAAGATCATGTGGGGCTTCAGTAATGAGGTGGATGCCATCAGGAACTATCTGATGAACTATTCGAGACCGTGGCACGGGCTGGGGAACATCACGGGTGTTGACAAGGCTACGTTTGACAAGTGGGTGGAATCGAGCGGACGGAAGATGAAGCCTTTTGCCGAGACGAGGTTTGGTGACAAGCGTGATGTGGTGTCGAAGGTGATGGATGTGGTTGCGACAGAGTCGCAACATACTTTGAAGGATACTGTGAGGAGATGGAAGGATGGTGAACTCCAGGAGATGGAGGACGGACATATCTCCACGCTGGTGAGACGGCTTGAGGGGCAGAAGGCGATGAACAACTCGCTGCTGGAGCGCTATAAGGGTAAGAAACGGGAGCAGCTGGAGCGGAATAATGCCCAGATAGATGCCGACCTGGCTCAGTTGAGAGGTGAGCAGGATCGGCGAGCCTCGTTGGGGGATGCTGCCAGTGAGCCTACGCAGGGCTACGGCGGTGTGGTGAGTCTGAAGCCAGAGATGCGTCGTGCAGGCAGATGGGTGGAAGGAGATTTGTTCGGTGTTGGTGCTGCTGCAAAACAGCAGCCTACGGAGATGGACCTGTTCGGTACGGAAGAGCGTCGCGGCACTATGGCGAAGATTGTCAGCATGAGGCCTGTAGAGCCGCGTCTGGATAACTGGGGACTGACAGGTGACTATCCCTATCTGCAATCGTTCAAGAAAGACAATCCCGACGCCCTGGCAGCGGTGGATGACGGCAAAGGCGGAATAGTGTTCCGCGGCATTGATGCCGTTGCGGTGGAGAATATGACCGGTCTGAAGGGCGGCACGGTGAAGGGTGTGCGGGAACTGACCATTCCCTCGTTGAATGTGGACAGGTATCTCCCGATGCTGGTGAAGCGCGGCAAGCGTATTGCTGTTATCGACCCGGAGAATCCTCCCGTAAAGAACGATGGAGGCAGGGCTCCGTCGGTTTCCATCAAGGGGGATGCGGGTAATGACAGTCTGCGGCAGTTGCTGGAGAGCAGGAAAAACAGGGATGCCGATTACCTGCGGCAGTTGATACGCCAGAAGGAGGCGTATATCAGCCAGTTGAAGAAGGGTATTCCGGAGGAAGAACGTCTTTACGATGAATGGCAGCGCGCCGTGGGTACGAAGGGTGAAGAGGCAGCGCAGCGCGCGTATGAGGACTACTATGCCGAGCATGAAGAGATGATACTTGCCTGGGACGAGGCACGTAACGAACTTGAAGACCTATATGCGGAACTGGGCGGTAAACTCACGACGGCCGTTGAGAAGAAGCAGAAACGGCTGGAGGGCATGAGTGACCAGGAACTGCTGGATGCCATCGGCAAGGAGAATTCCTCAGACCGCTATATCGAAGATGTGGACCGCGAGGACTGCATAGAGGAATACGACCTTCGCCATAAGGAAGAATACGAGGCAGAACTGGAATCGTACATGAAGATGCTCAATGAGAGCGGCACGGAACTGGATGATGCCTACGGTATGTATTCCTCTGCTTCCGGGCAGTGGTCAGACGGTGGCTATCACAGCGAAGAGCGCACGAAACTGCGGGCTCAGATTGATGTGCTGGAGGAATATATTGAGCGGAAGGAGGATGAGCGCTATGAGCGCGAGATGGAGGGAGAGGAGGAAGAAGCCGCTGTGGCACAGCGGCAAAATCACGAAGAAGATAAAGCCGCTGCACAGCAGCAGCCTGCAGAGAAAAGGGAGCGTTATGAAGCGGATAAGACGGCCGTCAGGGCACATGGGTATGACCTTACGGGGCTGAAGATGCGCGACCTGGCGGAAGGAGAGACGAGCCAGGTGGAACGTCGGTACGTGGAGAACGGCTTTTTCTCCTTCACTGCTGGTGAACGTGTGGAGAGTGCCGGAGATGTAGCGTTTATGTTCAGGGCGTTGGAGGATGCTGCCGTGGAGAACAGTTTCATGGTGCTGATCAAGGACGGTGTGCCGACGGTGGTTCACCTTGCCATCGGCAACTATGCCGGTGTGATGGCGCCGGTGGAGCAGGCTTTTGTCGCTGCACAGGCCATTGAGCCTGACAGTGTGGTGTTTGTGCATAACCATCCGAGCGGTGCTTTGAAGGCGAGCAAAGAAGACAAGACATTGCAGGAGAAGATAGAGGTTATCTTTGGCAGCAAGGCACGTCCTGGTATTATCATCGACACGAAGAGCGGCAAGTATGCTGAGTTCAGTGGTAATATAGCTACTACCTCAGACCGTCCTCAGACGGTGGAGAAGGAGGTTCCGGTGAAGGTGTTCAGTTTCTCGAAGCAAGTGTTTGACAAGGACTGGGATCCAGAGGAAGCCTTTCAGGTGGGTTCTTCGATAGACATTGCTGCGTTTGTGAGCAGTCACCGTCTTGGCGATCATCCGAAGATGAGTCTGCTTGTGCTGAACAACCAGTATAGGGTTACGGGTAACATTTTCCTGCCCTGGACGTCACTTGAGGATGCCTGCAGCAGGGAGAGTCTGCTACGGATAGCCACCTACGTAAACCAGATGGGCGGCAATGCTGCGGTGGTGTATGGTGACTTCCTTGTTGGCGGGGACAGTGGACGGCTGCTGAGAGGTCTCAGCACAAACCTGAAGGGTTTCAATGTGCGTCTGGTGGACGTGATGAACTTCGAGAACCGGAGTGCCTATGAGAGTGGTGTTATTGCGATGGAGCCGGGAGTGGAAGGTGTCGGGCGTTCACTCTCGGATGCTGAGGCCGATGCGTTGGTGGAAGCATCCATGCGTCGTGCTGAGGCCATGCCCTTGCTTGAACTGACGCCGGAGAACTGGAAGGCGGAATTTGGGAGTAAGGGGACGGTTGAGACGCCCTTGGGTATGGTGAAGCTTGGTGCGAACCAGTACGATAAACTAATAGAGAATGGCCGCAGGAAGCAATTTGGCATGATAAAGCCTACGCTGACGAATCCTGACTTCATCATAGAAGAAGCGAGTGAGGGCAAGGATGGATTGTCGGAGAGGGAATCTTCATACCTCTTTGTGAAGACCTTTACGGACAGTTCAGGTAAGAAGAATTATTTCTTTGAGTCGGTGACTGTCAGGCAGGATGGAATGGAGGTGAATGTAAGCAACCATTTCAACAGGGCTAAAAGAGTAAGGGAATCGCTGAAAAATGGGAAGTTGCTATACCGTTTTGACGGTGGCGCCCAGACCGAACAGATCCCGGCCTCTGTTTCTGGGGCAACTCCCCGAACTAATCCGGGAGTAGATGTTTCCGGAGACAAAGTTAGTGAAAATATTGTTAACTACCAAGAAAACGGGGAGAAATCTTTGATGGGTGTGCATAACATCAGTGAGGAGAAACTGCGGAAGGTGTTGAGGCAGGGCGGTTTGGCCAATCCATCCTTGGCTGTGATTGACACGCGGAACCATATCCATACGGATTATGGTGAGATAAGCCTGATACCCAAGTCGAGCCTCATTGATGCCAGGAGTGGCAGGAATGCCGGCACGTGGACTGCGGACGCATGGACACCCACGTATCCGGAGGTGACGAAGCGCATGAGCAGCAAGGGGCAGGATAGGTATTGGAAGGAAACGAGAAAAGTGCTGGGTGACGAGCCGGGCGATATCAGGAGCAAGACAATGATGGCTTTTGAGTCGTGGATGGAGAACGGTGTAAGCCCTGACCGCCTGTCGTACTGGTATTTAAAGGAGCGTGGCAGGAAGCCGGAGCAGGTGATGTATGAGCCGAGCATGGTGAAGGAGGACATTGAAGCCTATCATCAGGCCATGGGCGAGCATGACCGCTTCTCGGAACTCGACGAAGCCGGGCGGAAGGCCGTTCTTGCACTGATAGCCAAGGACAGGGGCGAGACACCCGACGAGATGGCGGCAAAGATGCAGGAACTGAAAGAACGCAACTTGCAGCGAATGAACGATGAGAATGTGAAGTCGTTTGTAAAGATGCGGGCAGAGAGGGTCATCGGTGAGATAGACGAATACGGTGTGCCTTACAGCTATATCAGCGACTACGACTATAAGGTGAGGAATGCCGAAAGGACGGACGGCAAGTTGAATGTTGATGCCACCATTGGCAAGGCCGCTGAACTGGTGAAGGCGGAAGGACTTGAAGAGGATTTCGGCAAGTGGCTGGAGGAAAAGGAGAAGGCTTACGGCATAGAGGAATGGCTGTATAACGGCACTGACAGCGAGGGCAGACAGAAGTGGGTGAGGAACACGCTGGAGAATGCCTCGAAATTGATGAAGAAGCAAGGAAGGAACGGAGCGCACGGCATGGCGACGGGCAATCTGATTGCTACCGTAGCCAAGCGTGTGACCACTCTCGACCAGATACGCAAGGAACGTGGAAACCTCAACACCACCTTGGAGGAACACGAGGCTTTCAAGGAGAAATGGGGCGATGCCCTTCTGGAGTTGTGCAATAAATGCGGCGATGACCTGTGGGTTGGTGAAGCCCGGTTGCAGGAAGCGTTAGGAGAGAAGAACCCCGTAGGTTATCTGAAAAAGGAATATGGCGTGGAACTGTCGAAGGAGGACGCAGAGCTGCTGGGGACATTCATCAAGGAGGTACGCGAGAACTTCCCCACTGGCTACTTCGAGACGAAGTTTGAGCGTCCCGTGGGTTTGGGTGAGTTTGCCGTTGCCGTAGTGCCTGAGGCCACTTCGCCGGAAGTAGTGAAGGCACTGAAGGATGCGGGGCTTGACGTGCGGACGTATGACAATACAGGCACTCTTGAACAGCAGCACGAAAACCGCCGTCAGGCTGTAATGGATGCCGTGAAGGACAGGGATGATATCATGTTCTCGGTGATGAGTGGGGAGTTGCGACAGAGTCGCAACATACAAGAGACGGGACTGGCTGCGCGTGAGCTGGCTACAAAGGCCGTGATGCAGGTGCTTGGTGAGAGCGGTGTGGGGTATCATGAAGTGAGCCAGGAAGAGGCTCAGGCTGTGCTTCGGAAGGCTCAGGGTGATGGTGTTGCCTTGAGTAGGGGACAAAAAAGAGCGATGGAAACCGCCTCCGTTTCTCAAGATGAGGAACATCAACATGCCGTCATTTCCTTCGCTGATAGTGCAAAGGTACGGAATAATCTTGAAACTTCCAAAAAAACTGCGGGTAAAGTTGCAACGGAGTTGCAACATACGGAGAAGGAGCCGCTGATGACTTCGGAGGGGGTGGTGTATGGCTATACGGACGGGCGGGAGATATACCTTACGCGGGAGGGTATCAATCCTGAGACTCCGGCGCATGAGTACGGACATCTGTGGGTGAAGGCCGTGAAGAAGAACCGTCCTGACCTCTGGGAGAACATCAAGGACCTGATGCGGGTGGATGAGCATTCGCAGAAGGTTTACCAAAAGCTGTTAGGGGACGAGAACTACAGTCAGATCCATGACAATGAGGATAAACTCTATGAGGAGGTGCTGACTCAGATGGGCGGCAAGAAGAACCGCCAACGTTTTGAGCAGGCAGCCCGGGAGGTGATTGACGAGGCTCCGACGGCTGCTGAGGCCGTGAAGGTGGCAAACGTGATCAGCCGGATACGGCGTGCTTTCCGGAAGTTGTGGGACTGGGTAGGGAAGAGTCTTTTCCAGATCAAGAAGTTCAGAAGCGTCGATGAGGTGACGGATAGGATGATGTATGACTTTGTGAGAGAGAGAAACAACGGAGAGCGGGATAACGTTATTTCGGGATTACGGGATAACGAAAGGGGTAGGGCTGCTGAGTCTCAGCAGCATACTCAACCGGATTTCCAGGTGGGGAAAGGGAAGCCACGGAAGATGAAGGGGGAGGGTATGGCCCATTACTTCGAGCGGTTGAGGGAGTGGGACCAGCGCGAGAAGGCGAAGAAGGAGGCTGAGGCCGACGGTATCATGGAGCCGCAGCGCGAATTCTTTGACAAGCAGGCACATGCTGAATGGGAGCGGGCGCATGCCGAGTGGGAGCAGAACCCTGACGGCAAGGCTGAGCCCATGGAGTGGGACTACAGCAAGAAGGGCGAGAAGGAGTACCGCGAGGCATTGAAAGTCTACGAGGAGAAGATTGGCAAGTACATGCCTGAGCCTACGCCGGAACTGACGAAGGAAGACCTGATCGTAGAGCGTGAGATGCAGGTGAAGACTCCCGGGCAGAAGATCATGAATGATATATCGGAGCATCTTGCGCGCGAGTATGACCCCTATACGGCCAGCGATGCGGTGAAGGATGCGGTGATCCAGCGCCGGAAGGATATCGAGGAGATTTCTGCCGACGATTCCATCTACATAGAAGGTATCAGGAGAGAGACAGACCGCCTGGCCGACGAGCTGATGGCGAAGATGGGTGTTGACGGTGCGCGCCTGAAGACGGTGAAACTGCTGCAGACGATGAGTGACGGTAAGGTGAAGCCGCAGGTGACGGGTGGAGACATCCGCCGTGCCATTCCTTACCTTATCGAAGCCCCGATGCGCAGGAGGGATCTTGCCAACGAGGCCAACGAAGCCTTGGAGCACCTGGGCTATCCTGCCCGGTTTACGGCGGATAACATCAAGCGCGCCGAAAAGGAACTGGATGCCATACGCGATGAGGCTCAGGAGCTGCTTGCGCTGCACAAGGAGATGGCCGAGGATGGACGTACGGAGATGACCGTCGAGGAACAGGGCTTGTACGGGAGAGTGCGGGAAGGTGCCAGGAAGGTTGCCGCTGCCATGAACGGCGGGGGAGCCGCGGCAGAGCCGCAGCCTACGGGGAAGGGACCTCGGATAGAGGCTGATGATGTTATGGCTACGCTGAGTATCTTGACGAAGCGGGTGAAGCCTGAAGGGCTGAAGGTCAGTGAGGATATGCCGGAGCTGCAGCCGATCATCGGAAAGGCCAAGGACTGGTATGCCGTGGCCTACGGATGGCTGGAGGATGCCGGTATGCGGCCTGACGATATCGGCTACTATAAGGATTACGTTAACCATGTATGGGATAAGGAGCGGAGTGATCCGGAAGCCTATGAGCGCTATGTGGCCAACCGCCAGCCGACGAAGAGCCGTAACATGCGCAAGCGTGAGATCCGTACGCTGATGGAAGGCGAGGAGCTGGGGCTTGTGCCGAAGTACGACGATATTGCCGACCTGATGGGCGAATACTCGAAGACCAACATCCAGTCGTGGGCCAACAAGAAGATGCTCGTTGACCTGAGCGGCATTGACGTGGTGGAGCGTGACGACAGCGGCGAGCCGACGTCGATGATGTCCTTGCTGACAAGCCGCACTCCCGGCGCTTTTGACATGGATAAATACGACTACTTCGAGATTGCTGGCGTAGGTCCGGTGTGGGTGCATAAGGCAGCGGCAAAGAACTTCGGCCTTGTGTTTGAAACCTATGAGCCGGGGAAACTGATGGGAACGTACGACAAGGCTGCCTCTATAGCCAAGAATATCGAGCTGGCCTGGAGCGGTTTCCATGCTGCAGCCCTGACGGAGGTGTATGTGGCACAGAACGTAACCCGTCCAAAGCGGGCCACAGAGAATTTCTACAAGTACCTTATCCATGACAGTCTGCTGCAGGGACAGCCCCCTGCATACGCAGATCCCGAACTGTATAAGGATGCTGCCCGGCACCTGGTGAAGCTCGGAGCGACGGGTGACTATGCCCCGGAGGCGATGAAGCAGGTGAGTGAGCAGCTGAAGGACTTCTTCGGTGAGTTGCGTATGAAAATGGGAGCTATGGGAGCTATGGGAGCCGTGGGGGAGGTCGTGGCGACCGCTGTGAAGCTGGTGAACGAAGGGATGGACAAAGCCCTTTGGACTTGGTTGCACGACGGTCTGAAGCTGTGCCAATATAAGATGTTCCGTGAGGACGTGATGGCGAAGGCCGAAAAGGAAGGCTGGAGCCAGGATCGTATCAACAAGGCCCTTGACGAAGCCGGACAGTATATCAACGACGAGTTTGGCGGTCAGCATTTCGAGGTAATCGGCGTCTCGCCGAAAACGCTCCGTATGATGCGCCGTTTCCTTTTGTCGCCGGACTGGCTGCTGAGTACACAGCGTCACTTCCTTGCCACCTTTGGTTTCGGCAGTATCTACAACAAGGCCAACGTGCGTAATTTCCGTGATTTCTACAGGAATGTATGGCACAGAGGCAAGGGTAATGAAGGTCAGTATGACGGCCGTTACTCTCGTGCGAAAGCCTCCCTGGCCTGTTATGTGCTGGGCTGCATGATCATGTATCCGCTGGTGATGAATGCGCTGAATGCCCTTCTTCGCAAGAAAGACGAGGAATACGAGGCGCAGATGGAGCAGGAGAATCCCGGCTACGTGAGCAAGTACAAGCTGGCCTATCCTGAAGGCATGAAGGGCTTTGAGGTGGACAACCTGAGCCTGAATCCCTTCAACTCGTTCAACATCTTCGGCGACTACGGTATGGGCAGCAATGCCGAGGGTAAGAAGAGCCACCTGTTTGCAGGCCGCTACGGTGACGATACGGAGATGTATATCCGCTGGGGTAAGCAGTTCCGCGAGTTCCCAGAGCTGTTTGAGACCGAGCAGGGAGAGTTAGGCTTCCCCGGTCCGCTGCTGAAACGCCTGATGGGTAAGAGCAATCCGAACATCCGTTTCCTCTACGACACGCTGAACTACTACACCCGCTGGGATAAGAGCAAGAGCGATGAAGACCTGGAAGCGAAGTGGAAGCAGTGGATCGGCGACGGCAAGCTGCAGCGTAATATCGGAATCCCCGTAGGTGTGGGAGCAAACAAGCTGTGGCAGAACTACCTTCCGTTCTGGGTACCGACGCAGAGCGACAAGGAATGGAAGCCTACGGACATGATCCTGCCTTCGACGAAGGGCTTCACCCCGTACAAGGCCCGTAACTATTTCATGGAGTTTATCAAGGCCGGTGACGAAGACGGTATCAAGGAGACCTTCAAGGCGTCGGTGCTCAACGGCATGACGAGCGCACAGATCAGCCGTGCCTTTGATGCAGCCCGGAAGGCCGTGGAGAATGAGAGCCGTGAGCTGCAGCTGAAGGACGGTAACGACATCCACAGTGTCACGGAAGCCTTTGACGCGAGCCAGGACCTTAAGGAGCGCAAGGAGCTGAATTCACGTATCCGGAAGATGCTTGCCGCGGACGCGGAGCCTCCCCAGGACTGGAACGAATTCATGACGACGGTAAGGGGCGAGCGTGACGGAACGACCGAAGGTGTGACGAAAGCCAGTGAAAAATACCTGATGGTGGCCACGAGCGCCGATGTGCTGGAGGATGCCCGTCTGGCGCAGTTGAAGAAGAAAGCCTCGGAGATGAAGCGTATCCATGACGGCATGAAGGACAACAAGGCCGACGGCAGACTGTTGCGCCAGTGGGAGCTGCAAAACCAGAAATGGCTTGACGCCGGAAAGATGATCAAGGACGGCGAGAGCGGCAGCGAGTCAAAGCAAGGTATCCTGTTCTGGAAGAAGCAGATGACGGGTAAGGAAGCGAATGACCGTAAGGCGCTGGAGATGATCCGTAAGAAGCGGAAGAGCTTGCTGAAGGCTGTGGGGGAGCGGGTGAAATAACCCCCTCCCGGCCTCCCCGAGGGGAGGAGGAAACGATAACGTTAACGATAACAAATACGAAAACGATGACGGGCAGCGGCGGAGGTGGCTAGCAGCGGAGAAATAAAAGAAAGAAGGGAAAGCGTTTCGCAACGGCTTCCCTTCTTTGTGTTTCTAACTTTAGATAAGTAAAACAACATTATATTATTAAAGAAATTATCAATAATTGGAGATGTCAAGCGACTGTGTTTTCTTCTTGGCGCGTTCCTGTGTGAACTTCTTGATCTCTTCGAGGGACTTGTCCATGATCTGCTGTTCGGAGAGGGGTTTGTCACGCTTGCCGTCGTAGAGCTGGCGGATGACGTCCTCGGCTGTCCATCGCCAGTCGTTTCCGAGTTTGATGACATTGGAGCCACCGACTACGCAGATGTCGTACTGCTCCTTGGCATGGTCTCCGTTCTCGATGAGCGCGGTATAGGGTACGTTGTTGTCGTGGAGGAGTTTCTCGGCTGCCTCCTTGGAAAACTCGTACAACTGGATGGTGACCTCGATCTTCATTTTATGGAATGAGGTGAGGGCTTCCTTTGCCTTTCCTACGAGGGAGAGGTTTCCCTTGTCGTCCTTGGTGATGACGGTGTTTTCGGAGAGTTTGATTTTCTTTGCCATGGCTTTTTGTTTTGGGGTTGCCACTAAGTGGCAACATACTTGACTATTGTCCTTCTTGAAAAGCGGGGCGGTGCCGGGAGGATCCTTCAGGATCGTGCGGGGTAGCACCGCCCCTGGTGAAAGGAGGATGCACAAAGGTAAGAGAAAACTACGGAAAGGGCTTGATAAATTGTCCAATTTTAGGGAGATTGGGAAATTTATCATTATAAAGAAGGGGGTATTGCTTATTTTTGCAGGTAAAGAGACCCACCCCGGCCCTCCCTGTTTAGGGAGGGGGTGGCGATAACGAAAACGATAACGATGACGAAGACGGTATATCGGGATGTCGTTATGACGGGATATCGAAGGGGTGGTTGCCGTGACACGGCAGCATGGTTGACTAAAATTTGAAGTATATGATATATCAGAACAATGGGGTGGAGAATCCCGTGACGGGTGCCTACGAGGAAGGTATGGACAGCCTGCGGAACATGGAGCACAGGGTGTTTTCGAATGATGCGTACTATAGCAGGCTGTTGCGCGAGGCCGTGCACTACTATGCAGACATGGAGCCGCTGAGGGAGAAATGGCTTCGTGCGAACGACTTCTTCATGGGCCGTCAGCTGAACGACTACGTGGTGTTTGAGGGCAGGCGGATGCGTACCATCGACTACCTGAAGCTTCGCGGTCTTCCTATTTTCCAGAATGACATCATCAGTGACAAGGTGCTGACGCTGAAGGGACTGATGAGGCAGGAGGACATGGCCGCTACGTGCAAGGCCACCGACGCCCAGGAGGACATGTATGCGGAGATTTTCTCAGAGTTCCTTCGTAAGAACGACGGTGTGAACCGCCGTCAGCAGCTGAAGGCGGAGTTTTTCCAGGAGTTCCTGCTGTATGCCTTCTGCTGTGCGAAGGTGAACTGGACGGAGCGTGAGGGCAGGGAGGACGTGTATGTGGACAAGGTGGATCTGTTCCATCTGGCTTTTCCTGCGTTTGAGAAGTCGGGTCTGGAGGATGTGAACTTCATTGCCGAGGCCCATGATATGCTGTGGAGCGACTTGCTGAAGCAGTTTGGCGTAGATAGAAACGGTAATGCGAGCTTCCGTGCCGAGGAGGAGCTGAAGGACATCTATGCCCGTCAGGGCGAAACCCTTCACAGTCAGGCTGCCACCGGTGACCGTCAGGCCGATATCGGCAATGACTTCCTTCACCCGACGGTGGTAGGCAAGTACCGTGTGATAGAGATCTGGAAGAAGGAGCGCAACAGGGCGTTGTGGTATCATGACCGGGCGACGGCCGACGTGGGCTACCGTCCGCTGGCCGACCGCCAGGAGATAGATGCGGAGAACGCGCGCCGTTTGTCGGAGAATATCCGGCGTGACGAGAACGGAATGCCCCTGTTGGATGCCGAAGGGAATGAGACGTACTACGTTGCTCCGGAAGAGGTGCGGCTGATAGAGTACCAGGTGAAGATAGAAGAGTTCTGGTATTACCGTTTCCTGAGTCCGACTGGCTACCTGCTTGCCGAGGGTGTGAGTCCCTATCGGGTGGTGAGAGGCGGGTACGGTTTCCGTTACCGTCCCTACGTGTTCGTGGCCTATCCCTGTGTGCATGGAGAGACGCGGAGCCTCGTGGACCGTTGTGAAGACAAGCAGCGTGCGGCCAACCACTATATGATCATGCTTGACAGTCTGTTGTCGCATTCGATGAAAGGTGTGGCCATCGACGTGAAGTCAGAGACAGCGCAGCAGCCGTTGGACGAGATGATCCATCAGGCTACGAAGCCTAACGGCGTGGTATTGTACGACGGCACCAAAGGTGACAAGCCTACGCAGTTGCAAGGCAACAATATTCCTGCCGGTCTGGAGTGGATGATCAACCAGAACGAGAGCATAATGGTAGGTCAGAGCGGCGTTCAGGGAGCCTTGCAGGGCGTACACCGAAACACGAGCGGCAAGCAGTACCAGATGGAGCGTGAGAGTGCGAGTACGACAGTGGCCGACTATTTCGGTGCCTTCTATGACTTCGATTTGAGAATCAGTAAGGTGCAGCTGTGGATGATCCAGCAGTTCTATGACTCTACGCGGAGCGTGAAGCTGACGGGTGAGGACGTGAAGACGTACTGGAACCCTGAGACGATGAGCGACGTGAACGGCGACCTTGAGCTGGAGATGGATGCCAACAGTGCGGTGATGCGTGAGGCGAACAACGACATGCTGTGGCAGCTGATGCTGCAGAACCGTATAGACGTGTTGACGATGCTTGACTGCGGAGCGTGGAGCAACACGGCCAAGTTGAAGAAAGGGATTAAGGAATGGATGGCGCAGCAAGCTCAACAACCCCTCCCCCAACCCCTCCCGGGGGAGGGGGGAGCAGCGGCTCAGCCGCTGCATACGGAGAAAGGCAGGGAGAGCGTGGCGCCTCCGCAGCCTACGGTTGGTACTGGCGCAACTTCCGCATAGGCTCTGAGACTTTCTCCATATAGAAGCGTAGCCACTGGTGGTATTTTTGGATGCGGAGGGCGTTGTCGCTGTCGCATCCCTTTGCTCCCCATCGTGAAGGGGTGTAGTAGAAGGAGTCACGTTCCATGTCGCGGACGGTGACTCTTCTTTTTGCCTTGACTTTTCCCATCCGTACGAGTTCGCGCATGGACGGCCAGTCGTGCTTTCGCCGGGGCTCGAGTACGACGGGGAAGAAGGAACAGGTGTTCAAGTCGAACCAGAGATAGAACCGCGGTCCGTTGGTGTCGCGCTGTGCGCGGATACACTCGCGTACGCCCTTTCGCCACATACGGGTGGCGATGAACTTTTCCTTTCGGATGATGACAGGGCTGTAGACGGCAAGGAAAGCCTTGCGGAATAATTTTTTGTAATTTCTGCGCATAATTTTCTTTTCTTTTTGTTATTATTTGGCTGCTGTAGCACAGCAGCATACTCTACTATTATAACGGGATAACGACTATTGGCAGCGGCGGAGCCGGCTGCCTGCTGGGAAATCAGAGGGTGCCGGCCTCGGTGGGGGGAGCCTCGCGGAGGCGGCGGGTGAGTTCCTGGCGGACGTCGTCGGGGGTCTTCTCGATGATGCGTACGGGGAGATCCATATCCATCTTGGAGACGAAGAGGGCTATTGCCCGGGACATGACACGGTCGTCGTGGTAGCCTGCTGCGGCTCCGTATTCCCCTCCCTTGTCGGGATAGAAGAGGTAGTAGCCCATCTCGACGATGGCCTCCTGCTCGCGTTCGATGTAGCCGTGGGTGTTGACCACCTTCACGTAGTGCTTGATGAGCGCGGGCTTTGTGGAGCGGTTGGTGTTGAATCCCCACTTGGTTTCCTTCTGGCGGTGCTTGAGCAGTCGGGAGTTGTTTCCGCTGTAGAGGTTGTCGTAGAGTGGCAGGAGGATGGGGAAGAAGAGCTGGGAGATGTCGCCCTCGGTATTGTTCATACGGGAATAGGCCGTATTGTTCTCAACGACGAGGTAGGCGTCACAGTAGAAATGAGCTATCTGTGCGCAGCGCATGGCGAGCTGGTCAGGCTCACAATGTCCGTGCCATTCGGCCACCACCGTCTCGACGCCTCCGTACATGAGGTCGTATCGGTCGAGGACCACGATATCGTGGAAGTCGGACGTGCGGTGTGCGCCTCCGATATCGACGGCGACGATGTATCGGTTTCGGATATTCTCCGAATTGTCAGGCATGTCCCAGATGGACAGCGGGCCGCCGGGTATATCGACGAGGTGGAGGTTTTGCATGCAGGGAGGCAGCTGTGATTGAGCAGCGACGGAACCGCTGCCTGCGGAGAAGGTGGCGCTGTCTGCGGGTATATCGGGGAGGGTAGAGTCACCCTCAATATCGCCGACGAAGGAGGGTGTGTCGCAGTCCTTGGCGAGATCGTCGACCTTGTAGGAGTCGAAGACGATGTTTCCGGAGTTTCGGAAAGCCTCGATATCGTCGGACGGGTATTCCTGCTGCATGTCCTCAAGGGAGGTCATCTCGGCGAGCGCCGTCATGTACCACTTGATACCCTCGAGTGTGGCTCCCTGACGCCACAGCCACCAGAAGTAGTCGCCGTGGTTCTTCTTGTCGTTGCGGTTACGCCAGAGCTCGATGGCGAAGTCGGCACGCTCGTCTTCGGTCATCGGTATGAGGTAGGTCTCGATCTCGAACCATGGTACGAAGACAGGCACGTAGGCGGACTCACCCTTCTTGGCCTTCTGCCAGGCCTCGTAGAAGGAATTCTTCCCGTTAGGTGTGGATTCCCTGACGATGAAGGAGTAGGGAGCCGTCTTGGAGACGGAGGAGATGACCGACGTGACAACCTTCTGTGGCGTCCATTCCTGCGTTTCCGGGAAGAATGCCTCTTCGGTGAGGTGAATCATAGCCGCGTCGGTGGAACGTGCGGAGTCGGGGTTACGTGCAGATCCCGTCTGGATGTTGCATGAGCGCGGTACCATGCGCTTGATGTTCTGCGTGGTTCCCACGTTGGAAAATTTCTTCATATCCTCCGGGTATTCCTCACCAAGGCCAAAGAAGAGCCAGTCAGGCACATTCTGGATGAGTTTCTCGTACATGGCGAAGACGTTGGAAGCCGACGTAGACTGGTGTCCGACGATGTTGGAGTTCCAGTTGGTTTTCCAGAAGATCTGAATCCATCCCATGTAGATATCTGTGAGCGTGGATCCACCCCACTGTCGGCATTTGAGCAAGATGACACGGATGGGCAATCCGTGCAGGCGCATATTCTCGAAGACACGAGAGAGTTTGAGCTGTGCGGGTCGGAGGAGGAAGTTGATGTCGGGACCACCCTCCTTATTCTTGATCTTGGCGAAGCATCCGGCGAAGAAATAGAAATCGTGCTTGCATCGTAGCCTGACGTAATGGCGTACGACGGTCTCGTAGACGGCATCGTAATCATCCTCTTCCGCTTCGGGCAGGTAGCGGTGTATGTATCCGTGGAACGATCCGCATTTGTAGAGTGCCAGGATGAAGTCCTCGCCGAGCATTTCGACGGGAATGTACTGCATGGCACCGTCGAGAAAGTCGGCAATGCAGAGTTCGGCGCGGAGGCCTGGTGCGTTATGACCGGTGAGCGGGTTGTAAGACGATAGCAGCGGCCGGAGGCGTCGGATGTCTTCGGTGATGACGTCCTGGAGCAGCTTTTGCGGCATGGAGGACTGGCGTGCTATGGTACTGCCGGTGGGCATTTTTTCAACGATAACGTTAACGATAACTGGCCGCGGCTGAGCCGCTGCCTACGGTGAAGGTGGCGACTGCCTACGGGGAATAGAAGTTGCGGTAGGAGGTGATGAGGGATTCTATGTGGAAGAAGGCGATGCCTGCGATGAATGCCAGGAGGTGATAGGAGGCTGCCGTCTGTGGGAGGAAGAAGCCGATGATGAGGAAGGCGACGGACTGCCAGCAGGCGAGCGGGTTGACACGTCGGAGGTGACGGATGATGAAGCCGATGAAGAAGAATATGACGACCGAGAAACCCATGACCGGCTTGTCAAGGGGGATGAAGGAGATGGCGACGGCTGCGGTGTAGGCCGCGACGAGTCGCTTTATACTATATATATTATGGAGCATGACAAGAGCCCAGGCGTTGAGTACGGCGTGTAGGATGCCGGCGTGGGCGAACATGTACAGGAAATGTGTGTAGAGCGGCGATGATGCCGAGACGGCAAGCAACGGCGAGAGAGGCAGCAGCAGGATCATGGCTGCCGCGGCAAGGAAGGACAGTCTGAGAGATTTCATTTTTCGCGTACGTCGTACTGGTAGATGTTGAGGCGGTTGGAGAGGAGGCGGTGGATGGTATCGGGTGAGATCCCGATGAAGGGAGCCGGTTGGGAGAGTGCGATATCGACGACGCTCTCCATGGGCAGTGCCACATATTCGTGTCGGCGGCTGAGGTTGCGGTAGGTGTCGTAGAGCGCGTTGTAGAGTGTCTGCTTGCGGCGGTTGCGGAAGCGTCGGCGCTTTCCCTTGCACCGGTCCTTGATGTAGCGCAAAGCCCAGTAGTCGGAGATGTAGAACTGCGACGCTGGGAGGTTGGCCGCTATCTGGCAGATGCGGTGCGTGGTGGTGGGAGAGCCTGCAATGGCCTTGGCGCGGTTGTAGAGCGTGACGATCTCGCGGTCGCGTTCGATGTTGACCTGTGTGACGGAATTCTTGTGTTTCATTTTTCCTTTCTTTTATTTGTTGCGATAGAATCGCAACGGAAGAGACGGGACTTTTGTAAGATTTGTGCAAAGATAATGGCAGATTGGAAAATTTATCACAGATAAATCAGCCATTCTCCTTATTTTTGGAGTGGAAATCAAAAAATGCGTGAAATATGGCAAAGATAAATGAAGGAGCAGCGGCAAAGCCGCAGCCTACGGAGAAGCAGCAGACGGCTCGTGAGAAACTTCTGGAGCGCCTGCGTGGCCGTAATTCCGAACTGAACATTGACGACGATGAGGCCGTGGCCGGTCAGATATCCTCGGACTATGACCTGATGGACCAGCGCGAGGAAGAGCGCAAGGCGTTCAACGAGATGCTTTCGAGTAATCCCTACGCCGCTCCTCTGATCACCGGTCTTGCTACGGGCAAGAATGATGACGGCAGTGATTTCGACCTTGGCGAGTGGTTCCTGGACAACGAGCCCGACCTGTTGATTGACCTGATAGAAGGTAATCCGAAGAACAAGGAAAAGTACCGCAAGAAGCGCGAGCAGCGCAAGAAGGATGCGGACGAAGAGGCTGCCTTCCAGTCTGAGATTGACGGTCGCCTTCAAAAACTGGACGAAGCCTTGGATGCAGCAGCCGAGGAAGCCGGTTACAAGCCCGAGGACACGAAGGATCTGGTAACCTGGATTTTCGGCAATGACGGACTTCTGATGCGTGGCCGCAAGTTGGAGTTTACCAAGGACGACTTTGCCAAACTTATCCGCATGAAGGACTATGACAACGCGGTGAAGCGTGCTGCGGACGAAGGGTACGTGAAAGGGAAGAACGAGAAGATCGACATGACCCGTCACCGTGAGAGCAAGCGGAAGCTGCCCGTGCTGCCGAGTGGAGGCGGAACGCCTTCGAGCAAGGAGGAGAATCCGATGCTGCAGCACATGAATGAGCTTGGGAAGGTGTATTAAAGAGACCCACCCCGGCCCTCCCTGTATAGGGAGGGGGATAAGGTTGATGGGATTTATGGGAGTGATGGGAATGATTGTTTAACTTAAAATAAGAGAGAACGTATGAAAAAGATTATGAAATGGTTTGGATTCGTTACGGCGATAGTCGTGACGGTCCTGAGTGGCGGAACCTATGCGATGGCCGACACGGCCCCGCTTGCGGATTCTCCTGACGCTCTTGCGCTTGCTAACCGTGTGGAGGATATCCCACAGGGTGGTAAAGGCGTTCAGCATCCCGGGAACCGTGAGGGCGGCCAGTGGCACGCTGACAGCAGAGAGGTTCAGGATGGCATGGATAACTATACCTACTACCGCGACCAGATAGACACGACTATCTGTGAGATGAGACTGGAGAGTTGTCCTATTGACCAGATCCTTCGTAGTGAGAAGCGCACGCGCAAGGCTATCTCGATGATCATCAAGTACTACCGTATCGGCCAGCGTCCTATCAGCACAACTCTTCAGAGTGCCGTGAGTGCTACCTCGAACGGTATGGGTAATGCGATCACCCCGGAGAATGCGAAGTGCTTTGACAATATGGACACTATCCTGTTCCCGACAATACAGGGCTACATGGACGACGGTGTGACGCGCGACCCCAACCATCCGCTGATGGTGTACGTGGTAGGTCGTACGGATGCCGGTCTGCCGATCGTGATTGCCGTGAACGGCTCGAAGGCCAACGGCTCGAACCGCTATGACCTTCCCGACATCGAGGCCGGAACGGTGATGCTGCGCCTGGGACGTGCCGCCGGTGAGCGTGACGTAAAGACAGGTAGCTACTACACGATGCCCGAGCCGAGCCAGCAGTACTGCCAGCGCTTCATCATGCAGGTGGAGCAGTCGAAGATCGAGCAGCTGATGAAGACCGAGGTGAAGTGGGACTTCCTGAAGCAGGAGCGCACCGCGATGGACGATATGCGTAACGGCATGGAGCGCAGCGGACTGTTCGGCAAGCAGGGAGTGACGAGCTGGAGTGAACACGGACAGATCTACTTCACGGGCGGAATCTTCTACGAGGCCGGTAAGGACCTTGAACTGGGCCACTGGGCACCGAAGCTCGATGAGGCCGGCACTGCCATCCAGATACCCGTTCAGGACAAGGATGCGAGCGGTCATCTACTGTATAACGCCACCGTGACGACCGGAGGCACAGCGGCCACCGTCGTAGTCTACAAGGACGGTACGGCATGGAAGTCGGCTGCGGACGGTACTACCGTTACTCCCGACACCGGCACTACTCCCACAGCCAAGAATAGTAACCAGACAGTATATGAGTATGTAATTACTCAGAAGGAACTTGTGAGATTCATCAATGCCGTGATCCAGGATGCCGGTAACGGCAGCCGTACGAAGCTATTCTTCGTGGACAACCTCATTTACCAGGCACTGGCGAACCTGAAGGCCGACAACCGCCTGATCATCTTCAAGGAAGAGAAGGACTACCAGAACTGGCACCTTGACTTTGAGAGTTTCACCTCGATGGGTACGAAGATCCTTATCTACCGTCACGATGCCTTCAACTACATGAAGATGGACGGCATGGGCTTCTGCCTGGATCCGCGCTATCTGGACAAGTGGGTGTTTGAGGACTGGGACCGTAACCACTACGACCTGAACGACCTGTTCATCCGCAACTCTGACGCCGTGGTGATGACGGAATACTCGGGCTGGACGCTCCAGTTCCCGAATGCACACGCCCGCGTGACCCGTCCTGAGTTTGACAGTTCACTGGGTGTTACAGACGAACTGCAGGCAGCTTGATTCTGCCTGGCATAATGACCGAGCGAGGGGTGTCCGTTGGAACCGGGGAGTTACTGCCGGGGACACGGGCGCCCCTTTTTAACGATAACGTTAACGTTAACGATAACGAAAACGATGACGAAGACGTTGACGATAACGAAAACGATAACGAAAAAATATAAATAAGAGGATATGTTATTTACAGCAACATCTCGCATGGTTTTCCAGGTGCTGATCGGTGGTCAGTACCGGATCGTGGAGTTTTCCGAGCAAGGTAACAGCGGTATGCCGAGTACGTACCGGACAGAGGACGAGAACGTGATAGCGGCCATCCGTAAGCACCGCTACTACCTTCAGGGGAAGATACGGGAGCATGCTTCACCGGAGGCGAAGCGTACGGAGAAAAAGGCTGTCTCGGAGGACGTTCTGGACTTCAGCGGTTACAGTCAGCTGAAGAGCTACCTGAAGAAGACCTTCAAGGACGACAAGCGCTCGGCGAAGATCAAGACTCCGGAACAGGTGGCCGCCTTTGCAAAGGAGAAAGGGGTGGGGTACAGGTTTGTGGAGTGACCCCCTCCCTACCCTCCCCGAGGGGAGGGTGGTAACGATAACCCTAACGATAACAGATAAAGGATGAGCGAATGGCAGTAACGTTAAATGAACTGATTGAGAAGGTGAGGATCGCCATCGACGAGATGACGGGCGTTGACGTGGACAGCGACTTCACGGAGGAGCTGGACACGGAGATACGGCAGGCGCTGTGGGTTGCCGCACGGCAGTTGCTTTCGGAACTGCCTGTGGGGATGGTTCCTTGCGTAACGCTGACGGAGGGGGATATTACCGTACATATAAAGAATAGTGACGGGAGCGGACAGATTGGGGTGGAGGATGGTTTCCTCAGGCTGGTGGAGCTGCGCCTGGAGACATGGAAGACAAGTGTGTGGACGCTGATGGAGCCAGGGAGCAACGATGCGAAGATGCAGGCCTCGGAATGGACACGGGGGACTCCGGAGAAGCCGCGGGCGATGATGGGGGAGGGGGTGGTTGCGACACAATCGCAACAAACAGGACAATCCTGCAAGCGGTCGCTGAAATACTGGACGGCAGGGAAGAAGGACGGGCAGTATGACCATACGGTGGAGGTGCTGGCGTATGTGAAGGAACTGGAGGATGATGACACGGAGGGGCTGCTGGCTCTGGCCGAGGGACATCTGAGCCGGATTGTATATAGGGCTGCGGGTGTGCTGATGGAGGGCAAGCAGCATGGGGATCTGGCAGACAGGTTCTATAAGGTGAGTGAGGCGTAACCCCCTCCCGGCCTCCCCGAGGGGAGGAGATAACGATAACGTTAACGATAACGATAACGATAACGGGGACGGGGGCGATTACTGGCGAAGGCTGAGCCTTCGCTTATGGAGAAGGAAAATACATAAAATAACAATATAAAAGATAGAAAATGAAAAAGATAGCAATGGTCGTAGGGGAGGACTTCTGGCTGAGGATTCCCATGAACAACGAGAGCGCGGGTAGACACCTGTGCATGGATGACGTCGAGGTGATACACGCTTGGCTGGAGAGCGGCTACGGCGGTTGCTGGACGCTCCAAGTGGAGACTGACGGCGAGCAGCTGGAAGGCGTAGCGGTGAAGGTGCCTGGTTCACGCCTTGGGCTGGGTACGTATGCGGTGGTGATGGCCGGAAAGTTTGTGAACGGCGGTCACTTCCGTACGAAGCGGCAGCTGTTTATCCGGCTGGTGGACCGTGAAGAGCAGGCGGATGCCAAGCCGACGATGTTCAACGAGGAGAAGGCTTACTGGGCAGGGCCAGCCGTATTGAGCGAGATGCTTTCGAGGGATGGACTGAATACCTACGAGCTGGCGGTGATTCATGGATTTGAAGGAACGCTGGAAGAGTTTCTTGCTCAGGCAGGCATTGAGCTGCAGGACTTTATGGTGACGAAGGCAAAGCTGAGCAGGGAGGTGCAGACACTTTTGGACAAGGGTTCTGAGAAGGGTATCACGCCGATGGGTGCCTATTCGAACCTTGTGAACTACAGTGTGAACAACATGGTGTATGACGAAGGGACAAACTCTTCGTATATTTCGCTGCAGTCGGAGAACCAGGGCCATGCGGTGACGGATGAGGCTTGGTGGAAGAAGACGTTTGACGGCAACTATGTGCTGAATGCGATCATGGAGGCCGCCCAGCAGACGCTCGACGCGGCGAAGGCTGATACGGAGCAGGCTACGGCGAATGCGATAAAGGCTACGTCGGCGGCTACGTCGGCTACTGCTGCAGCAACTGCCGCGAAAGATGCGGCCAATGCGGTTGCTGCGCAGAAGGTGGCGCAGGCGCAGATTGGCTATTACGAATGTAATTCGTTGGCAACAGACGCGACAAAGGTTACCACTTCTGGAACGATCGGAACGGACACCTATGTGATAACACAGAACGGTGGTCAGATGAAAATCCGGATGAACAAGGCCAATAGCGTTGACTCGAATGTTAAGCTGCAAATTGGTAATACGACCGCTCTTCCTTTATATTACAACGGTGAGGCTGTTTCTGCTTCCAATACTTGGGAGGATGGGGAGGTTGTCTCTGTCTATTTTGATGGTACTAACTATCAGGCTTTCAATTCACAAGGAGGTGGCGGAAAAATAGAACTTACACTTGCTTATATTCTTGGAAACCATGAAAGAAGAGTCAGAAATAATGAAGAACATAAGCTTGGTGAAGATGAAGAACTTGTTATTGCAAGGGCACTGCAAGAGTCACAAGGTAGCAGTGGAGGAGAAAGTTCTCTTTCTGGTTCTGTGACTATTGTCAATTCTGATTGTATTACTATTATAGGTAGTTCTTTTGGTGCTGGATATACAATAACGGGAAAGCATTGGACTGATATTGTTTCTATGTTTTCTGACTATTGTTTCCAAAATCTTTCATTATCAGGAACTTCAAGTCTTGATAGAATGAACAGTCTTCTTGCTGGAACTATAACTCCAAGGCAGAATTCTCGTTATGCTATGCTTGTAAATAATGAAAACACTTCTGTTAATCATAAGTATTTACTTAAAGAAATAGATAATCTTTGTAAGGTATGTGTTTCTATGGGAATGCAACCTATTGTTGGTACAAGTTATAGAAACTATCTTGGAAATACTCAACAAAATCAATATGTATCTTCTTTGTATAGAGAATATTGTAAAAGAAACGGATACATATTTATGGATGCTGGAAGATATTACCAACTTCTTGCTAAAGGTGACTATGACTTTAATGGAGGTGGTTCCCATTTAAATGAAAGAAGAATTCCTGTTGTAGCTTATGCTTATATGAATGCTTTAAAAGATATTGAGAGACCTATTAAAAGTATTAAGTTATTTACTCCTAGAACTACTGTTGAGGAGTTGGATGATTTAGTATTTAACGACAATATAGGTAGGGCAAAAAAGTTTAAGGAATATCTTTTAAATGACTATACAAATCCTACTCTTACATTCTCTAATGGATATGCTTTGATTAGTGCTATTCTTCCATGTGAACAAAAGAGTACAAAGAATGTTTCTCTTGAATTTAGCACGGAACAAGATGTTACTGTGTATGTAAGAAAAACAAATAAAAGACCTTGGCCTGTGAAAGATTCTCTATGTACAAGATTTCATATTGAAGAGGAAATAACTCTTCCATCTGTTGGAGATACTTATACGTATAATTCAAAAACATACACTGTAAAATATGTAAAAACAAATGATGACGGTAGTTATGGTGCTTTCTGTGATTTATATTGTCAGCCTAATGAAACTGTTGATGGTTCTACTACCAGTGGAGTTTTAGTCAGAGCTACAGGTTCAGGCTCTGAAAACATTCCATTTAGCTCTTATAATATTGATACTTCCTATTCTTCTGACACACAACTTGTTATTGATTTTAATGGCGGTCATTGGGAAGAATTGCCTGCGGTAGAGGGTAAATATAGTCTTACTTCTCTATATGGAATTATGGATATTGATAGAGTAGATTTCTTGATTAAATCTGACGATGGTGAATCATTTAGTGTAGCAGGCAGTACAATTAAAGTTAATTGGGAAGCAAGAGAACTAAAATCAAGAGTATTCCGTCTATATAATGAGGAATTTCAAACTACTTATTTCTCAAAGAATACTGAGCTACTTACTGAGCCTACCTTTGGCACTCCTGGAACTGCTTGTACAACATGGAAAGATGGTTCAGGAAATGCTATTGTTCCAGAAAACAACTATGAGAAAGCTGTATTAAATAAAAACGGGATTTATCCTCTGGATGCTACGTCAATCATTAAGGTAAGTGATTCAGTTAGTATGAACTGCACTATTCCAGCATCTAAACTAAGTGAGTACGGACAAGTTGTAATTGAGATAATTGCGAGAAACTTTGGAACTGACTTTAGTCATGATGTTACAACAGATTCTTGGGATTTCAATGAACTTAAAGTTGGTTTTGGTGGTGGTAGTGATGGTGCTATAAGATGTTATAGCGAACTTTCAGACCAAGTTGGACTATTCTGGAAAATTTGTCAATTTACTATTGATATTTGCCCTCTTAATGGAAAAGTTTATACTCTTCCTCTTAAGATATATGCTGAAAAAGCAGGTATGGAAATAGCTAGGGTTTCAGTTAAATATAAAAATTATTAATTTTAAAACATAAAGATTATGAAATACATTTGTTTATTTGATACAGAAGCTGAGTATGAAGCAAAGAAAGATGAACTGGCAGTTCCTAATGTAAGTTATTGTAAAGATACTGATAAGATTAAATTGCTTAGTGAGCATATAGTAGATTTTAATGGAGATTCTGCTGCTGAGAGTTATTGTCTCAGTCATTGGGACACCAATAGTGATGGTAAACTATCTTTTGAGGAGGCAGCAGCAGTTACATCACTTGGAACAAATGGTTTTAAGAATAATACTACTATTAAAGATTACAGATTCTTGAAATACTTTACAGGAATGACAACTATGCCTGGAGGTTGTTTTGTAGGAGCAAGTGGTTATAATGTTGTATATAATTATGTTGCAATTCCAAAAACAGCTATTAATTTGCCAAATAACACGTTTGGTTCTACAGAGTCACAAAATATTCTTGAACTACATCTTTATTGGGATAGTATAAATGATTCTGCATTATTTGCTGGTTCAGTAAGAACCACAACTAGTTATCACCTTCCTCTGGCTGAACATGTAACAAAAGTGATTATTCCAAAAGGCACTCTTGCACAATATGAAGCAAGTGCAGTTCTTGGAAGATATACTGGAAAGTTTGAAGAACGTGCTTATTAACAATTATGATTGATATTGTAGATAATGAAATAACAGATATTACAATAGGTAATACTCCTATTGAGAAGACTTACATAGGCAGTCAGCTTGCGTGGGAGAGACAGCCTGCTGTTGAATGAGTTATACTTGACTATCTTGAGAATACTTCTGATGCCTATAATTTGGTGACTGAATCATGAAATACTTATTGCTTATAAAAAATATTGGTGTGAAGCTGCTGGGGATTCTCCAGACGGTGCAGGGATGGGTGGTGGCTGGACTACTGTTCCTGCTGGACTTCATCGCGGGGCATGAGCTAGCGGTGGGGCTGGTGGTGGCTGTGACGCTGATGGATGCAGCGTGGGGGATTACGGTGAGCATCCACCGGCGGAAGTTTGCGCTCTCGGAACTGGCGCGGCTGACGATTGGGAAGCTGGCGGTGTATGGATGCGCGATGCTGGTGTTTATCGGGCTGGACAGGCTGATTGGAATGACGCTGACGGCTTCTGTTATCGGGGCAGCGATTACTCTGGTGGAGCTTTGGAGCGCATCGGCTTCGATGCTGATTCTTTTCCCGAACTTTCTGTTCTTGAAATTACTGCGGAAGGCGCTTACCGGGGAGATTGCTTCGAAGCTGGGGGTGGAGCCGGAGGAGGTGGAGAAGGTGCTGGACAACCCCTCCCCTGCCCCCTCCCGTGGGAGGGGGAATGTGACTGAGGAGCAGGTAGATTCGGTGCGGAAGCGTTCCTTCAAGAAGAAAAGATAAAGGTTAAGGATATGGCACACATTGATAACTTGATACCACATATCATTAAATGGGAGGCCGGGACTACTCGGCTGTATGGAGAGAGTCTTGAAAGGCTTTTTGAGAGAGCGCGGCTACGCGGTTGGGCGAATGATCCTGCGGATAAGGGCGGTGCTACACAGACGGGTGTGACCATCGGGACTTTCAAGGCGTTTAGGAAAGCGCAAGGGAAGCCAGTGCCATCCGTCAATGACTTGCGGAACATATCTTTCCAGGAATGGAGAGCCATCTTGAAGACCTATTATTGGGATAAGGTGAACGCCGATGCCTTCAAGAGCGAGGACGTGGCGGTGATGGTAGTGGATTGGTACTGGGGTTCAGGCCGATATGCCATCACGAATACGCAGAAGGTGCTCGGTGTGGCTGCTGACGGTCTATTCGGGGCTAAGTCGCTGGCGGCTCTCAACGGCTATCGGAGAGGTCAGCATGAACTCTGGAAGGCGATTCGTGATGCGCGTAGGGCTTTCTATACTCGGATAGCGAAGGGCAGACAGGTGAAGTTCCTGAGGGGGTGGCTGAATCGGGTTAATGATTTGAGGTGGACTTAGTAAGAACTTCGTAATAACTTAATAATAACTTCGTAATAACTTAATAATAACTTCGTAATGAACAAGGACAGGTATTTGATGTGGGCGTTGCTTCTGGGGCTGATTATTCTTGGAATGCTGACTTCGTGTAATCGAGAGTTGAAGCGGGAGATTGAGCAGCTTCGGGAAGAACTTGCCAAGCAGCAGCAGTACGTTCCGTTGAAGAGGGACACCATCCGCGACAGCGTGGAGATCGTCACGCAGAAAGTGGTGGAGGTGGAGAAAATCAAGGAGGTGCTGACGGATGAAGACCGCAGGCTGCTGAAGGATGCGGGGATTGCAGCAAAGGAACTTGTGAGCCTCCAGAAGACGGGGATGGAAACGAGGGATTCGGTTGTTATGTCTGCTGTGGCACAGCAGAATAATTCGGAAGAAGACTCCATCTTTTTCTATAAGGATGCGTGGGCGGAATTTGAGTTTCATAATAAGCGGCTGAAATACTCGGTCAAGGACTCGCTGGCGGTGGCGGTGAAGAAGGAGTTCAAGCATAGGTTTTTGTGGTGGAAGTGGGGCGTGAAGGGATATGAGGTGAAGGTCGTAAACTTCAACCCACATTCTACCATAAGATATAATACGTTTGTAAAACGAAGGGAGTAGTTAGTCTTGTAGTTAGTCTTGTAGTTAGTTTATTAGATATTTAAGTTTTGTAATTGTTAGGATTTATGAACTGATAATTTTCTTTTTCAACCCCGCCGGTTCGGGAGGATAGGCGGGGATTTTGGTTAAAAAACTTAAAAGTAACGATTTTGTTCCAAATATATTTGGTGTTTTGGAACAGAAACGTTACTTTTGCATTGTTATTAAAATATGAGATATGAAATTCAACGAATTTTATAGACTTTTGGAAGAAAACGGCTGGAGTCTTGATAAGGGTAAAGGTGCCAAGCACGCGAGATACGTGAAGGAAGGTGTTACACATTTCATCCCAGTCGGCCGACATCCTGCGAAGGAGATTCCCACAGGGACGCTCAATAAGATGAAGAAGGATGCCGGTATTGATTAAACGATTCAGAATGTACGAGTTCTCCCATCCCTTCGGGGATGGGTCTTCCAGCAAGAAGATGAGCATGTGAGACAAGGGAATACGATTACACACATATATATATTTGGTTTAATTTAATTTTTAGTCTAATGAAAAAGAAAATGGTAACAGTTGTTGGCGTTATCGAGAAGTCGGGTGACGGAGGCTACGGGATTTATGCCGAGGATGACAGGATACCTGTTACTGGTTATGGATTGACAGAAGAAGAAGCCCGTAAAGACTTTGAAGAGATGATTAACGAACAGGCTGAATACTACAAGGAGAGTACCGGCGAGAATCCCGAATGGTACGGGGAAGGCTATGAAGTGGTGTACAAGTATGACATGAGTGCATTTTTCATGAGTTTTCCCTTTATCAATGCCTCAGAACTGGCTAAGTCGATAGGCATCAACCCGTCTTTGATGCGTAAGTACAAGAGTGGTCTGGCGAAAGCCGGCAGCAAGCAGAAAGAACTCATCCAGGAGAAGTTTGAAAATATAGTGGAACGCCTGGAGGAGGTAAAGTTCTAATGTTCGAGATGTGTTAATCTTACAGGTGTACCTTTTGAGGTACACCTTTTTTTGTTGCTATGGAATAGCAACGGAGAAGAGACGGGACATTTTATTGTTGCCTAATTGGGAAATTTATCATGGAGGGAAAGGGGATAATTGTTATTTTTGCGATATGAACGTGACGATTACGATAGAGAGGGAGAAGGTGCTGGGGATCGTGGAAGGCCTCTCGGCCATGATAGCGCAGCATAACGGGGGCGTGCCTTCGTTTGAACAGCTGTGGGCGAGTGAGAGTGAACGGCGTAAACTGGATATCTGGTGGAGGGATGCGGTGAACGACCTGGAGGACACGCTGAAGAAGTGGGTGCTGGAGACGTCGGCGGGGTATGACCTTTCGGCGACTGCCGGTGACTATACGCTGAGGCTGGATCCCGGTGACTACTGGAGCCAGAAGCTGACGGGTCTGCTGACGAACCGCGTGCAGTACTACTTCGTGCATGCTGTGATGGCAGGCTGGCTGAGTGACTTTGCGGAGGTGAACGCGCCGAACTATACGGAGTTGACGGCCAACGACCTGAAGGGAATCCTGAACGTGATGAACTTCAGGGAACTGGCGTTTGAGGGTGAGGCGCACAGGGAGGACACAGATGAGAAAGATGCTTCCGGTGGACTGCCATCGGGGGAAGGGGAGCGCGAAAGGGATACGGAGGGGAAGGCTGCGACAGAGTCGCAGCATACAGGACAGAAGCGGCGGGAGGATGATGAAGGGAAGAAGGACGGCACTGGCGGTGGCGGTGATGCTCAGGAGCGGCGGGAGGACACGGAGGAGAAGGACGATGCCGCGGGACTGCCATCGGGGGAAGGGGAGCGCGAGAGGGATGACCCTAAGCCTTACCGGGTGGGAAGGGACCTGATGCGGGAGGGTATGAGCGGATTGTTCTATGAATAGTGACTAAAATACGAGAGATATTATGGAAAGAACGATTGTTATTGAGCTGAGGCTGAAGGAGACGACGGACGATATCCTGGCAGCCTGCAACATGATCAGCAAGAACCTTGGCGAGGCTGCCTCGGAGGAGCTGAAGAGTGACATTGCGAGTCCGTATGACCCGGAGAGCCGCAGCATCATCTGCAGGGCTCACACAGAGGCTTTCGGTAACCTGAAGTACAAGGCGATGAAGTACCTGACGACGGGACGGACGGAGGATGATAATCGGCTGGAAAGGCTGGTGAAATCATCGAGCACGGTGACGGTGCCGAACAATCCGTTCAATACGGGCACGGCGTATGAGGCTGGTGAGAAGTGTGTGTACCAGAGTAAAGCCTGGGAGTTTGTGACGGACAAATCAGCGGGCAGCTGGGATGCTAACGTGGTGAAGGAGATTTCCTTCAAGACGGAGACGACGGCTACGTTTGAGACGGTGACGCTGGTGATGAAGATCCCGAACTTCAACACGAGCGCTACTGACGCGCTGAAGAACTTTGCGCACAAGTATATCGTGGACTACGTGATGTGGCGCTTCCTGCAGAACCAGGCAAACGACAAGGCCGGTGAATATAAGGAGCTGGCCGACAAGGAAGACCTGGTGAACTTCGAAGGGGCGCTGCGTGCGCGGGAGAAGATGGGGAACGTGCAGGCGACGTGGGTGTGAGCCGCGGCGGAGCCGCTGCCTGCGGAGAAGGGGGAGCGGCGATACAATCGCCACAGGAAAAGACGAGACATTTTTTGATAAGAGGAGACTGCTTTGGGCGGTCTCCTCTTTGTTTTTAGAGTTTTGGGAATTTCTCGAAGACGGCGAGAGAGGTGGAGATGTATTGCTCGGAGGGGACGAGGGAGAGGGCAAGTGCTATGCGGAAATAGCGGTAGGAATGAGCGGGGAGGTAGCTGACGTGGGTCTGGTTGGTGCGGCCGACGTAGTGCCACTGGCGGAGGTCGTTGGATCCGTAGATGAACATCATGGGGCGCTCTGTGGCCATCTTGTGGTGGGCGATGTCGGCAATGGCGTACATGGCGTCGCCGAAGGAGAGGGCACGGGAGAGGATGAGGCCGTCGATGGGTTGTGCAGCGGCGGAACCGCTGCCTGCGGAGAAGGGGACGGTGGAGTAGGGGTAGGGGGTGCTGAGGCAGATGACGTATCCGTCCTTCTGCTGGATGTAGGGATGGGGGTAGCCTGGGACGGCTGCCTGGATGACCTTGGTGATGAGCGTAGACCAGGTCTGATCGGTGGTGCTGTAGGCGAAGATGACCTGTGAATCAGCGGTGACGTCGGCACTTGCCGGCGTAGCTGGTATGCATAGTATGCGCGCTGAGGCCGAGTCGTAGAGGAGGACGGCTGACTGCAGGAATGAGATGGGATCGTCGGAGAAACGGATGAGTTTCTGTATGTCGGTCTTAGACTGGAAGTAGGTGAAGAGTTCGTCGAAGACGTGCTCGATGTCGGTCCATGGTCCGATGAGCTGTTCTGACATGGGTACGACGTTCTGCTCGACGACTCGTGCGAGACCGCGAGTGTTGACGAAAGCCACGGACTGATCGAGCTGGCAGACGGACTTCGGGTTGGTGCATACGTCGCGGCTGATGGGGTGTATGGCGGAGTAGGAACCCGTTGAGGATACGGACAGGGCCCAGATGCCGTCGGTGGTGAAAGCGATGAGCGGGAACTGTCCGAACTGTCCTTGTGTGAGCGCGCGGGTGGTGGATGCCATTCCGAGTACGGTTCCTGTGCCTACGGTGTTGATGCCGGATACGGGGAAGTAGTAGGGATTGTTGACCTCGGAGGTGTAGATCTTGTTGGGCATTTCGACGAGGTCGTCGACGGTTGCGGAGTAGGCTCCCGGTGTAGGAGTGATTTGCGCATGGACAATCAATTCAGGCTTCAACGTGAAGGGAATGTCGGCGTAGGCTCCGTTGAGCTGCGGGTGCTGCTTCATGGGGAATATCCAGTGACGCACAGAACCATCAACATATACTTCAATAATGGTCTTGACAGCCCTTGAATCAGGGTAGAAGAAGATGTTCGTGCATAACTGTGCCAAAGAAATTGAGTTTCCTGAACCATAGTCCTGGATGACGGTCTTTGTTCCCTGATCGGTCTGCAGAAGTACGATAACCTTGCGGACGGTCATGTAGGAAAAGAGACTGTCAGTCCATGCGTTGCTGTAGAGCGGGAATCCCTCGTAGAGCCGTTCTTTAAGCGCGGATGCGTTGAGGCGGTGGTTATAGACATATAACGAGGACTTGCCTGTATCCATGGGAAGAAGCAGATTATGCGTCTTGTAGTCGTCGGTCATCTGCTCACGTGCCACGATGCCCTGTGTGTTGATGCCGTCGTTGATCTCGGTGTATGAAGTGGCGAGTGTTTCTTCGAGGTTGAAGGAGTGGAAGAGGTAGAAGTTGGAGGTGTTGCGTAGGGCGGTGATGTATTCGTCTTCGGACATGCGTGGGAGGTCGAGTGCGGCACGTTCCTGATTGTAGATGGATGGGAGGTTCCGAACCTGGGCATTGCGGAGTCCCCAGTTCTGGTCCTTGACGGATATGGATGTGATGAGAGAGTCGGGCTTGTAGGGTGTGACCTGCGGTGAGACGAAGACGTCGATGGACTTGACGATATCTTTCCATCTGTTGCGGAGCTGCGTAAAGGCAGAGGCTGTGCGGTTGCGGTAGGTGAGGGATACTGCTGACGGGTAGTAGGTGAGCACGTTGTCGTAGTCGTTGCCTTCGATGGTGACTGTTCCTCCGTGGATATTGATTCTCACGTTGCCATCACGATATACGTCGGCGTTCTCGAAGCGTACGATGAAGGGCTCCTCGAAGGCTACGGGCATGATGACGGGTGCGGAGTGGAGTATGGATGACCCGTCGTAGAGGCGGTAGCAGTAGCGTACGAGGAATGGTGCGTAGAAGTAGCCTTTCTCGGCTGTGACGGCGTTGGTGCGGTTGATGACGGCCCATGCTGCCTCGGTCATGGCTGACTGCTGCTTGTTGAGCTTGCCGGATGTTCCTGAAGAGGATATGTCGATGTCGTTGATGTCGTAGGCATCGTCCTTGGGTATGGAGATGCAGGTGCCGATGGCACTCGAAGGAGTTTCTTCACCGTATTTCATCTGCCAATCGGAGCAGTACTTCTGGCTGGAGAGTGAGAACTGGAGATCGACGAAGGGTGGCTGCTGGCCGAGGTATTCGTAGGTGGATTGCTTCTGGTTCCAGAGGATGTAGTGGATACCGTTGGTATCGAGGACGACGAGGGTATTGCCTACGGACTCCAGCTTGATGATGGAGGAGAAGGTGTAGATGGTGTATGCGCCACTACCACCGAGGCTTCCGTTCTCATGGAACCAGTAGAGGCTGTCGCCGACGGTGGCCAGGAAGTGGGTGTAGGCTACGGTGGTGTGGACGTATCGGAGACGGGCGACGGTGTTGGATACTTTCAGCGGGTACGTGGCCGGTGTGCCCTTGATGATGGAGGGGCGGAGGGATGCGTCGTGGATCTCGATGTTGGCGGAGAGGGCGAGTGCGCCCTCGGGGGCGGCGAGTTCGTCGGGTGTGAGGCTGAGGCCTTGGAAGCGGATATTCTTGTTCATGGATGTTCTTTTTTATTCGGGTAACCGGGTAATGGGGAGGGGGTTGCCAAGGAATGGCAACATACAAGAGACGGGACATTCTTATGGCTTGGGGATGCTGGACTTGTAGCGCCAGAAGCGGAAGTAGTCGTTCTCGGCATCGGAGTGGCGGACGGGGATGTACTCGTGGGTGATGTAGAGGCGCTGACGACGGGTGAGGGGTGAGATACCATAGTCGTAGAATAGTCCTCCGGGCTGTACGCGTCCGTCGAAGGAGATCTCGTACCAGTAGCGGCGGAGGAAGAAGAAGGGACGTCGGCGGACGTGTTGCACGGTGGTTCCGTTGAGCATGGCGGGGGCGCAGGGGGCGATGGTCCAGGAGCCGTCGATAAACTCGCGGCGCTCAACCTCGCTGACAGTGCCGTCGGGGAGTGTGTCGCCGGGCTTGATAATGCGCTCTGACTGTGTGATCTTGGAGAAGACGCACATGGAGGAGGTGATGGTTCGGGCTACGGAGCGGTGGCAGAGTACGCGGTGGTCGCCGGGACGGTCGGGGAGGAGCTCGCGCTCACGGCCGTCCCGGTTGATGATGAGGACGGTGGAGATCTTTCCGCGTCGGAGGGTTTGGACCTGGAAGGGGAGTGTGATCTTCTGCTTGAGGCGGGAGATGTAGTTCTTGACATCGCGGACGTGGTCGGCGTGGAAGACTTTTTGCTGCTGAGGCTCAGCAACATGCTCTACCTTTTTGGCAGCGGCGGAACCGCTGCCTACGGAGGAACCGGCTGACTGTTGAGCTGCAACGGTTTCGGTTTCCTTTTTCTGCTGCATGATGCGCTTGTGGGCTTCATGGGCGGCGCGGCGCTGACGCTTGATGACGTTGCGCGGGCGGTTGGGGCTATCGGGTGATAATTTCTTCGGCATGGTTTTTTCCTTTTATAATCTGGTAATGGTGTGTGAGACAGAGATCGTCGGTGCGTGAGGGTGAGGTGTAGAACTTGCGGCAGGGCAGTCCGATGCGCATGAGCGGGCAGGAGGTGCATACGAGCTTGCTGATTTCTTGCTGGAGCTCTGCCTTGCGGTTGAGCTGTCCGATGCGTGAGATGGAATCGTCGGGGATGTCGAGCAGGTACATGTCGTGTGACTCCTGGAATTCGCGTATGCGACGCTGCATCTCGGAGGTGTGTGGCATGAGCTTCAGCCAGCGTCCGTAATAGTAGTAGATGCGGCCTGAGACGGGTAGCTCGGTCCGCAGGAGGTCGGGCAGCTGCACGTTGAAACGGTGGATGGCCCAGATGGTGATCCTGTCGTGCAACCGGATGATTTTCTCTTTGATATTCATGATCATATTACAAAATTAGTGAGTGATAATGAGAGTTTTATGATATTTTTTCCAAATTGTGGATGGGATGAGGCTGCGGCAGAACCGCAGCTTACGGTAAATGGGTAGCCTGTTCGTAGATGATCTGCTTGCCGCAGGCCTTGGCGTAGGCGTGTTCGGCGATGGCTCCCGGGGAGTCCTGCCAGTCGGCGAGCATGTAGATGGCGTCGGCGAGTGCGAGCAGGTGCATGTCCCAGAGGAGCACCCATGCGTACCAGTCGAACTTTCCGTATTTGAGATTCTGCCACTTCTTTTCCTCAATGGCCACTTCCTGCTTTGTACGCTCCTGTGACTTCGGGCTGGCGGGGTTGATGACGGCCCATCCGTCGGTGAGGAGGCGGTCCTGGGCCTTGCGGAACTTGGCTTCAATCTTTTTTGAGACTTTCTTGGAGCCGATCTTTCCGCTGATGTAGATTAACTTTTGCTTTGACATGGTTATTGTTGGGTTTATGAGTTGCTGTGACACAGCAATATACTTTATTTTTCATTGTCTCCTTCGCTCATTAGCGATTCTACAAGTTCTTTCTTTGAAGAGAATGCATATTCTTCATAAATGGATGACGGTGTACCCAAAAGATGATAATGAAACATGCCTCCTGAGTTTCTGTACGTCTGCCCCTTGAAGTTGGTCTCTATCTCGCGTTGATTGATAATAATCCCAATGATTTTGGCGCTACGCGGTACGTTATTGTTCATAAACCAAACGACGTCACCGATATCGAACTTTGTATTGATTTCTATCTTCATAACTTGTATATAATTATTTGGTTTTGTATTCTTTTATAAAGAAGCGTCCCCAGCATCTTACATAAATGAAATCATACACTTCTTTTATTGGATAGTATAGGGATTTGACGTAACGGCCTATATCTCTTAATCGATTACATATATCTCGCCGCCACCACCGCCACTTAACATCTGATTGTCGCAGAAGATAGTAACGTGCCGCTTTGACTTTTGAGTAGAATGTATTTTCGTACATGAGTTTTCCATTGACTGTTACATTCGGGTAGCCGTAGTATTCGCAGTACATCATGACGATGTGTTTGTGATCGTCAATACAATAGACCGGCAACAGGCGATCAAAGGTGTCCTGTTCATCGATAAGTTGTTTCAGGGTTCCATTCTTTTCGTCTTTATCCAGTTGTTGTTGCAGCTCGTAGAGCAGACTGCTTGTAAATGGGCCATCTGTATAGCGTTTGAGAATCTTAGCATCAGAGATACGAATGGCGATAATGTCGCCAATGTACGGTGAGCCAATGAGGATGCACGGCACTTTTCCGTAATCGCTTCGTGAATCTACTTGCACAATATGTTTGATGCCATAGTGCTCTTTTACCTTTTTCCATCCCATAGTTTAATTGTTTACATATACTTAATTAGTTCAAACTCATAGGCGAACACCCAGGGATTACGCATCCATGTGCCTTTGCCGCTAATGCGGTCGATAAGGCAGCCGAAGGCTTCGCGTGGCGTAGGTTCACAACATTTATTTCGACACTGATAGGTCCTGACGAAGCTATCTACACCTTCACGCAGACAGTCCTCGATGCTGATATCCTGCAAGCGTTCTACCTTGATGTTGGTGATCCGGATGCGATGGGGCATGAGGTCGGCACGGACGAACATTTTGTTATTCCAACCCTTCGAGTGTGTCACTTCGTCAATTATTGCTTCCCAGTCAATGCCAGGCAGGGCAGGCCACCGGAGCGTTTTATATGCCTGGGCAATGGCCACCTCGTCGTGCCACAGATAGAGAGAATGGTCTTTGATGCGATCGGCTAAATTACCACCGTGGATACTAACCTCCATTTGTGCCATACGTATAGTTCCTTCCGGAACGATGCGGCGGGTCATGGTCTTGGTACCGTCGAGCACGGCCTGCTGTAGACCGTAACGCTCACTGAACATAATTTTCTTCATAACTTTATTTTTTTATGATTATAATTTTCACTTTTTCCATAAGTGCTAAACCTGCGCGTATGAAATTAGTACGAACTATAACTTCTCCATTAGGACGCTGCGCACAAACAGAACCGTCCACAGCATCTTTCATTAACTGCTGTTTCTGCCATTGGGCAAAGTGGCGGGCAACTTCAGCAAAATTCATGTCTTCATCGACTATACAGCGAGTTATTTCTTCCTCCAAGTTATTGCTTACAAATTCCCATACTTCTTCTACTTCAAGGGTGTTGAGGAAATCTTTCACTTCTCGCAACGCCTCGATCTTACCATTTCTAAATGCACTATGGGCACCAATTAAATTGGTTTCATATTTTCTTTCTATCTCAGCTACCAAAACGTTTTTGTTTATATACTGCGCCATATTCAAAATTATTTTTATTCAATATATAATATTTCTCCTTTGTGATAAGGTGATTTTACATACATATCTCCTGTTTCATTAATATAACAGTTGCCAAGATATTTGTCGGTGTCCTTCTCAAATACCTTATCGTCATTCACATACACTTCTTTGTCTTCGAATACTAGTTTCATAACTTATCCTCCTATTATTCCTTTTTTTAAATAATTAGACCACGCACTTGTACCAGAAGTTGTGGTTATAGTGATTTCGACATATTGTTTGTCAGAACAACTACATGTTTCACAACTACACGGAAATTTTCCATTCATACAAAATCTTGAAAGACCATCTGTCGCAAGATAGGGGCATTGTATAACTATACTCATAACTTTACTCTCCTTTCATGTGGTTTATAAAGTCCTCAATAAATCTTTCATTATCAACATCCATAAATGTATCGACATTAGCATGTTTCAAATTTATATAATCGGGAATACACCCATCAAGAAATTTTAAAGCCTTCTTAATAAAGGCATCCTTGCGGATATATTCGATATGATAAGGCAACTTATCTGTCAATTCCGGGGCGCTTGCCTCATGGATGTATATTTTATCTGGTGCCATCATAACTCACAAAACTATTTCTTTTTCAATCCCGCAAATACGGAGAGCATGCTGGAGCTCATGGACATAATCACATCTAATATTAAAACATTCAGAGTCTACCGAATCTACATTTAGCAACAGCCTTTTATATTTATTATAATTTGCAATAGTAAGATGATATTTTTTTTCTTTATTATCCAAATTATGACATCTTGCATGAATTCCTGGAGGCGGTGTAGATTTAGTAAATCCGTTCTTTTTAAGGATTTCTGAAGTGAGAGGGATTGATTCAACCAACTCGATGTTGGAGAGGACATTTCGGGTAGTTTCGATGTTCCCGTCACATGTAATTGAGGTAACTTGTGCGTAAACATTACCATCAAGAAGCCAATCACCAATCATTAAATCTTTTGCTTCCATAACTTTATTTTTCTTTTAAATAATTAGGCCATGCACTTGTGCCAGAAGTTGTGGTTGTAGTGATTTCAACATATTGTTTGTCAGAACAACTACATGTTTCACAACTACACGGAAATTTTCCATTCATACAAAATCTTGAAAGACCATCTGTCGCAAGATAGGGGCATTGTATAACTATACTCATAACTTATTCTCTTTTCTATGTTGATTGCTCAATATGGTCTATTTCTTTTATAGATTGAATACATCCTTTTGGTATCGTCATCAATGAGCATACTTGTTCAGGGTTATATCCATAATTTTGTGCAACTGTGATAACTTTATCTGTCTCCTGAAAAACTACACCATACGTTGTTATTGTTATGGGTTCAACGTTCTCTTTAAAGTCTTCTGGAAACACCCAATTAAGATTTGATGCACAGCTATCTATCCAGTCAATTCTTACAACTTTCATAACTTATTCTACTTTCTGTGCTTTAAGTCCAAGTTCCGAAGCCAAATTTTGAGGAGATGGCTTATATATGAAAACTGGTGTTTGAACGCCAAGGCCAAGTTCGAAGAAATGTTTGGCAATGTTATCAATATCATTCTGTGTAAAATGATATACGCCTGTTGAGTGATTCCTCTTCTTCAATAATTCCTTTGTTGTGAATAGACCAATTTCTTTCTCCAAGTCCACATCTTTCACTTCAAGGGTGTTGAGGAAAGAAAGAACTTCTTGTGACATTCGATATTTACCTTTTGCAATTAATCCTGCCTCATAGGATTTAAAATCCATGTTACTAAAGGCAGTTGCATATTCCTTTATTTCCTTTTCTATCTCCGACACTACAGCGGATTTATCAATGTATTGTGCCATAATCAATCTTTTATATGTTTATCTACAAACTCCATCCATTTGGCAAGTCCCAATGCCAAAGCAATAACGAATATTACTGCGCCAAAGAACGCAAACGCTCCTTTCAATCCCCAAGAAAACCACATTGCAGCGAACAATATCGCACAAAGAGGGGATATAGTTATCAAAAACTTCTTCATATCTTTACCAAATAAAAAATCCACCATAAATGACCCAAGCAAGCATAATAGTCTTTAAATGCTCCATTCCATACCAATGAAAATATTCTTTAACATAATACTTTACGCGTCTTTTCCACCGTAAGAAATCACACATCTTTCCTGTAGATGGCTTCTCATATGTAATAGTTATTGATGTTGAATACAAGTATATTTTCCATACAATGTAATACAATGACCACACAATCATAAGAATTAGATGCCATTTCATGCCTTACTCTCCTTTCATATAGTTTTTGAAGTCCTCAAACAATTCTTCCATAGCACTAAAATCGGTGCTTACAACCCCATAAAAAGCATTATGGAAATAGAACTTGCTATTTAAGTACGCCAATGCCTTCTCAATAAAGGCGTCAGTTTGGGTGTACTCAACACTTTCGTTATTTGCTGGCCTATGTAACCAAGGACGCAAAAACTCTCTACCACCTATATCGGGGTGAATATAAATTTTCTTTGGTGCTTCCATAATCAAAATTGATTTTATTTTAACCCGTTAATTCTTCTGCATTTGCTACAGTATTTTACTCCTTTTTTAACTAATACTTTATTACAACCCTCACACAGTACCAACCCATTGTCGTAAACATGACCTCTTCTTGGATTAAGGATTATGTAATACAAGATTCCATTGCGCCAGAAAGTATTTACTACTTTTGGTTCATGCCGAATTATCGTACGAACCTTGCGTGCTTGTACCTTGTGTGGTTGCACCTTTCTTGTTTGAGTTGTCACATGACTGTGGTGATGCGGACGGTAATAGTGATGAAAATGATGGATGTGAATAGCCATCCCGTCAACGCTGAAAAGTAAAAATAATCCTAAAATAAATTGTTTCATAATTCAATAACTTTATTCTGTTAGTTTCTTTAAGTCATTACACAAAGAATCAAGGATTTCTATCTTAAATGGCGCATTCCATCGAGCACTATTTAAAGCATCCATTTGTTCTTCACTTGGTTTCCAAGTGGTCTTAGGTTGAATACGGTCTTTGAGGGATTTGAGCCATTTTTCACAAGATACGGAGTTTTGCATACCGTTCTCATCCTTACATCTATTTGACTGCTGATACTCTCTTAGAAAAAACAAAGTTTCTTCAATCATCAAAGAATCCTCTTTACTCCAATCAAACCTCTGTTTACCTTGTTTTTCAAGTTCTGTATTGATATATTGCAAGCCGTATTCTAATAACCTTCTTGCATCTTTAAGACTACGGGTGTCCCAATCTATATTTGCACTTCCATCAGACTCTGTAACAAGAACTCTTTGTTTTTCTATTTTTGCTTTTTCTACTATTTTATCAGATTTACCCTCCTTTTCAAGCCAAGCAAGCGCCTTTTTAACCATCGGTACATTTATGTCTTTTTGCTTCATTATTCTAATAATATACTGCCTGACCTCTTCATCTTCTTTATTGATGTTTTGGATTGGTTTTTGCTTTTTGAGCCAAGCGAGTATTTGTTCTCTTGTAAAACCATCAGCAGTAGGAAAATTACTTGAATGCTGATTAGTAAAGTTTCTAATGAGTGCTTTCCTTATCCTTTCATCTTTGCTCTCTGCAGCTTCGGGAACATTATCATTCACCCAATTTTGAATGCCTTCATCAGACTGGTTATTATCTCGCAACACCTTGATTGCTCCGACCAGTTTTTCGTATTTTTCTTTGTAGGTATCCATATTATTTTTCCTTTATTTGTGATGTTTGTTTTTATTCAAAGAGACTCAATTGGATGGGGAATTTGTGCCGCGGCGGAACCGCTGCCTGCGGTGAAGGTGGGGGCACTGGCTTCTCAGTATGTCCGGAAGGGGTGTGCTCGGCTTTCCAGAGGGAATAGAACTCGTCGAGGGCGTCTGTCATGAGGTGGTTGTGAGCGTGGTCCCAATGGGATTTCTTGAATGCCTCGCACTTGGTCGCTTCGGAAACTTTCGGGGGAACAGGGGAAATTTTCGGGGAATTTCCCAATCCTGCTTCCTGTGGCGTTCGGTAGATATGAGCGGGGGCGAAAAGGGCGATGGGGTGGCATCCCTGAAGAGGGATTCTCACGGCTGTCATTCCCATGAGGTAGTTCTCGCTGATGAGGCTGCCCTGAAGCATTTTGCCATTCCAGGGGACAAATACGGGGAATTCTTGTGGGATCATAGGTCGAATAATTGAGATTGAAGTGTGTAATTGTAAACTAATACTTCCTGTTTCCTTCGCGGAGTGGAGCGCAAAGCAGGAATCATACATTTCTTATCGAAAATCTTATAATGCCAATGACATTTGTCGATAAATTCATTTAACACGTCAGACATAAAGTTACTGAGTATAAATTTTCCTTTAATGGAAACTAGCACATCAAGCAACTGCCTGAAATCGTCTTGTGTATATCCGTTATAGTGCTTTTGGTCGCAGTTGATATATGGTGGATCGAGATAGAAAAACGTGTCTTCACTGTCTCTTTCTCGAATAACATCTATTGCATCGTGGCATGAAATCTGCACAAAGCGCAAACGTTCATAGACTTGTTTTGTGAAATTGTTTCTGTGTGAATCAATTGAGACTCCTACGTGTGACCCTCCGGTACCGTTGTCACGTTTCCAGCTCCCTTTTGGCGTGGCCATGATAGACATATTGGTGACCATCCACACAGACCAGGCAATATCTGTTTTTGAATGATACTTCGGATTATTGTAGATTTTCTTTGCCTTTTTATACTCCGATTCAGAATGTAGTGTGTTCTGAATTTTCTGCTGCAGGGCCTCGAAATTGTTGACACACTGTTTATAGAAGGTAATAAGTAAATCGTTTTTATCGTTGATAACTTCAAGAAACGACGGCCCTTTGGCAAAAAACACGGCACCCCCTCCGAAGAACGGCTCACAGTAAATCTTGTGTGCCGGCATCATTCCTAAAACGGCAGATGCCATCTGCTGCTTGCCACCGTAATATGTAATAGGTGTTTTCATACTTTTCTTATCCAAAGTCTAACTGGGGCTCGGTGGTGATTTTCTTTACGCGGTCTATCTCGGAGTCAACGAGGCGCTCAAGACGCTTGGACTCTTGGAGCGATTGGGGAGTGCGGGTCTTGAAATAGTCTCTTTGCGCCTGGCGCATCTGTGAGACGAGGTCGAAAAACTTTTTTGGTGTCATTGTTGTGATTGGGGTTTGGGGTTGCGACAGAGTCGCAACATACTGTTTATACTTTTCGGCGGTTGTGAGGCCGATAGACTTGTCGGGATTGGCGAGAGACTGGAAGCGGTACATGTCGAGGGCTTCAGACTGGCCTTTAACGGGAATCGCCAGGTGGTCGGGGGAGCCGAAGTGGAACTGGTCGTAGACGACGTAGGTTCCGGAGGGCGATGGTGGGAGGTTGTTCTTTATGCTCATTTTCTTTTGGAATTGTTATGGGTTGCGGCAGAACCGCAACTTACGGTGAAATGCGGGACTACCGGGTCTCGGATTTATTTTCCCAGCATTCGGGGTTGTTGCATTGGAATATACAGACATTACCATTGAAGGAAATATTGTCGCCATGCATCATCATTCCACAGACGGGAGCGTCCTTGTCGTACCGTTCAATACCCTTCATCAACTGGCCTATGGTACAGGTGAGGCGGCGCGCGTCAATATCGAGGTCTTCCACGTTCACGTAGGGGGAAAGGAAGGGCTCGAGGTCGAGCGTCACGCGGGCATAGATGCTTTTCCCTGATTCTTCACTGATGTAGAAGATGCAGGTGCAGAAGTTGTCCTGCGGGAGTCCTTTCAAGCTTTCAAGGAGCGCGGCTACGGAACCGCGTATTACGCCCATTTGGTGGTCTTCGTAGTCCTGGCATTTGAGCGGATCGTCGAAGGTGCGGCCATCCTTTGCTACGTATCTTGTCACTATTTTCATTGAGTGATGGGAGTTATGGGGATTATGGGAGTTATGGGGTTAATAGGGCCTTTTTGGCGATGAGGGCTACCTGACGGACGTTCCAGATGAGGTTGTCGACATCGGAGAGTGGCTGATGATGCTTCCAGGACGGGTTTGGGGGGATGAGGGCGTAGGGATTCTCCACTTCGGGATGGATGAGGCCGAGGGTGGCGTGGATGAAGGTGCGTGCGTCGCGTACTTCGTCGTGGTGCCACGGGGTTTCGTAGCCGAGGACGTGGGCGAAAGCGTAGCGGAGGATGGCGATGTCGAAGTCAGTGCCCTGTGTCCAGATGAGGATCTTGCCGGAGGGGGAGGCGGAGCGGATGTCATTGAGCCAGCGGTATAGACTGTCAAGAGCCTTGACGATGGGGATGTCTTGGCCGGTGGTCTGCTCGTAGGGGGCACGTGCCTCGGAGGACTGGCGCGACCACCAGCGGATGGTGTCCATGTCGAAATGGAGGCCTTCCATGGCGCATGATGCGGGGTTGACGAGGGCCGTGAACTGGGTTGCGATAGAATCGCAACATACAGGACTTTCGCCGGTGAAGGAGAAGACGCGTGCGGCAATGGCTATGATGGCCGCTGTGGGACGTGTGGAGAGGGTCTCGATGTCGAGGGCGATGTTGACGGGGGTGTTCATTTGGCTTCGTCGGTTTTTATGGTTTCGGTGTTCTGGGCTATCTCTATGCGCTTGGAGAGGATGTAGAGGTACTGCTCCATGGCATCGAGCTGCTTGCGGAGGAGTATCTGCTGATGGCGGTCGATCTGGAGGAACTGCTGTGAGAAGGTGAACTCGCGTCCGCGGAGGTAGCGGGTGCTGACCTGCTGCTTCTCGATGAGCATGCGCTCGAGGAATGTGTCGCTGGGACGGTAGGCTCGCTCGAAGACGTCCTGAGGTGACCAGGAGCGGTAGTTGTCGCCATCCTCTCCGTATTCGACGAGGTAGCCGGGGGTGAGATGGCGGTTTTCGACGGATGAGATGTCGATGTGACGGTGGAGGAGTTTCTCGGCCTCTCCGAGTGTCATGGGACAGGCCTTGACGGTCTTGGTCCCGGTGAATTGTTTCATTTGGTTCATACTTTTACTTGTTTTTGGGGTTGCTACAGAGTAGCAACATACTTTACTTAGATTTCGATTTTCTGACCCGTGACGGTGCTGATTTTGACGAGCACGTTGAGGGTGGTGTTGGAGTTACGGTTGATGATCTCCTTGAGCTGCTGCGGAGAGAGCCGTATGAGGTTGGCGAACTGGGCGCGCGTGAGATGATGGGCGTCCATGTATTTGAGGCAGATGGTGGCGACCTTGGCGCGGATGTCTGCCTGACGGTTTTCGAATCCATAGTTGTCGGTGGGCATTGTATTAGGGTTCTTGGGGTTTGGCGATGGAATCGCCTGTTAAATGACGGGACTATTCGCGGTTGTGGACGAAGACGTCCATGAAGCTGGTTTCCTCGACTTTTGCAATGACGTAGTCGATCATGGTGGAGGACATGACCTGGACGATGTTTGCCCGTGCGTTCTCGAATGATGAGGCCTGGCAGAGATAATAGACGTTGGTGCGCTTTTCGCGCTTGGTCTTCTCGTCGAGGGTGATGAACTGGAGGCGGGCTTTGTACCACTTGTCGGCAGCGGGATCGTCGGAGAACATGATTTCGCCGTACTGGGCGGGATTGATGTTGACGATCTCGAAATCGCCGCTGATGTAGGACTTCATCTCTTCGGTGATGCGGGCCTCGGCTTCGGTGAAGGAGAGTGCATCTACGACGTAGGTCTCTTTTACTTTCTTCTGTGTGCCGTCTTCTATGGTTTTCTCATAGCGGACGATGCACTCTTTCCATTTGGATGTTACGGTTTTCATTATTGCCATTGCTGCTTAAATTTTTTGATTAATTATTTCGTTGAAGTTGCTATGGAATAGCAACATACATAACGTTTATGCTATTTACGGTTTAAGATGGACTGAATGTAGGTGAGGTCGGAGGGGGTGACTTCCTTTTCGGTTGTTGGCATGGATGGCGTATCGGGGGGCTGCCATGTGATGCCGAGGCGTGCGAGCGTGCCGTTTGCGCTCTTGGCCTTGAGGGCGTCGATGATACGCTGGGGATTGCTCTCGCTGGGTATGGATTGGATTATGGCCTGCAGCCGCTGCCGTTCCTCTTCGTCTTTCTGCTGCTGTTTCAGGCGGGCCTTCTCGGCAGCTGCCTCAAGCCAGGACTTTCCTTTTGGCTGCTGAGGCTCGTCGGCATATTCATTATTTTCTGCAGTGGCGGAACCGCTGCCTGCGGATAGGAAGGAGTCCCAGGCTCCCTCCATGATGCCGACATAGTAGCGTGGGTTGAAGAGGAGGTCAAAGGTGATGCGCTTGCCTGAGCGTCCGTCAGTGAGACGTGGAGAGGCTGCTGCCTTTTGGATGAGCTTGTCGATATCGGCCACGGAGTAGTCGGCTATGAAATTTCGTACGGCCTGGCATCGTTCGTCGGACATCTTTGTGCAGCGGGGAACGCTCTTTCCGGTCATTGTCTGATTGAATCTTTCCATGATCCCGTCGAAGAATTTTTTCGAAAACGCTCCTTTTTTTTCTTTTTTTGAGGGGGGTATAGGGGGTGTAGGAATAATAGGGGGAGCGGGGGAAATAAGGGGAGAGGGGGAAGCAGGGGGGATGTTTTCTGTGCCCTCGGTGTGCCCTTCTTGTGGGGTTGGTGTGCCCTTCGTGTGCCCCTCTATGGGGTTAACGAGTTGATTTTCATTCAGTTGGGTGTGCCCCTTTTGTGCCCCTTTTTTGTCTGAGGTGTGCCCTTGGTGTGCCCCTGATAGAATGGTGTGCCCTTGGTGTGCCCCTTTTGTGCCCTCGGTGTGTCCCTCTATGGGGTTAATGGGTTGATTTTCAATGGGATTGGTGTGCCCGACGTGTGCCCTTATTGTGCCCTCGGTGTGTCCTTGGACTGTTTTAAAGCAGTGGCTGAGGCTGTGCCATTGCTCGATGTGAATGATTGAAAACGACCTTGTGCCCTGAATGGTGATGATGCCTTCCTGCTGTAGGTGAGATAGCGCCGTGCGTAGTTCCTTGTGGGAGATGCTGAGGCTGTCGGCGAAACGTCGTGTGGATATGTTGACGTTTCCGTCGGGTGAAGCCAGTGACAGCAGAGCGAGGCGCAGTAGCAGGCGCATGGTGGTGGTGTCGTAGTAGGACCACGAGAGGAAATCGGATGTGATGATGAGGGCGGGGTCTTGCATCTTTTTGTTTTGAGGGGTTGGCTTGCGATAGAATCGCAACATACGGTACTTACTCCGGGCGGGGCTTGCATGGGGGCTTGCTGGCGTGTTCGACGTAGCGGCGAAGGATGCGGCAGTATCGTCCGTTGAGGGCGTTGTGGGCATCCTGGCAGGACAGGCATGTGAGGTTACATCTTATAGCCATGGCGCCGACGGAGTTTACGGTTGTGGATGATCTGCATCCTGATGCCGAAGATGACTGTGACGGCGATGGCTGCCAGGGTGATGATGATGCCGGTGAGTCCTGGCGTGATGCCTCCGATGAAGGTGAGCACTGCGACGGTAGCGGATACGAGGAGTGCGCGTGTGAATTGTTGACCGTTCATAATTTCTCTGTGTTTAATGGGTTTTACTTTGTCCCCGGAGCGGGAATCGGACCCGCGACCTGCCAGCCATGGTTCTAACATTCTCAACAATATGGCACTTCTGCGGCTGACTGTTCTTCCACTGGACTATCCGGGGGTGAAAGGGGGGATGCTGAACTCGAATTAGATATGAAAAGACTAAAGTCAATCAGGATGTTGCATCCCCCTGGTGCACAGGCGTTTCTCGCGAAGGGCGCTATGCTACATTAACGTTATGAGTATAAGAATATAATTAGGAAAACGTTTTCAGCGTGCGTATTGGGCGAGTAGTGCGTCTCGCTTGAAGAGGAGTTTGCCCTGCTTGTTGTCTCCGCTTTTGATATGGGGGAAGCGGTCCTTGATGTGGCGTAGGCGGTCTGGGGTGATGTTGAGGATACGTGCTGCCTCCTCAGTGGTGACCATGATAGGGTCTTTCTCGAGGTGGCGGCTGATGCGCTGCTCTACGAGGATGGCAACCTTGCGGGACAGGTCGTCGAGGAACTGTGCGTAGGTGACCTTCTGGTCGGGGAAATAGATGGTGTTCATAGGGCTGTGGTTATTGGATTCTTGTTACGGTGATGGTCTTGGCTTCGTTCTGCTGGTTGACAGAGAACTTCCAGCCGTTGATAATGCTGATCTCGGTTGCTGTCTTACGGACGGCGTTCATCCGTTCGATGGGGAAGGATTCTTTTTGTCCGATCTGCATTAACTTGATAACCGGTCGAATTGGCTTTTTTTCTTCCATTTTCTTGTAGATTTAGATATTTATTACTAACTTTACGGTGCAAAGATATACAAAATGTAGATAATCTACAAATTGTATAATTGCAAAAATAAACAATTTGTAGATTTTTAACGTTTTTGACGAAATGAACAAGAAAGAGATGTTAGAAAGTCTGATAAACCATTATACAGATGGTAATCAGGCTAAATTTGCCCTAAAACTGGGCATTCCAGCACAAAACATAAGTGCATGGATAAAGAGAGATACGTTCAATGCTGAACTCATATATGAAAAATGTGAAGATGTTTCTGCAGATTGGCTTCTCTCTGGAAAGGGGGAAATGCTAAGGGATAATCAACAAATTGTTGATATGTCATTATTGAAAGAAGATCATAAAAACAAAGAATTATTGGATTTGTGTAAATTGTTGGTGGCAAATTACCAACAACGTGATGAGGTGATGGCTAAATTGGTTTCTAAAGTAAGAAGTTTATAAACAATTGTGTTGTGGATCAAGTTGTATTTTATAAAAAATGTGACGAGGTTCTCTCATTACTATTGAGAGATAGCCCAGTAGATTTAGATAAGATAAGGAAGATCTCACCGGAATACCATCGTGCTATATTACAAGAGTTTGAGGAAAAGAATTTGATAAAAATTGAGTCTTTTTCTTATTATTCACCTACAGACGATGCAAGAAAATTGTATGACAGTAGATATTATGAAATTCAAGCAGAGGAGAAGAAAAAGGAAATAGAAAGAGATGCATTATCTGAACGCAGTGTTAAAAGTGCTGAAGCATCTGCTGAGGCTGCGAGAAGTTCGGCAAAAAGTGCCATGGAAGCGAATATCATAGCCAGGAAGTCAAATAAGAAGGCTCGCAATTCAAATATAATAGCAATTTTTTCTGCTTTGATTTCTTTTGCAATTTTATGTGTGTCTATATTTAAATGCTCATCTGAGAAATCGTTATATGAAAAAAAGGAAACGGCTGTTAGTAGAATTGGAAAATATACGTATATGGATGGAAAAAAAATACTCCATTTGAAGGGTGATTGTTCTGCCGTATATAAAAGCCACAGTTCACAACCGGTAAAACCTCAGGCATCATATAGCGTTACCTATGAAAATTTAGATAAGGTTTGTAGCAAGTGTGTATCTGAACAACAAATGGACACATTGATTAAATTTGCGAAAAAGAATGTTGGAATGATTAACTTGTATAATGCAATGAAGCATGATGATTACGACGTTGTCCCTTTTGACCAATTTATAAAGGATATGGAGGATACAAATAATGTTACTACTCTTTACCACACCTTGATTAAAGATAACTATGATATTGGGACGTTTGAAGAGTTCCGTGCTTCTATGTTTCCTGAAGGAAAATAAACTCTGCAGATTTTTGCGTAATTGCATGAATGGTAAGTAGATTTTAATGAGTATAAATAATAATTGACAGATATGGAAATAACACAAAAAGTTGAGAATTATGTTGTAGTGGCAAATGGTATTATCAACGTCTTTGAAAGCAGTGAGGTTTTACTTGAATTGCAAGGAGGCGAAAACCTAACCATGAAATTTAAATTTGGAGTCGATAATAATAATCCACATCCTCATTTTTACAAAGAAGTTGATGAAGATACTTTGATTTGGACAATCTTCAACCTTAAGTTTGATAATTCTTCTATTGGTATATCAAAACCTATTGAAATAGGAGAATACAGCGATAATCAAAAAATGTATTTTACTTGTCATGTGAAAGCCGTAAATATTGAAAACGGAATTTTTTTCATTATTTACACTTTCTGGAAAAAGGAGGATTAATATGGGAAAGTGGGACAAAAACACGAAAGGTGAAGTTCAGCAAGATAAAAAGCAAAGTTCTTGGAAAAAAGATTGGGTTGGCAAAATAAACCAATATTTAGGGACCGGACGCAATGCCAAAGACTCTATTATTTATTTGGTAATAAAGTATTCCTTCATTGTCGCAGGGGTTATAACCGTATTGGTTATTATTAATTATTGGTTTTTTCGAGATAATGATAATAAAGTTCCTGATATAGTAAGTGATATGAAAGTCATTTGGGAAATTGTTACTCCAATAATAACTCTTGCATTGGGGTATGCATTTGGTAGGAATGAGAAATAGAATATGAAAAGAGTCTATTATTATTTGCAGACCTTGAACATAAAGATCGACAAGATGCTCCGTCGTAAGATGGATGAGGGCGCCTACACCAAGTTTAAGACAGAACACGGAAAGGAACTTTCCACGGCTGAAATATTCAATATCTTACGTGATCTGGATAAGGTGATGCATGGCGAGATGAAATTGTCGGAATATGTGGAGAAACGGGGGACTGTTTACCTGGATGAAAAGATACAGCCTTTGTTTGTGATGGAAAGACAGAAAAAAGATTCGGAAGAAAGTCATGGGCTGATTGACAGAAGATTTAAAGTTAAGATGGATCAGAAAACAAACCAAAGTAACGTATCTGATAAGAAAAACGTTAAAACCTTCACAACAGACGAACTCCGTGAGATTGCTTTGAACAGTTCGAAGAAGCGTTCGTCAATTCCTATATGGTTAATAACCTTGGCTTTTATTGCGCTGATAGGAGTTGTTTTGTTTTTGGTTGCTATGCCACAGCAACATACACAAAAAGAAGTGAATTCTTTATATAAAAAATCCGCAGTTACGCCTCAAAATGGAAATGTATTCGTGTGTACAAGTGAGACTTCAACAAAATACCATAAAAATCTTCGTTGTAGAGGCTTGAAGTCGTGTTCTGCTGAAATTGTAGAGGAGGATCTGACTAATGCGGAAGACATGGGGTATGAGAAATGCCGCTATTGTTATCGTTGACCGTGGGATGAGGCTTTGTCGCTGGTGAAAGAAAAAGTCCACATACCACATTCCTGAGATGGGGACTTTTTTTGTATGTTGTTTACATTGAATTTTCAAGGCGGGATTCGAACCCGCGACCAACCCTTTCGTTAGGAGGGTGCTCTATCCACCTGAGCTACTTGGACAGGTTGTTATTCTGTTGCAAAGGTAATACAAAAAAATGGAATTTGCAAGTTAAATAATAAGAAATAAAGAAAATTAGGGGTGATTGTTTGGTGATTTGTTTAGAAATGGTTATTTTTGCGGCAAGATATATTTACGTCATGAATCCTTCCGTAATTCCAATCCATCGGATAGAGAACTATACAAGTGCCCTTAAACTTGGTGTCAGGGGTGTTCCGGTTCTTAGGGCTAACGACTATTTCGTCGATGATTTTGTAACAGTCGATGGCGATGCCCCTAAAAAGTTTATAGGTGTCTATGATTACAGTATGCTTGATGGTAAACACAAGTCGAATCGAAAGAATTGGATAAGGTATATTGCAAAGACTGGTCACAAGTGGTATCCTATAGAATCTATCACGGAATTGTTACTAAACAAACTGGGGGTTATCTTCGGGCTTCGAATGGCAGAGTCCCGCATAGCTATGATACGGGGCCAGTTGCGTTTTCTCAGTAAGTATTTCTTAGATCCGTCAAAAGAGGAACTGGTTCACGGAGCCGATATAATTGCCGGTTATTTAAATGAGACTCCGCGTTATGTTGAAGAAGTGGATGAACAGAAGATGACGCGAGAACTGTTTACACTACAGGTTATCGAAAATGCCGTTTCAAATCTCTTCCTTCACCAGAGGGATGATATTATGCACGACCTTGTAAAACTTATCATATATGATGCTTTGGTCGGTAATAACGATAGGCATTTCTTTAATTGGGGTGTGATACGTTCTGTAGAGAATCGTTTCCAGCCTTATTTCTCTCCGGTTTATGATACCGCTCGCGGTTTGTTTTGGAATTATTCAGAAAAAAGGATTACGGATATTGTCGTATTAAACAAGACTATAGATAATCACATCAAAAAGTATTGTACTAATTCACGTCCTAAAATAGGTTGGGAGGGTGAAAAAGATTTGAACCACTTTAAGTTATTCGAAAAAATATATAAAAATGAATACTATATTTCTTCAAATGAGATAAAATCATTACTTTTGCAACCCGTATTGGATAATATGCTAAATGAAATACGTGTCAATTTCATTCCTCTTATGAGTGAGAATAGAGTAATAATGATAAGTAAGTGCTTGGAATATCGATTTACCCAAATGAGAAGATTATTATGAAGAAGTTAAAGAAAGCATTAACCCGTTTGTTCTGGTCGGAAAGCCAAAATGACGTTGTCTTGGCGTCAGACGATGATGCTACGTTCAAAGTCAGTCTTGGCAAATTGCCTGTAGGCACACTTCTTTATATGAATGGTTTGTGGCATTTCAGTTATAGCGACGAATTTAAAATGCAGAACCAAATATTGCCTTTGGCAAATTTCCCCTCAAAAGAAAAGGAGTACACTGCTCGTGAATTGTGGCCTTTTTTTACATCACGTATTCCAAGTAATGCCCAATTGCAAATAGAGAAGGATACCCCTACAGAAGACTTGGTTAGTCTTCTTATGAAATATGGGCGTAAAACCGTATCTAATCCATATGTTTTGAATCCAGTATTATAAACATCAGTACTTTATCGGCATAGATTAAAAATGGAAGTCGTTTTGCAACGTCTTCCATTTTTAGGTTGTGTTATTTTGCCATTCGTTTTTCGTAGGCTTGCATTTCTTTTTCTACGGTACAGTCGAGCAGTTTTGCGTATGTCTCGCGCGTCTGCCGGGTACTGGAGTGGCCGAGGATCCTGGCTATGACTTCCATGTCAACACCGCCTTCATTGAGCAGCATGGTGGCTCCTGTGTGGCGGGCCCAGTGGGAGGTAATGGGTTTGTCAACCTTGGCGGACTGTGCGACCACTTTCAGATACTCGTTGTACTTGATGTTTGAGATGACAGGCAACTTGCCGTTGTATTTGTCAAGAATAGCCTTTGCCTTCTTCATCAGGAGGAAAGAAAACTCCTTTCCGGTCTTGCCGCGTCTGCCGTTGTATGTAGTTACACCATCGCGGTTGTCCATTTTTTCCACATCAAAATTCGCAAGATCGATATAAGAGAGGCATGTGTATGTCTGGAATACGAAGACATCGCGCACTCTCTCTAGGCTCTTTGTCGGCATGATGGCGGTCTCTATCTTGTGGAATTCCTCCTTGGTCAGGTATTTCTGCAGTCCGGAGTTCTTTTCCTTTTCGATGTGCAGCCATCTGTAGGGGTTTCGTTTGAGATACCCTTCATCGATGGCGTCCAAGATGAAAGAGTTCATGAAACGGTGGTAATTGTTCCATTTTGAGTAGTTCTTCATCCCGGTAGCGCGGAGAGACTCGTCCATCAGAATGATATTCTTGTCTGTAACCTCGGAGAAGAATCTGATCTTTCCGTAGTTTTTCAGCCAACGCATGAAGCGATCGTATCTTTCAACGGTGTCGGCTTTCTTTCCGTAGGCACGAACTTTCACACGGTCTTCACAGAACTTGATAAACGAACGTTCATCCACAGTGTTACTTTTCAGTCTTGCCGGGATCTCGTCGATGTTTAGGTTTCCGCATGACAGCATCTCGTTTATTACCTTACGCACTTTTATCATCAGCGTTTCAAGTGTTTGCTGAATTTCCTGGGCATCGAGTCTGTTGATTACCTGGCCGTTTTTCCATTGTTTTGGTAAAAGCCTTACGCCTGTAGTCATAAACTTCTGGTGGCGTTCAAACGTGATTCTCAGTTCTACCGAGCCTTCTTTGTGGCTTGATGCTTTTTTTCGCCTGTCATAAACAAACGTTAAAATTGGTGTACTAATCATAATTTCTCTAATTTGTTAATTGTTACTTATCTAAAATAATATTTGGTATTACATTCTGAAAAAACTGGTATTACATTCGGTATTACAAATCCACATTATGTCAACTTATGAAAACCGTTATAAACACACTTTTTTGAAAGGGTCTCTATCCCCTTATAGTGCATGTAAACAAAGACTTACAACGATAAGTAACTGAGGGTCAATAAAAAAGACAGGATACCTGTATGTTGAGGTATCCTATCTTTTTGCGGAAGGTGAGGGATTCAAACCCCCGATACCCGAAAAGGGTATACCGGATTTCGAGTCCAGCGCGATCGTTCACTCTGCCAACCTTCCTCTTTCGGTTTGCAAAAGTAATACTTATTTTTGGTTCTACAAAATTTTTCTTATCAAAAAAAGTGTTTTTAAATTTTAAATCTCTACAAGGCTGTTAAACTTGTTCGTTTTTTTTGCATCCAATAATCGGTTTCCATTCAGGAGAAACATTATTAATCAATTAAATGAATAGGATATGAAGAAAATGATTTTGCTGCTTGTTGCAGCGTTTACAATGACTGGTGCTTTCGCGCAAGACAGTAAAGGTGAGAAGAAAGAACGTAAGCATTTTGACCGTACCGAAATGATGGTCAAGGAGTATGGACTCAATGAGAAGCAGGCTGCTCAGTTGAAAGAATTAAACGAGAAATATCCCGAACTTCAGCGTTTTGGAGGCAGAGGTCGCCACGGACGTCGTCCCATGATGGGTGGTCGTGATGGCGGACAGTTGGATGGCAACACCGGAGCTTCGGCTCAGCAACGCCCGGAGCGTCCTTCAAGAGAAGAAATGGAGAAGCGGATGACTGAGCGCCGCCAGAAGCAAGAAGCATACGACAAAGAACTGAAAGGTATTATGACCGAAGACCAGTTTAATGCCTATCAAAAGAAGCGCGAGGAGATGCGCAGCCGTTTTCCCCGTCGTCGTTAAAACAGGGTTTTCTTAAGGGTTTATTCATGCTTGTTAGGTGAGAACCCTGATTCTATATGGTTAGTTATTAATTTTAAAAAGAAACGCCCGCTCTGAGAAGAGCAGGCGTTTTGCTTTTAATTGTTTTTTCTTGAATAGATTAGAGACCGAGCTTTTTCTTGGCGTCAGCGGCAGCATTGTCGATAGCTTCACCAGCCTTTTCTTTGGCATTGTCAACAGCCTCGTTAGCCTTGTCAACAGCAGCATCCTTAGCATCCTTTACAGCACCAGTGGCAGCGTCGGCAGCACCTTCAACGGCGTCTTTGGCACCTTCAACAGCGTCGGCAGCCTTTGCGGTAGCGTCAATACCCAGAGCCTTCAGGGCATCACCTGCACCCATCAGGGCGTCAACACTCTCAGTAGGAATGGCAGTGATACCAGCAACGAGAGAACTGATGGCAGCATTGTCACCAACAACAGCCTTAATCTTGTCAGCATTCTCCTTCAGGAAACCCTGAACCTTGCCAAGATACTCCTTAGCGAGTTCGGGATTGGCAGCGATGAAGCTGGCAACCTTGGCCTTGATAGCTTCAAGAGCGGTCTGCAGAGCGCCTGCGTCCTTCTTCTCAATTTGCTCAGAGAGAGCAGAGATAGCCTCCTCGGCAGCAGCGTTTACGTCCTCAACTACAGCTTCTGTAGAGTCAACGACTTCCTCAGTTTTCTGCTGAGCCTTGTTACCGCAACTTGCGAAAGAAATAGCCACAACGGCCAAAGCCATTACAAGAATTTTCTTCATAATTTTCAGTTTTAAAGTTAGTAAATAAAAAAGTTTCTCTATAAATTTCGGTGTCAAAGATACATTTTTTCCACATACGTTGTTACATTTGTTTAAAAGTTTTAACATAAATCGCTCCTTTCTTGTGCTTTATGCTTTGTTCTCATTTTTTTTATGTACATTTGTGGCGATGAAAAAGATATTGCTTTTCTTAATGCTGCTGCCCGTCACAGTGATGGCTCAGAAGCGTGCTCTCTATGAGTTCAAGAAGAATATGCCTGTCTATTGTGACTCGCTCATTGCTGATATGACTTATCCGTTGGCATGGGGACAGTCGGAGGTGAAGGATTTCGCTGAATGGAAGCGTTTGGCCAAGGCCAAGGTTTTCGAGTGTATGATGACGCCGCCGCCTGCCCCGCAGTCTTGGGATGTGAAGATTCTTGCCGAGGAGCAGCGCCAAGGCTATATAGCCCGTAAACTGGAGTTTCAGTTGAGCAGGTATTATAAAGTACGCGCGTATATGCTCATTCCTCAAGACGGCAAGAAGAAACACCCGGCTATCAACTTGCTCCACGACCATGGTGCCCACCTCTTCATTGGCAAGGAAAAGATGATACGTCCTTTCGATGAAGATTCTGTCATATTGAAGGATGCTGACGACTGGCAGCCGATGGTCTATGGAGGACAGTATTGGGGCGACTATCTGGCTCAGAATGGATTTGTAGTGTTTTCTGCCGATGCACCCATGTGGGGAGAGCGCGGACGTGCTGAAGGTGTCGATCGCAGCAAGTATGATATGATTGCTGGAAATATGCAGATGTATGGCCGTTGCCTTTCGGCTTTTATGACCTACGATGATATTGCCTCTACGGAGGTGTTGGCTTCGTTGCCCGAAGTAGACGCCAGTCGTATTGGATGTGCCGGATGTTCCATGGGTGCCTATCGCGCCTGGATGCTTTCGGCCTTGAGCGACCGGGTGAAGGTGGGAGCTGCCGTCTGCTGGATGGTGACCAGCGATGTTCAACTGACCTTGAAATACGGGCGCTCGGAGAATGGCGGCTTTGCCAATTGCATTCCCGGACTCCGTCAGTATATGGATTATCCTCATATTGCCTCGCTGGCATGTCCGAAACCTATGCTTTTCATCAATGGTTCCAAGGATAAACTTTTTCCGGTGCCTGGTGCAGAAAAGGCTTTTCGGGAGATGCATGCTGTTTGGGATAGCCAGGGAGTAGGAGAACGCCTGGTAACGGAGATGTGGGATATGCCCCACGGATGTCCTCCTGATGCCCAGAAGCGGGTTATGGAGTTTTTGAAAAAACACTTGTAAATGAGACTTCTATGATTAAGGAATACCAACTTCGCGTGTTGCCGCAACAGGCTTTCAATGAATCCACCATCAAAGACTACCTTTCGCGTGAGGAAGGCATAGATATGCGTTCCCTCAACCATGTGCGTGTATTGAAGCGTAGCATTGATGCCCGTCAGCGCACTATATTCGTGAATCTGAAGGTACGCGCCTATATCAACGAGGAACCTTTGGATGATGCTTATCTTCATACGGAGTATCCTGATGTGAGCAACCGTCCTCAGGTCATTGTCGTGGGAGCAGGCCCCGGTGGGCTCTTTGCTGCCCTGAAGTTGATTGAATTAGGCTTCCGCCCCATTGTGTTGGAACGAGGAAAAAATGTCCGGGAGCGAAAGCAGGACTTGGCATTAATTACCAAGACACAGCATGTAGATAGCGAAAGCAACTATTGTTTTGGTGAGGGTGGGGCAGGTGCCTATTCTGACGGTAAGCTATACACCCGTTCCAAGAAACGCGGCAGTATCGAGAAGATTCTAAATGTGTTCTGTCAGCATGGTGCTTCTACCAATATCCTCGCTGATGCACATCCGCATATAGGAACCGACAAACTGCCTCGGGTCATTGAGAACATGCGCAACACAATCCTTAAGAGCGGCGGCGAAGTGCATTTCCAGACCAAAATGACGCGCTTAATTATCGAACATGATTCCGTTGTCGGTGTTGAAGCAGAATCTCTCCAAACGCCCAAATCTGCATCGGAGGATTCTTCACTCATCACGCATCATTCTTCACTTTCATTCTCTGGCCCTGTCATCTTGGCTACAGGCCATTCTGCCCGTGATGTCTATCGTTATCTTTACGAGTCAGGTATCGAGGTTGAAGCCAAAGGATTGGCCATCGGCGTTCGTCTGGAACATCCCAGCCATTTGATTGACCAGATACAGTATCATCATAAGAACGGGCGTGGCGATTATCTGCCTGCAGCCGAGTATTCTTTCGTCACACAGGTAGATGGGCGTGGTGTCTATTCTTTCTGTATGTGTCCTGGTGGTTTTGTCATTCCTGCGGCTACGGGGCCTGAACAGATTGTAGTCAACGGAATGTCACCAGCCAACCGTGGTACTGCATGGAGCAATAGTGGGATGGTAGTCGAGATGCACCCAGAGGACGTTGCTGGTGATAGTCCGTTGCGGCTGATGGAATATCAGGAACAGCTGGAACGCATCTGTTGGCAGCAAGGTAACATGAAGCAGACGGCTCCTGCCCAGCGAATGGTGGATTTCGTAAATGGGAAAGTAAGTTACGATCTTCCCAAAAGCAGTTATGCTCCGGGGGTGATTTCCAGTCCGTTGCATTTCTGGTTGCCGAAAGAAATCAGCCGCCGCTTGCAGCAGGGCTTCCGAAAGTTCGGAAGCATGAGTCATGGCTTTCTCACCAACGAGGCCTGTCTGATAGCCACCGAGACACGTACCTCTTCGCCGGTGCGTATCCTTCGCGACCGTGAGACTTTGCAGCACGTTCGTATCCAAGGACTCTTTCCTTGTGGTGAAGGTGCCGGTTATGCGGGAGGCATTGTGTCGGCAGGTGTTGACGGAGAACGTTGTGCAGAGCGTGCTGCCGATTATTTGTCGGCAATGATGTGAATATCGCGTTGTGGGAAAGGTATCTCAATACCTTTTTCACCGAGCACGTCGTAGATGCGTTCCATGATATCGCTTACGGCATAAATCTGTTTCACGGCATCAACCCAGCAGAGCAGTTTGAAGTTGATGCTGTTGTCGCCGAATTCGGTGAACACCACCTTTACGGGCTTCTTCTTGTCCACGTAGGGGTGCTTCATGTCTGTCACAGCCTTCTCAACTGTTTCCATCACCTCTTTCATCTTTGAGTTATAGGCTACCCCGAAAGGAATCAACGACAGCACATAGCCGTGGTTCTTGGTCAGGTTGCGGTAGTTTTTGGTGAAGAGTTGTGAATTGGTGAATGCAATGATCGTACCGTCAATGCTCTCCACCAGCGTTGAGGTGTAACTGATGGAGTTTACCTTTCCTTTCGTGCCGTCTATCTCTATCCAGTCGCCCACTTTCACACGACCGGCCATCAGCGAGATGCCGTAGTAGATGTTTTCGATGATGTCTTTCAATGCAAAACCGATACCGGTAGAGAGACCGCCTGATACCACCACAAGCCAGGTGTTGTCAACATGGAAGATAGCGAGCGAGATGAGTAGCCATGCACCCCAGACGATCACTTGTATTACGTTCTTGCCCATCACCGTCCGTGAAGCCGCAAGTTTCTTGTCGCCCTTACTCAGATGTAGTTTTAGAATAGAAAGGCTCACGCGATTGATGTAGCCGAAAAGGAAATAGAGGGCTACTACTATCAGCAGCGTGAAGACACTCATCTTCAGGTATTTCTGGTCGATGAAGTCTGTCGTCATGATGCGCTGCGTCAGTTCTCCCAGGTTGAATACGTCAGCAGCCCAGTAGATGGAAATCCATACCGAGGCCAGAATCATCCACGGTAGCAGCACCCTATAGACGAAGCGGAAAGCCCAGGTCTCCGTGATGGGACGCTCATAGATGTTGTGGCGGTCGCTATATGTCTTCATCCATCCCACTAGACAAGTGATGGTCAGGATACACGTGAGTTGCATCGTCCACCATATCAGTATCTGAACAGCCATCAAAGTGTAGCCATACCAGGCACAGCCGACGCTAACGGCAAAAATGGCCAGCGTGATATATGAGTAGTTCACGTCGCTTTGGGGAATGCGTTTGCCGTGGCGCCTGATGGCACTCCATTGCCAGAACGCTGAGAGAAGCAGCAACGGCGGGAATATGAGGTTCACCAGATAGTTGGGGATGAGCACGATGCGGAAGGCAATCACCATGAATCCTACGAACAGCAGCGGGGCATAGATGCGCATGGCACTTCTGATTTGCTCGCCATCCACGCGCAGAAGCAGCGATATCAGCACTACCGAGAGCATCCACATGTACTGCACCAGCAGCTTCGAGGCCATGATAAGGAAGTTCTGGCTTACGGTCAGTCTCAGCACCATCAGGATGATTGCCAGTGTGACGGCCGATGTTGCGATGATGATGCAGGTGCGTTTCCTTAGGAAAGCCTCTGAGCGGAAGCGTTTGGGTATCAGGTAGCGTATGGCAAGGGTATTGAGTACGAAGGCAATGAAACCGTAGAGCGCGATGAAAGTGAACAGGAAGAAGATGTAGCGCGAGTCCCATTGCGATTTTACTTTCATCGGGCGGTATTTTTCTTTCACGCTCGACATGGTATATTCCACGTACGAGTTAAGCCGTCCAAGAATCGTGAAATAGTTCTGGTCTCCGTTGCGGAAAATGTCGTTTTGTATTTCGTTGTAGCGTTTCGAGGCGTAGTCGTTCAGGTATTGCAGCCTGTTTTCCGTCCGGTCGTAAATCTCGATATAGTCCTGCATCTGCTGCTTGTTGTCGCGGAAGGTGTTACGGATATTCACGGCATAGGTCAAGCAAACGTTGCGGTCTATCTTTGCCCTTTCGGTCAGTCTCCGGGTCTGCATGGTCTTCAGCGAATTGATGAGCGAGTCGTAGCGAGCTATCTCTGTGTCAAAGTATTCGATGTAGTTGCGGAAGGGCATCGTAGCCTGCTTAAACTTCTTGAACTGTTCCGTAGCCTCATGGCATGCGTATGCTTGGTCAAATACATACCCCTCTTTCTGCGAATAGAGCATCAGGGCATTCTGGTTGCTCCGTTGCAGAGTCTCGATGAGTTCCCGGAAAGTGTTCTCATTGCGCTTCTTCGTCAGTTCGGAGTTCTTTTCCTGGTCGTGGTGTGTATCGGTGAGTTCTTGTCGCAGGATGTTGAGAGTCTTCTCGAGATCCTGTTCTTTGAGCACGGCATGTGTCTGCACAAATGCTCCGAGGAGTATTATCAGAATGAGAAATTTCTTCATTTTTTCTTGTTTTGCTTGCAAAAGTACATATTTTGCCTTAACTTTGCAAACAATAATTTTTAATAAACTGTAAAATAATGATACTCATAGCAGATAGTGGCAGTACGAAGACCGACTGGGCTTTTGTTGAGAATGGTGAAATCAAGGAGCGCATAGAGACTCCGGGCATTAATCCCGTCCACATGTCCGAGTCCCAAATCAACGAAATCATAGACTCTCTGGATTCTTCGCTTTCCGCTAATCAGTCATCTGTTTATTTCTATGGTGCCGGTTGCATCCCTCCTTATATAAATAAGGTGGAAAAAGCGTTGGCTTCCCAGTTCTCAGACGCTGAAATCCATGTGGAGAGTGATATGCTTGGAGCTGCCCGTGCACTCTTCGGCCATGAAGCAGGCATTGCCTGCATCATCGGAACTGGCAGCAACACATGTGTTTACGACGGTGAGAAGATTACCGACAATATACCTCCGATGGGATATATCCTCGGCGATGAGGGTAGCGGGGCCTATCTTGGCCGCGTTTTCCTACAGCACCTTTTTAAGCGCCAGCTCTCCGACCAGCTTCGCGAGGAATTTCTTCAGGAGTTTAACCTCACCTACGCTGATGTTATCGATAAAGTTTATCGTCAGCCTGGAGCCAACCGCTTTCTGGCATCCCTTTGTCCTTTCATTCGTAAACATATGGACGACTCTTCCGAAGTGGGAACTGATGGGAGCACCATTGGCTTTTTCGTTCAATGTGCCTTTGAAGATTTCTTCAATTTCAACATCTACCCCTATGACCGCAAGGATCTCCCCGTTGGCTTCATCGGTAGTGTAGCTTGGCATTTCCGCGAGTACCTTAACCCGGTATCAGAGAACATTATGGAGTATCCTGTCAAGGAAATCCAGCAAAGTCCCATGCAAGGCTTGGTTCGCTTCCACTCCGTACATAAAACTTAAAGTCCTTTTAAACAATCGAATATGAAAAAACTTATCGTTCTTTTAGTCATGTCTTTCATCTGCATGGGCGTCAATGCCAAGAAACCCAAGAAGAGAACCGTTCCTTCCCCTTTCGTACAGATGAAGGACGGTCATTTTCTTCGCAACGGGAAACCTTATTACTATGTAGGTACAAATTTCTGGTATGGTGCAATCCTCGGCTCCGAAGGGCAGGGAGGAGACCGTCAGCGGCTTATCCGCGAGCTCGACAACCTCAAGGCCATGGGTATTGATAATCTCCGAATCCTCGTTGGTTCCGATGGAGAGCAGGGCGTCACCACCAAGGTGGAGCCTACTTTGCAGAAAGCCCCTGGCGTCTATAACGATACCATCCTCGCCGGACTCGACTACCTCCTCATGGAGATGGGTAAGCGTCAGATGGTAGCCGTGCTATATCTCAATAACTCCTGGGAGTGGAGTGGAGGCTACGGCTTCTATCTCGAACATGCAGGCGAGGGCAAGGCCCCGCGTCCCAACGAAGCAGGCTATCCCGCCTTCATGAATTTTGTCTCGAAGTATGCCTCTAACGAAAAAGCACATCAGCTTTTTTATCAGTATGTTAGAGATATCATCTCACGTACTAATCGATACACCGGCGTGAAATATACCGACGATCCTGCCATCATGTCATGGCAGATAGGCAACGAACCCCGAGCTTTCAGCGAGGAGGATAAGCAACCCTTTGCCCATTGGCTCAGCGAAGCCTCTTGCCTGATTCGTCAACTCGACAAGAATCACCTTATCTCCATCGGTTCTGAAGGCAAGTGGGGATGCGAGGGAGACATGAACCTCTATGAACAGATTTGTTCCGATGCAAACATCGACTACATGAACATCCACCTCTGGCCCTACAACTGGGGATGGGCCCACGAGCGCACCCTCCGCAAGGACCTTGAACAGAGTTGCCGTAACACCAAGGCTTATATCGACGAGCATGTAGCGTTGGCCAATCGTCTCGGCAAGCCTGTCGTGATGGAGGAGTTCGGTTTTCCCCGCGACGGTTTTTCCTATTCACAGGAGAGTACCACCACCGTTCGCGATGCTTACTACCGCTACGTCTTTGGTCTGGTGGCCGAGAACGCCCTTTCCGGCGGTAATTTTGCCGGATGTAACTTCTGGGGATGGGGCGGCGAAGCCAATCCCACTCATCAGCAGTGGCAGGTTGGTGATCCTTACACGGGTGATCCCGCCCAGGAAGCCCAGGGTCTCAACTCTGTATTCTCCACCGACACTACCACCATTCAAGTTATCCGCGAGCAGGTAGCCCGCATCGGTAGTGCCGGAAAGTAGGCCCTCAGCCTTATGAATTATTGAAAAGTACAAGTATCTGCAAAATTAGTATCATTTCATTTCAGGGAAAAATACTAATTTTGCAGCGGAAAACTGATAATTATTTAATAATAACCTAAATTTTACAATTTATGAAGAAAGTTTTTACGCTGATTGCAGTTGCCTTCATGGCACTGAGTGCAAACGCTAAGTATCAGTTGGACCTCTCTGACTTAGTCTCAGGATGGGGAGCAACTTATGATGCTGCTACGAAAACGATTTCCTATGAAGCCGGTGCATGGGGCGGAAAAGGATGGATGTTCACAGGCTTCGATGGTGAAACAAAAAAAGCCGTAGATCCGTTTGATTTCTCTGCCTATGATTACGTCGTGATTGAAATTGAAGAGAGTTCCCTGAAAGCAAATCTTGTGGCTGAATACACAGACGGTGAAACCTTGAATGACGAAGGAAACGGCCTTAAGAGTATAGGAAGTTCCAATAAGGCGGAGGATCCTAATACCACATTGTTGGCTGTAGCCCTTGACAAGTCACAGAAATACCTTCTGCAGATTTATATCCAGAATCAGACTTGGCAGAGTGCAACCCCCAACAACCCTAGCGGCACTATAACACTAGTAGATGCTTATCTGGCCACAGAGGCTGAATATCAGGCAGCAAAAGAAGCCGATGCTAAAAAAGAGAAAACGAATGTTCTCGAAGAAAGTACTACACAAGAACTTGCTGCTGGCGCCTATGGTTGGTATGGTACATGGAGAGGTTTGAACGTGGAGAATTACAATACGCTTGTTTTTGAAATAGCATCTGTTTCAGCCCCGTGCAAGGTTTCTGTTCAGGGTACTGAAAACGCTGAAGTGCAGTTTGAACCTTCCACAGAACCACGTGTATATACACTTGACATCTCTTCCTGGACAACCCTTGGCCAGTATGCTTACCAGAATCTCAATAAGCCAGATGATACGGAAACCCAGCAGTACACAGAAGCGGATATTAAAGCCACTACTATTGTCGTAACTCGTGTGTATCTTACGAATAAGAGCGAATCGGAAATTGCTTCGGGGATTCAAGGACCAACTTCTGTGAAGGTTCAGAGCAATGCTATCTACAACCTCGCCGGTCAGAAGGTGAATGCGCAGTATAAAGGCGTGGTCATCAAGAATGGCAAGAAAATAATGCAGTAAGTTCTTAGTAGTTATAAATCTCTCTTTATTAAACAAATCTTTTTGTAGGGTAATTACAATGTTTTGAACCCTTCATCGTGGCATGAAACTGTCAGTTTCCCAATGCTTTGCGGTGAAGGGTTCTTGTTTTGTTGGAATTCTCACGCGCGTGCGTGCGCGCGAAATTTTACTGTTTTAGGGTGCACGGGTGCCACATCGCCGATAAACACTGGGCTTGCACCCTGTTCGAAAGGGTGTCACGGGTGCCACAAGGGTGCTACGCTTTTGGAAAATTCTCTAGAGAATTTTCTCCAAACTATCATCGGATGGCTTGCAAACTATCATCGGACGGGAAAATTTCTCTAGAGATTTTAAAACCATTGTCCATTGGAAGCGATGCTTCCACCCATCAGAAACAACGCTTCCGCCCATTGGAAGCATTGCTTCTGATGGGCGGAAGGAAAGCGTGTGAGAGTTAGTTACTTCTTGACGTAGTTCATCCGGACGCGCTCGTAAGTGATCTGACCTTCCTTAGTGATGCGGACACGCACCAGGTAGTCGCCTGCATCGGGACTGTTGCGCTCGCTCATGGAGTCGAGTGTCACGTAGTGCACATCGGCAAAGTCGCGCTCATCCCAGGCATGTACGTGGCCGCAGAAGGTAGCCGTGACGTTCCATTCACGGAATTGATCGAGCAGATAATAGGTTTCTTCCTTGGCAAATGTGGATGCAAACTGCAATCCTGACGGCCGGAAGATGTTGGTATGGCTGAAGACAAAGGTGTAACGGCACTTGAAGTAATTGTCCTTGGCGTGTGCATCAAGCACGCCCTCTTCGATGAGCTTCACCTGCTCTTCACCGAGGGTGCCGCTAGCGGTGTCGAGGAAGATGAAATGGTCGAACAGATCGGTTCCGTTGACATAGACGTCGAACTGGTAGAATGAGGAGTGGAAAATATTACACCACAGGGGCCATCCGTTGTGGGTGAGGTCGTGGTTGCCCACTACGGGGTAGAAGGGGTAGTGGATTTGTTCATAGCGTACGGTGTCGCCAAGCTCATCGATATAAAGGCCGTCCCAGTCGCGCATGGATAGTTTTTCGAAAGGTATCTCTTTGTATTTCTTGGCGCAATATTTGTGCTTGTATTTATCGAGTGTTTTCTCCAGGTTGATGTAGTATTCGGCCTTGGTGTCGGCTATGTCGCCAAGGTGTGCGTAGAAGAGGTCGTTGGCATCGAGTCCTATCTGGAGCATTTCCTCCATGCGGCCGGTGTCGTCGGTGACATGGCTGTCGGCTCCCACGAGGAAGGTGTAGTCTCCGTTTTCGGCAATTTCTATATTGAAGTCTGACTTGTGCTCCTGATAATAGAGATGTGACATCTTGACGCGGTCTTCCACGCCTGTACCTGCCACGAGCACGCCGATGGGGCTTACTTTTTCGCACGATGCCATGGTGATTGTGGCCACGGCTGCCAATATAATAATGTATATCTTGTTCATCTTACCAAACGTATTTGAGTCCTATTTTCTGTGAGAATTCATATTTGCTGGCCAACTGGCTGATGGATCCTGCGGGGCGCACGTTGAACTCGCCGAAGAGGTGCATCTGCTTGGCGAGCCGGGCGTTGAAGCGGAGGCCCCAGTTGATGTTCCAGTTCTCGTAGTAGTATTCGTCGTAGTTGCGGAAGAAGAGTCCGATGTTCCATGAGTTCCAGCGTGGTCGCACGTTCACTCCTACTCCGAAAGTGAACGTGAGGGGCTCACTGTAGCCGGAGCTTAGCATGTGATAGTGCATTAGGGATTCGCCGATAGTCAGTTCGAAGTAGGGAGCTTCCCATGTGGCTGAGATATTGGCGGTGAATTCGTTCGTGTTGTATCGGTTGTATCGGTTGTACATCAGCTTCCCGTTGAAATAGAAGTTGAAATATTTCCAGGGCAACCTGTATCCACCTTTGACGAATGCGCCGTAGAGTTGCTTGCCGAACTGAGCCTGCATGTCGCCCTCAATGGCCCATCGGTCGGTGAGGTGCCGCTTGTAGGATGCTGACATACCACCGAAGAGGCCAGTCACCACGTTGCGTCCTCCTACTACGTAGCCGCTCACTTCGTTCTTGTGTTCTCCGTCGAATTTGTGTTCTCCGCAGAATGTCTGCGCCGTTGCTGGCAGGCAGCAAGTAGTGGCCATGCAGAGAAGAAGTCGTGTGAGAATCTGTCTGTAATCAATCATACTCTAAGTTTTTAACCTATTAGTTATCTATGCTTTGCTTTAGGTGTATCAGATATTTTGCTGCAAAATTACGCAAAAAAACTAAAACTTGTACTATTATAACGGGAAAAAATACCTGAAAAACAATTCGTTTTCATAAGGTTTGCGTATGCTTTGCGTGAAATAGTTCCGATTTTAAACACTTTTTGCTAAAAAAGTTTTGTGGTGTGGGAAATATTGCGTATATTTGTACCCACAAAAAAATCTGCCCTCTTTCAGGAGAAGATTTGTTTCGCTGATTATCAGGACGGGAATCTGGACAGTTCCATGCAACTATCTACACAGATAAAAGGCAAGACGACACGTTTTAGGCGTGGGATTTGTTTGCTAAGTGTAGAAGGTAGTCCAGAACCTCTGTTCCAATGGCAATCAATATCTCACGCTTTCTTTGTGTTTTGTTTTCTCTCAAAAATCTTACTTTTTATCTCAAAATGCCTGTTTTTTCGGCTTATGTGACGTGGAGTGAAACTAATGAGACACCAGAATTTGGAGTGTCTTAAGGTCTTTTGTAACTTTGCAAACAGAAAAGCAGAGGCTGCCTTGGAGCATCCTCGTGTTTGAATCAGAGTTATCTGTTTTCATTGATGTAAAGATATGTTTAGGTTATTATTAGATAGTTATTAGTTAATTCATTACCACAACAGGACGCGTCGCGATGACGGGTCCTGTTGTGATTTTAGGATGTTTGCTGTCAGATGCCTTTCATCGTCAGAGAGATGCGGTTGCGGCGACGGTCCACCTGAAGAACCTTTACCTTGACGTGCTGATGAAGATGTATCACATCGTTTGGGTCTTTCACGTATTTATTGGCTAGCTGCGATACATGGACAAGACCGTCCTGATGAACACCGATATCGACAAAGGCACCGAAATTGGTGATGTTGGTGACGATACCGGGAAGTATCATTCCTTCTACAAGATCATCCACTTCCTTTACATTGGGGTCAAACTCAAAGGCTTCCAGCTGTTCCCGGGGGTCGCGCCCCGGTTTCTCCAGTTCCTGCATGATGTCGGTGAGGGTAGGGATGCCAACTGAAGCCGTTACATAGTTGTGGATGTCCACTTGACGGCGTAGTTGCGGATTGCTGATGAGGTCGCCGACATGGCAGCCTTGATCATGGGCCATCCGTTCTACGACTTCGTAACTCTCTGGGTGTACGGCCGAGTTGTCGAGCGGATTTCTGGCTCCTGGTATGCGGAGAAATCCAGCACATTGCTGATAGGCCACAGGACCCAAGCGTGGTACTTTCTTAAGCTGGGCACGTGAGGTGAAGGCTCCATTCTCACGACGGTAATCCACTATGTTCTGTGCCAATACGGGGCCGAGACCGCTCACATAGGTGAGAAGATGTTTTGAAGCGGTGTTGAGATTAACACCCACCTGATTGACGCAGCTTTCGACGGTCTGGTCGAGTGTGTGTTTCAGTTTTGTTTGGTCCACATCATGCTGATATTGTCCTACGCCAATACTTTTCGGGTCAATCTTTACGAGCTCAGCCAACGGATCCATCAGTCGTCTTCCGATACTGACGGCTCCACGCACGGTGACATCCTCGTCGGGAAATTCTTCGCGGGCTGTCTTGGAAGCCGAATAGACGGAAGCACCATCTTCGCTGACGACGAAGATAGCGGGAGCACCCTCTCCACCTCTCCTTGTGGTGTTGGCCAGTTCTTCAATGAATTCGCGGGTTTCCCTGGAGGCCGTGCCGTTTCCGATGGCAACGGCTTCTATCTGATATTCGCTAATCATATCGAGGACGTGCATTTTGGCTTCCATCAATCGGTTGACAGGTGGGTGAGGAAAGATGGCCTCATGGTGGAGCAGATTGCCTTGGGCGTCAAGGCAAACCACTTTACAGCCTGTGCGGAAGCCAGGGTCGATACCCATCACGCGTTTCTGTCCCAAAGGGGCGTCCATCAGCAGTTGACGCAAGTTTTGGGCAAAGACGTGGATGGCCTCATTATCGGCTTTCTCTTTGCTCATGTTTGCAAACTCGGTCTCAATGCTGGGCTGCAAAAGTCGATTGTAACCGTCTTCCAAAGCTTCGTATAGCAATCGTCGGCAGGCTCCACCTCCTTGAGGTGGAACTGGTGGGAGACACCGGCGAAGACGACTTATGCATTCATCGTCGTCGGTTTCTATCTTAACACGGAGGAATCCTTCGTTTTCACCGCGGCGCATGGCCAGAAGCCTATGGCTGGAACAACGTCGCAGGGGCTCTTCCCAATCAAAGTAGTCGCTGAATTTCTGTGCTTCGTCGGTATCCTTCTTGGCCTTCACCACCTTACTTATTATAAAGGCATCGCGCCGAAACTGCTGTCTGACGATGTTTCGGCACTGTTCATCCTCAGCTAATTGCTCGGCAATAATGTCCTTGGCTCCTTGGAGCGCCATCTCGACATCCTTTACATCACCTTTTATGAAAGGCAGGGCAGCCTTTTGCGGATTGGGGGCAGCATAAGCGAGCAGCATTTTCGCTAAGGGCTCCAATCCTTGTTCGCGGGCCATCTGGGCACGTGTGCGACGCTTAGGACGGTAAGGCAAATAGATGTCCTCCAGTTCCGTAGCATTCCAGCATTCGCTGATACGCTTTTGCAATTCGGGAGTCAGTTTGCCGAGTTCGGTAATGGTCTTAAGAATAGTGTCTTTTCGTTTGGCCGTTTCCTTGAGTTTTTCGTTGAGGTCGCTGATTTGTGCTATCTGCACTTCGTTGAGTCCTCCCGTACGCTCTTTGCGGTAGCGTGAAATAAAGGGGATGGTACATCCCTCGTCGAGTAGTTTCAGTGTGTTCTCCACGCCGTCTTGCGGCAATGAAAGCTGTTGTGCTATGATTTTAGTGAAAATATTCATGGTTCTAATTGTTTCTTTGGGAGCAAAGATAATGAAAAGTTGGAACAAATAACGGAAAAACAGCAATAAGTTTTGGATTTATAAGAAAAAAGATGTATTTTTGCAACAATAAACCGAATTGTTTCTATTAACCATAAACCCTATTTGATGATGAAAAAAAACATCTTATTTGTTTTTCTTATGCTTGCCACGGTAGCGATGGCAGAAAGGAAACAGGTGGCCATACTCTCCGTTAACGATATGCACGCCAATATGGAGAAAATGCCAGTTCTGGCCGATATTGTGGACAGTGTGCGTGCTATATACCCAAATCTGCTGGTGCTTTCGGCTGGCGATAATCGCACGGGCAGTCCCATCAATGACCAATATCGTATTCCGGCCTATCCGATGGTAGCGATGATGAATGCCATCGGTTTTGATGCAACAGCTCTTGGCAACCATGAGTTTGATAGCGGTGTTGAAGGACTTGGACGCCTGATTAACCTGGCTCATTTCCGTCATCTTTGTGCCAATGTGGAAGAGCCCCAGAAGCACGGGCTGAATGTATTGCCCTATCAGTTTTTTGATTTAAATGGAATCCGCGTGGGAGTGCTGAGTGTTGTCCAGTTGAGCGACCGCGGTACACCCAGCGTTCACCCCAACAAGATAGTTGGCCTAAAGTTTCTAAATGAAAAAGAAACGATAGCCAAATATAAATGGATGCGTGATGAGTGTGATTTGAATATCCTGCTCGACCATAGCGGCTATCCGGCAGAAAAGGAGTTCTGCCAGGAGTTCCCTTATTATGACCTCGTAATAGGCGGTCATACCCATACGAAAGTAGATGGAGAACGCATTAACGGTGTGTTGCTTACGCAAACTGAATGGCAACTGAGGTATGTCTGTCTGACGGTGGTGACCTTTGAAGACCAGAAGATCGTTTCGAAAGAGGCTCAGCTCATTGATGTAAATAAGCATCAGGGGCGGAGCGAAGTGCTCGATAATATGCTGACACTTTTCAGTGAGAACCCGTACTTCAAAACTGTTTTGGCTACAAATGAAACAGAACTCAACAATGTGGAAGAGGTGGCTTGCCTGATGGGTGATTCGCATGTGGCTGAGAGTGGTGCAGATATGGCTGTCCTTAATTTTGGAGCCGTTCGTGACAGTCATTTGTCCCAAGGTCCGATACGTATCCTCGATGTGTTCCGTATAGATCCGTTTGGCAATGAGGCTGCTGTCTATACCCTGACGGGTGAAGAAGTAGGAAAACTGATTGAGGTAAGTCGTCAGAAAGGACGGAATCGCGCTCCTTTCGTTTCAGGCATGACCTACGAGATGATAGTTGACAAGGCTGATACGGCAAAGATTAAGAAAACCAAGGTGTTTCTGCCTGACGGCAAGCCGATTGATAAGAAAAAACGATACAAAGTGGTGCTCAACAGCTACGTTGCCAATATCGGACTGGATCCTGGCAAGGCAGAAGACTATACCTGTGGTACCACTCCCGAGATGCTGATAGAATATCTGAAGAAATCATCTACGGTGAATTACAAAGGAATGGTTCGCCGCAAGATTATACGTAAATAATTAATTATCATCAAATAATTTGTGGGTGCAAAGATTTTGAAGTATCTTTGCACCCTAATTATATGATATCAGTAGAAGGACTTAAAGTAGAGTTTGGCGTCAAGCCTCTTTTTCACGACGTGAGTTTCGTGATCAACCAACGTGACCGTATCGCCTTGGTGGGTAAGAACGGTGCTGGTAAATCCACACTGTTAAAGATTCTTTGTGGAATCCAACAGCCCACGGAGGGCATTGTCAGCGTGCCTAATGACACGACAATAGGCTATTTGCCTCAGGTGATGAAGCTGGTGGACGACACCACCGTGCGCGAAGAGGCTCGTAAGGCCTTTGCCGACAATACCAAGATGGCAGAACGGTTGGAGCGTATGAACCGCGAATTGTCGGAGCGTACAGATTATGAAACGCAGGAGTACATGGATCTCGTGCAACGATATACGGAAGCTCACGAACGCTATCAGATGATGGGCGCAGAAGGCTATGAAGCCGAGATTGAGCGTACACTTGTAGGTCTGGGCTTTGAGCGTGGCGACTTCGAACGTCCTACAAAAGAATTTTCTGGCGGTTGGCGCATGCGTATCGAATTGGCAAAGATCCTTTTACGCAAGCCCGATGTCCTGTTGCTTGACGAGCCGACTAACCATCTTGATATAGAATCCATTCAGTGGCTGGAACAGTTTTTGGCTACGAGTGGCAGTGCCGTAGTCTTGGTGAGCCACGACCGTGCATTTATTAATAATGTTACCAACCGCACGCTGGAGATTTCTTGTGGTCAGGTAATTGACTATAAGGTGAAATACGACGAGTATGTGGTACTGCGCAAGGAGCGCCGCGAACAACAGATACGAGCCTACGAGAACCAACAGAAGGAAATAGCCGATATCAGGCAGTTCGTGGATCGTTTTCGCTATCAGGCCACGAAGGCCATTCAGGTACAGCAACGTTTGCGGCAATTGGAAAAAATGGTTCCCATTGAGATAGATGAAGTGGACAACTCCGCCTTGCGCCTGAAATTCCCGCCTTGTTTGCGGAGTGGCGATTATCCGGTAATCTGCGATGAAGTGTCAAAGAGTTACCATCATCTTGTGTTTGAGCACGTAAACCTTACGATAAAGCGGGGTGAGAAAGTAGCCTTTGTGGGCAAGAACGGTGAAGGAAAGTCCACACTTGTGAAGTGTATTATGGGCGAGATTCCTTTTGAAGGGAATCTGAAAATAGGCCACAATGTACAGATTGGTTATTTTGCCCAGAATCAGGCTCAACTGCTTGATGAATCGTTGACCGTTTTCGATACCATCGATCGTGTGGCTACGGGTGATGTCCGTCTTCGCATCAACGATATCCTTGGTGCTTTTATGTTCGGCGGTGAGGCTTCAGAGAAAAAGGTGAAGTTTCTCAGCGGTGGTGAACGCAGTCGTTTGGCCATGATTAAGTTACTTTTGGAACCCGTGAACCTGTTGATTCTTGATGAGCCTACCAATCACCTCGACATGCCATCGAAGGATGTGCTGAAGGAAGCCATAAAGGCTTTCGACGGCACGGCTATCATCGTGAGTCACGACCGTGAGTTCCTTGACGGTCTTGTATCCAAGGTCTATGAGTTTGGCGGTGGCAAGGTTCGTGAATACTTGGGCGGCATTTATGACTGGATCAACAAATCTCCTCACCAACTGACGCAGGTAAATGTCGAACGTAGCGGCTCTGAAAAGAAAGCTGCCAATAATAAAGTTGCGGATTCAAAAGTGTTGTCTGCGGCAGATAATGCAAACGGGTCTCTCTCTTATGCTGAACGTAAGGAACTGTTGAAGAAGAAGTCGCGTTTGGAAAAGAGTATCAAGGAGGTGGAGAAGAAGATCGAAAACTTGGAAACCCGTATTGCGGAACTTGATGCGATTCTTTGTACACCGGAGGGCGCTTCGGATATGACCGTGGTTACTGAATATACTTCTACCAAACGTATCATTGATCAGGAGACAGATCGATGGGCACAACTCTCAGAAGAGTTAGACGCGATAGAGCTTTAAACATTTACATATATCAGCAGATAATTAATTAATAAATATAGTGATTATGAATTTCAAAACAATGATGACAACCTTGCTGATTGCATCGGCAGCCATGGGCACCGGTGCTCAGGAATTGACGTCGGGCCTTAAGATGTCTAATCTTGACACCTCTGTAAAGCCCCAAGATGATTTTTACCAGTATGCTTGTGGAGGCTGGATGAAGAACCATCCTCTGCCTGCTGCTTACAGCCGTTATGGCAGTTTCGACCAGTTGCAGGAAGATAATGACAAGCGTATCAACGGTATTCTTGACGAACTCCGCAAAGGCACCTATGCCAAGGGAACCGTAGAACAGAAACTCTCTGATTTCTACAAGCTGGCGATGGATCAGAAGCGCCGCAACAAGGAAGGTGTGCAGCCGGTAATGCCAATCATCAAGAAGATGGAGGCAGCCCAGACAAAGGAACAGCTTTTCGAGATCCAAAAGGAACTGATGCCGTATGGCGACCAGCAGTTCATGTATATGGGTTTCGGCGCAGATGATAAGAATGCTTCACAAAACATATTGAATATCTATCAGGGTGGCCTTACCCTCGGTCAGAAGGAGTATTATCTCGACAACGATGAGGCTACGACCAAGATTCGTGAGGCCTATAAGAAGCATATCGTCACGATGTTCCAGCTTTTCGGTTTCAAGAAGGGCGTAGCTCAGAAGAAAATGGAGCAGGTGATGAAGATTGAGACAGCTCTTGCCAAGGTGAGCAAGAACCGCACGGAACTCCGCGATGTAGAGGCTAATTACAACAAGATGACGCTGAAGGAATTTGAACAGAAATATCCTCATGTAAAACTCTCACAGCTGGCACAGGCAGAGGGCGTTGACCTTAAGTACATTCAGGAAATGATTGTAGGACAGCCAGACTTCGTAGCCGGTGCCGACAAGGTGATTGCTGAGATGACTGCTGACGAATATCGTGCTTATATGGAGTGGGGCGAGATTACTGGTGCTGCCAGCTATTTGAGCGATAAGGTGGTGGCAGCCAATTTCGATTTCTTTGGCAAGACGATGCGTGGCCGTAAAGAGAACTTCCCCCTTTGGAAGCGTGCCACCGGTCAGGTGGAGAGTCAGATGGGCGAAGCACTTGGCCGCATCTATTGCGAGCGCTATTTTCCAGCATCTTCCAAGGCTCGTATGGAGCATTTAGTGAAGAACCTGCAACTCTCTCTCGCAGAGCGTATTATGGCTCAGGACTGGATGGAAACTGACACCAAGTTGAACGCCCTTTCCAAGCTTTCCACATTCTATGTGAAGATTGGTTATCCTGATAAGTGGAAGGATCTGTCGGCTCTTAACATTGACCCCTCGAAGAGCTTTTATGAGAATGTGCTTGAGTGCAACAAGTATCAGACCAAGCGCCATATCGACGAGAAAGCCGGTAAACCCGTTGATCGCGACGAATGGCACATGACTCCCCAGACCGTTAACGCCTACTACAATCCCACCACCAATGAAATCTGTTTCCCTGCAGGCATCCTTCAGTATCCCTTCTTCGACCCAACGGCTGACGATGCATTCAACTATGGTGCTATCGGAGTGGTTATCGGCCACGAGATGACGCACGGCTTTGACGATCAGGGCCGTCATTACGACAAGGTTGGTAATATGACTGACTGGTGGACCGAAAGTGACGGTAAGAACTTTGAGGCCCGCACAGGTAAGTATGCCGACTTCTTCTCAGCTATCGAAGTGCTTCCCGGACTGAATGCCAACGGTAAGTTTACGCTTGGTGAGAACCTCGCCGACCATGGAGGTCTGCAGGTTGCCTTTAATGCTTTCAAGAACGCAACAAAGTCTGCACCTCTGAAGGAGATTGACGGACTGACAGCCGACCAGCGTTTCTTCATTGCTTATGCAGGTGTCTGGGCTGGTAATATCACCGAGGCCGAAATCCGTAATCGTACCAAGAGTGACCCCCATGCCCTGGGTCGCTGGCGTGTGAATGGAGCCCTGCCGCATATCGATATGTGGTATGAAGCCTTTGGCGTGAAGCCAGAGAACAAAATGTTCATTCCCAAGGCAGAGCGTCTGCAACTTTGGTAAGTCATATACCTTATCAAATAGAAAGGATGCCAAATCATGATTTTGGCATCCTTTCTTGCTTTTTCTGCAAAATAGTTGTAACTTTGCACCCAAATTATAAGTAAATACAGATATGCCTTTAAGAATACCCGATAGACTTCCCGCAATTGATATCCTGAAGAAGGAGAATATCTTCGTGATGGACGACACCCGTGCTCATACACAGGATATCCGTCCGCTGAAGATTGTTATCCTGAACTTGATGCCGCTGAAGATTACGACCGAGACAGACCTTATCAGGCTGTTGTCGAATACTCCTTTGCAGTTGGACATCACTTTTATGAAACTGAAAAGCCATACACCCAAGAATACGCCGATAGAACACATGATGATGTTCTATAAGGATTTTGAGGTGCTGAAGTCGCAGAAGTTTGACGGTATGATTATTACGGGTGCCCCCGTAGAGCAATTCGCTTTTGAGGACGTGACCTACTGGGATGAGATGAAGGCCATCTTTGACTGGGCGAAGACCCACGTGCAGAGCACACTCTATATCTGCTGGGCAGCTCAGGCAGGCCTGTATTATTATTATGGTATTCCGAAGTATCCTTTGGAGAAGAAGAAGTTTGGCATCTTTCCCCAGCGTGTCATACAGCCACAGTTGCCTATCTTCCGAGGCTTCGACGATTTCTTCTATATGCCCCATAGCCGTCATACTGAAGTAAGACGTGAAGACATTGAAGCGAGTGAATATCTTTCAATTCTGGCAGAGGGCGAGGAGAGTGGCGTGAGTATGGTGGTAGCCCGTGGCGGCAGAGAGTTCTTCGTTACCGGGCATTTGGAGTATGCACCGAATACTCTCGATAAGGAATATCGTCGAGACATGGGAAAACGTGATGATGTGGAACTTCCCAAGTATTATTATCGCGACGATAATCCAGAGAACGAGCCTGTCGTGAAATGGAGGGCACATGCCAATCTTTTTTTCCAAAATTGGGTAAACTATTATGTTTATCAGCAAACGCCCTATGATATTAATCTCATAGGATAAAAACCACAAATTCCGAGTGAAACAGACCATAGAACTGCTGGCTCCGGCCAAAAACCTGAAATGCGGCATCGCGGCTATTGACCACGGTGCTGATGCCGTTTATATTGGGGCATCTCGTTTTGGAGCTAGGGTGGCAGCAGGGAATACGGTTGAAGATATAGCCGAATTATGCCGTTATGCCCATCCTTTCGGAGTGAAGGTCTATGTGACGGTGAACACGATTATCTATGACGACGAACTTGAAGATACCCGGCGGTTATTGAATGAGCTTGATGCGGCAGGCGTGGATGCCATCCTTGTTCAGGATATGGCATTAGTCTCCCCTGAAATGAAAGGGAAGTTTACTCTTCATGCTTCAACCCAGACAGATAACCGCACGGCCACGAAAGTGGCGTGGTTGCATTCATTGGGATTCAAACGGGTGGTGTTAGCCAGGGAACTGTCGGTAGAGGAAATTCGTGAGATTCACAAGCAAGTGCCTGATGTGGAACTGGAAGTGTTTGTGCATGGAGCTCTTTGCGTCAGTTATAGCGGTCAGTGTTATGCATCGCAGTATTGTTATGGGCGTAGCGCCAATCGTGGAGCTTGCGCACAATTCTGTCGCCTTCCTTTTGATTTGGTTGATAGCGACGGGCAGTTGATAGAGCAGGGCAGACATTTACTTTCGTTGAAGGACCTCTGTCAGATAGACCATTTGGAAGAATTGATGGAGGCCGGTGCGGTATCGTTTAAGATTGAAGGTCGCCTGAAAGATGTGGATTATGTGAAGAATGTGACGGCTGCCTATAGCCAGCGATTAAATCAGATTATTGCCCGCCATCCTGAACGTTATCAAAGAGCCTCTCAAGGCCGTTGCTCTTATACCTTTGAGCCTAATTTGAAGAAAACTTTCAATAGGGGCTTTACAACTTATTTCCTGCATGGCCGCAAGCCTGACATATTCTCGCCCAATACTCCTAAAGCCTTGGGCGAGTATGTGGGAAAAGTGAAAGAGTTGCGGCATGACTCCTTTAATGTGGCCGGAACAGCAAGTTTTGCAAATGGCGATGGTCTATGTTTCTTTTTAGAGGAGAGAGGAGAGAGAAAAGAGAATAGGAGGGGGGAACTGGCGCTTTGCGGTTTTCGCGTGAATCGTGCGGTGGGCAACAGACTTTATCCCTTTAAAATGCCCAAAGGCCTGAAACCAGGAATGGCGCTTTATCGTAACAATGATATCATGTTTGAACGCCTGATGGCAGGTCAGACTGCGGAGCGTAAGATGCCTGTCACGATGATCCTGGAGGCCGTTGATGGAGGATTCGAACTAAATGGTCATTTCTTTGCAGCCGAGCATCAGGAGGCCCAAAAACCTCAGCGTGAGAATATCGTAAGACAACTGTCGAAACTGGGTGGAACGCCTTATGTCTGTGAGCAGGTCAGACTGATTCCAGATGATTTCAACTATTTCATACCGAGTAGTATGCTGGCTGATTGGAGAAGGACAGTTCTGGCTCAACGTATCTCAGAAAGCGAAAGCCGTAATGATAATGGCAAGGAGTTTTCTGATACGGATTTGTCAGATTTGAAAGTCCCCTCAATGGTTGGAGGCTTGGTACGTATCTATCCTTATTTATATAATGTGTCCAATGCTAAAGCGCGTGCTTTCTATGCAGCACAAGGAGTTGCCGATGCAACAGCTATGGAGGTTCCATCTACGAAGAAATATCCTAATGGTGAGCCTATCCTGATGCAATGCCGCCATTGTCTTCGTTATTCGTTGGGCTATTGTGTGAAGAACGGTGGGGATAAGCCTTTCTGGAAGGAGCCACTTTTTCTCGTTTCGGATGACGGGCGCCGTTTCCGTCTGGAGTTTGATTGCAGGATTTGTCAGATGAACGTTTACGGTTGTCAGATATGAAAAAGATTCTTATACTTTTTTACCTTTTTACCTTTTTGTTTATATTCACGGGTTGTTATCGGGATAAGGCTCGCGAATTGCCTTCGCAGGATACTACAGCCGTGAAATATGTGGCACCGCAGATTGACACTGTGGCACTTAAGCAAAAGCGTGACTCTCTGCTTTTCCTGGCGCAGCATCATTATACTGAGAACTTCAATTTCCTGGTTCGCGCAGATTCTCTTTGCCTTTACAAACAGCAGCCCGAGGAGGTGGTAAGCCAGTTGGCTACTGACTCTTTCTATGTATATAAGAATGACCCGCTGGTGGTGGCCGATATTCGTATAATGCCAGCCGATTCTGTGGATTCCGTATGGGTACAGTTGGCGCGTGACCAGATAACGTTCGGATGGATTCATGAGTCAGATTTGTTGCCAAACGTGGACCCCGATGACCCCATATCACAGTTTATTACGGTATTTTCCAACAATCACCTCCTTATATTCCTCGTCGTATTCATTCTTATTGGTGTAGCCTATATGGCCCGTATAGCCATCAAGCGCAATGCAAAGATTGTTCATTTCAATGACATACCCACGCCCTATCCAATGGCATTGGCATTGACCGTGGCAACCTCAGCCACGCTCTATGCTTCGATTCAGAATTTTACTCCGCAGTTATGGCGGCATTTCTATTTCCACCCCACGCTCAATCCGCTGTTAGCTCCTTTCCTGATAGCCATATTCCTGGTTTCCGTATGGGCTATCATCATTGTCGGACTGGCAGCTGTTGACGAGGTTCGCAAGAACCTTCCTCTTGATGAGGCTATCCTGTATCTCTGCGGCTTGATAGGTGTCTGTGCGATAGATTATATTGTCTTTACTTTTACCACTATTTACTATATTGGTTATCTTTTGCTGATAGCATATTATTGGTTTGCCATCAAGATGTTTAAAAAATCCATATAAATAGGGATTGCAAGTGCTGGCGAATCTTAGTACCTTTGCACTCGATTTTAGAATTATGGTAAAGGAACAGAATCCAGACATGGCAGATGTAATGGTAGTTGGCGCAGGGCTTACTGGTCTTACTACAGCTTACCGTCTGTCAAAAGTAGGTAAAAAGGTACATGTCGTAGAACAACGAAATCGCGTGGGCGGTCAGATTAGGACTTTCCGCGAAGATGGTTTTGTCTTTGAGAGTGGTCCTACTACGGACTCCGTATCTACGCCTGAGGTGGCTGAATTCTTGAAGCTGAAGCCTGTACCATCGGTTATGAGCATATCTCGCTGGGAGTGAAAGACGTGGAGGTGAGACCTGTTGAAGAAGGTTGGCTCACAAAGTTTGTGGACAACGAGGGCCAGCAACGTCAGATACTCAGCCGCTATGTAGTGACCACTTGTGGGGCCTATAGCCTGCCTGAAGTCTTGCCCTTCGTCAGTCAGGATCAGATGGATAAGATAGCCTCGCTCCATTATGCTCCTGTGATGGAAGTGGCCGTTGGCATACATAATGACTGGGGGGGAGACTATCGGGCCTTTGGCGGATTGCTCCCTACCTGTGAACATAAGAAAGTTTTAGGCATCCTTTATCCGTCATCCTGTTTCAAGGGGCGTGCGCCTCAATGCGGTGTGCTTTTCTCATTCTTTATGGGAGGCGTGAAGCAGCCAGAATTGCTCGGCCTTTCAGATCAGGAAGTGGAGACGTATGTGCTGAAGTATTTCCATGAAATGCTGAAGTTCCCGTCGGATGTGAAGCCTGATCTTATCCGTATATTCCGTCATTCGAGGGCCATTCCTCAATATGAAGCGACGAGTGGTGCCCGTTTTGAAACCGTAAAGTCCTTGCAAGCGCAGTATCCCGGCCTGATTATTGGCGGTAATCTCCGCGACGGTATCGGCATGGCTCATCGTATCACGCAGGCATTCCAAATAGCATCAGAAATAAATCAACAATAAAAACAAAAAGAAAGAATGAAAAAAAGATTGTTAATGGTAGCATTGGCCGTAGGCGTAATTCTTCCCACGATGGCATCGGGAGTGGAGAATCTTGCCGATTCGGCCCGTGTTTATGATCTTGATGAAGTTGTAGTGGTATCTCAGGCAAAAGAATTCTACCGTTTGCGTCAGCAGCCCGTCAGTTCTACGGTGTTGACGAGTAATGAAATAAGCCGTCTGGGCGTTCGTGATCTTCGTGAGTTGTCGCAGTATGTTCCATCGTTTGTCATGCCCAACTACGGCTCACGTTTCACGTCTTCCATCTATGTTCGTGGTATTGGTTCGCGCGTGAATAGTCCTTCGATGGGTGTCTATATTGACGATATGCCACTGATCAATAAAACCGCTTTCAATACGCATCTCTAGCTTTGACGCAGGAGTTCTCTTTCAAGAGCAATAACACCAGCCGCTGGCACTGGACGTCAGGTGTCTTCGGCAGCTATTCGTGGCTGAAGACCGTGGCTCCCAACACCTTCGGGACGGCTTTCTCCAGCATGATGGGAGGAATGGTGGGCAGCCAGATTTACAATGCGATGTTCAATTCGATGGCTGCCCGTATGGGTGAGGCTGCGGCCAAGGCTGCCATTGAGCGGGCTGGTGGCATCAATGTGAATATGGGGCTCTTCGTGCCATGTACTTTCCGCACGCCGCAGTTCAATCTTGGCATCTACCATGAGTCGAACATTGATCTCACGGATAACTTCACGGCAACGCTTGGACTCCGTTACGACTTTACACATTCCGAGATTGACTACGACACCCGTGGTGATGCCGGTATCGACTTCAACATCATGGGTGTGGCTGCAAAGGCAAAATTGCTGAGCATCTTCAAGCACGAGGAGAAGGCTGATTTCAGCCAGCTGCTTCCCAAGTTCGGTCTTACCTATAAGTTCGACGGCGGCAGCAACGTCTATGCTACGGTGGCAAAGGGCTATCGCGCAGGCGGTTTCAACGTTCAGCTTTTCGGCGACTATATCAATACCGACGTGCAGAAGAACCTCCAGACCGTTATGGGGGAAGCCCAGCAGACACGTCAGGACGTTTACAAGGAAATCAATCACACAGATGCTGAATACGAGGCATTGCTCGACGCCATCAAATTCAAGCCTGAGGAGAGCTGGAACTACGAATTGGGTACTCACCTGAATCTTTTCGGTGATGCGCTCCATGCCGACCTTTCTGTGTTCTACATGCAGATTCGCAATCAGCAGCTCTCAGTCTTTAACAAGGAGTATGGCTTTGGTCGCCGTATGGTCAATGCCGGAAAGAGCTACAGTTGCGGCCTGGAACTTTCGCTTCGCGGAAGTCTGGTGAACGACCACCTTACCTGGGCTGCCAACTATGGCTATACCAATGCCAAGTTTAAGGAATATGTTGACCAAGATACTGACTATAAGGACAACTATGTTCCATTCATTCCAGCCCACACCTTCTCGGCAATGGCTGATTACCGTTTCGATTTCAGCGGTTCCGTGCTGAAGGATATCACGGTTGGTGCCAACGTGAATGGCCAAGGCAAGATTTGGTGGGATGATGCCAACACCTTCTCGCAGAAGCTATATGCCGTACTTGGAGCTCATGCAGCTGCCAACTTTGGATGCGTGAACGTTGACCTTTGGGCCCGTAACATCACAGACACAAAATACGGAACATTCGCTTTCCGTAGCGCCGCCACCGGTAAGGCCGTCTATTCTGCCCAGCGTGGTATGCCTTTCCGGATGGGCGTTGACGTGAAGATTCATTTCTAAGTGTTCATGCGACGTCATCCTTGCATTTAAGGCGCAGGGAACAAAGTAAGTTAGTTTGTTCGGCTTCCGTCCATCAGAAGCATTGCTTCCAGACTTCAGGCGAAGTACAAACTAATTTACTTTGTTCTTCAACGGATGATGTTTTGCTTCCCGTTTGATGATGTTTTGAGGAACAAACTAATTTACTTTGTTCCCGACGCTCTAATTAAACGGAAAGCGTCCATGCAAGAATCGGGGACGTGCTGTTGATGGCACGCCCCCGATTCTTAATATGTAGCTACCTGCTTAAATGGCCAGGAATACCATCAGGCCGCCAATCACGATATAGAGAATGGCATACGGAATGGCGCTCTTCATGATCTCACCATCCTTGCCTTGCATGTCGCAGGAGGCGGTGGCAATGGCGATGCTCTGCGGGCTGATCATCTTACCGCCAGTAGCACCTGTTGTATTGGCGGCTACCAGCCAGTTGGTCTGACTGCCTTCAGCACCGAAGAACGTGCCCTGTCCGGTCATGCCTAATTGTCCGGCAACGTTGGCCTGCAACTTGGCGAAGAGGATATTCGATGAAGTGTCGGAACCCGTGACAAATGTGCCGATGGCACCAATCAGCGGAGCAAAGATGGGATAGAACGAACCGGTGAGTGCCACGAGGCCAGCGGCAATGGCGCCAATCATTCCGGCATAGTTCATCACGGAGGCCAGTGCGATGAGCGAGATGATGGTGATGACGGTGTTCCGAAGGTTTACGACCGTACGGGCCAGCACAGCCATTAGTTTCTTGAAACTCAGTCCCTGAATCATTCCGCCGATGGTAGCACCTAGGAAGAGCATCAGTCCGGCATTACTAATCCATCCGAACTTGAACGTAGAGCCGATGACGGGCAGCGGAACCTGAGTCACCAGATGGCTCTTGAGGAACTGGTTAACGGGCGGGCAGAGGGCACCGCTCAGCAGAATGAATACCAAGATGAATAGGTAAACGCTCCATGCGCGGAAGGTTTCGCCCATGGTGTAGCTCTTGCCCGTATGCTCTCTCTGCTCACTTTTTTTCTTCGCAAACAATTTGGCATAGATGATGATTGCGATGATGGCTGCCACGGAGCCAATGATTGCCGGTGTCTCAGCACCTAAATACTTGGCGCAAAGGAATTGTACGACAACTGAGATTGCACCCGTCCAGACAGCCAGCGCAATGTTTTTCACGATAGCCTTCTTGTCGGTGAGCATGAGGATAATGAAAGGCAGGATGATGAACAGGGGTGACAACTGCAGAACGGCAAAGGCCGATGTCTCGCAGATAGCTTCAGCTGATGCGCTTCCGCCGGGGGCCACTTCGTTACAGAGTGTCGTGACGGGAACACCCACGGCACCGAATCCCGTGGCTACCGTATTGCCAATCAATGCGACGAGTGCCGAGAACATGGGCTTGAAACCAAGGCCAATAAGGATGGCTGCAGGGATAGCCACGGCAGTGCCGAAGCCGGCCATACCCTCCAACAGTCCGCCAAAGCCCCAGACGAGCATCAGCACGAGAATGCCCTTGTCGTCGGTGAAACTCGTGAACTGATCCTTGATAACCTCTATCTCTTTGGATTCTACCAGGATGTTGTAGCTATAGATAGCCATCAATATGATGATGAGGATGGGGAACACGGCCTTGAACACACCTTCCACGAAGCTCCACCACACAACGCCATAGATGGAACTGCCGGTAAACTTCTCAGGAAGCATGCCCATTGCAGGAGCCACAAACAAGGCGAGGATTATGGTGACGACGAGCGTGATGAACGCACTCTTGTGACCCGCCATCTTGAACCCCAGCATGAGTACGAAGAGCAGGACGATAGGAATTACTGAAACTAATGCAGACATAATTTAATCGTTTTAATTGTTATTAAATTTTGAGATAGATTTCTATAACAGATGGTTTCGGCTTCAAATTTAGGAAAAATAATCCAAACCCATGTAAACTATTTTCAAAAACTTCAAAAAGCATCCGAAAATAGACCTTTTTCATTTGTCGCATAAATCAATCAGACCATCATCAGGTCGCTCATCACCATGTCGCTGACGAAGAGGCCCTGCCGAGTGAGTCGCAGGTGATTGTCTTCCATGGTAATCAGCTGTCGTTCCAGATGAGGACGAGCCTGAGAAAGCAGGTATTGACGCTGGCTTTCGCTGAGTCGTTCCAAGGGGAGACCCTCGCGGGTGCGGAGGGCTGTCATCACGGCATCATTGTAGCGGGTTTCATCGTTCAGCACTTCTGTTTCCTCGATGGGACTTTCGTCATGCTGCACTCGGCGGATATATTCGCGCACGTTGCTTATGTTCCACCAGCGGCTGTCGATGTCGTAACTATGGGCTGCTGCCCCTAATCCGATGTAAGGCGTTCCGTCCCAGTAGCTGCTGTTATGGCGGGAGTGGAATCCTGGACGGGCAAAATTAGAGATTTCGTAATGCTCATAACCAGCCGCGGTCAGCCGGTCAATAAGCGTCTCATACATCTTCAGCGACAGCTCCTCATCTACTTCCTTCACTTTGCCTTGCTCCCGAAGCGCATAGAGCGGCGTTCCTTCTTCAAACATCAGGCTGTAGGCTGAGATGTGCTCCACCTGCAAAGTCAATGACTGCAGGATGTCTGCCTCCCAATCGCTGAGGGTTTCTCCCGGGAAACCGAACATGAGGTCGATGCTGATATTGTCGATGCCGATATGGCGGAGCCGTTCCACGGCTTCGCTTACTTGTCGGGAAGTGTGGCGGCGATGGAGGAAACGGAGCCTATCGTCAGAGAATGTCTGCGCCCCCATCGAAATGCGGTTGATGGGCAGGTCGCGAAGTGCCGCCGCATAATCATCCGTCAAGTCGTCGGGATTACATTCCATGGTGATTTCAAGTTCCTTGCTATTGGCTTTGTCCCCTATTTCAAGATGTTCAAAGAGACGGTGGAGCAGGGCAGGGGAGAGTTGTGAGGGCGTACCTCCACCCAGATAGACCGTAGAGAAGCTCCTGAAGGCGTTTTTAAGATGGAGGGTATAGCTTGCTTCCTTGCATACAGCCTCTACATACTGCTCCTTCAGTTGGGCCAAGGTAGTGGAGTAAAAGCCGCAGTAGATGCAGCGGCTTTCGCAAAACGGGATGTGTATGTAGAGACCTGCCATATCGTAGCTGAATTGTTCACACCTATTTAATATATATAAGGTGGAAAATGTTTTTAGATTGCAAAGATACTGATTTTTCTGCAAAATAACGTTAAACAAAACGCAATTATTCAAACTTCATTCTTCATTCTTCATTTTTCTTCGTAATTTTACCCCTCGATTATTACTACGTCTAATATCAACAATTAAACCTTAAAGATATGAAAGTATATCAGACAAACGAAATCAAGAACATTGCCCTGGTTGGCAGTGCGGGTAGCGGCAAGACTACTCTTGCCGAAAGTATGTTATTCGAAAGTGGCGTCATCAAGCGTCGTGGCTCAGTAGAAGCCAAGAACACGGTGAGCGACTATTTCCCTGTTGAGCAGGAATATGGCTACTCTGTATTCCCAACAGTTTTCAACGTAGAGTGGAACAACAAGAAACTTAATATTATCGATTGCCCTGGTTCTGACGACTTCGTGGGAGGTGCCATCACGGCGATGAACGTAACCGACCAGGCTCTGGTGCTTATCAACGGACAGTATGGTCCTGAGGTAGGAACTCAGAATATCTTCCGTTATACGGAGAAGCTGAAGAAGCCGGTGATTTTCCTGGTGAACCAACTCGACCGCGATACATGTGACTTTGATTCAGTTCTGTCACAGATGCAGGAGATCTATGGCCCCAAGTGTGTGCCCGTTCAGTATCCGCTCAACGCAGGTCCTAACTTCAATGCCCTTATCGATGTGCTGCTGATGAAGAAGTACTCATGGAAACCCGAAGGTGGCGCTCCCATCATCGAGGATATTCCTGCTGAGGAAATGGATAAGGCTATGGAAATGCACCAGGCACTTGTAGAGGCTGCTGCTGAGAACGATGAGGCCCTTATGGATAAGTTCTTTGAGACGGAGACTCTTACGGAGGACGAGATGCGTGAAGGTATCCGCAAGGGTTTGGTAACCCGTAGTATCTTCCCCGTATTCTGCGTTTGCGGTGGCCGTTCAATGGGTGTTCGCCGTCTGATGGAGTTCCTCGGCAATGTGGTTCCTTTCGTGAATGAGATGCCTAAGATCCACAATACTCGTGGTGAGGAGGTAGATCCCAATCCTGCCGGTCCTACTTCTTTGTATTTCTTCAAGACAGGTATGGAGCCGCATATCGGTGAAGTGTCCTACTTCAAGGTGATGAGTGGATCGGTGAAAGCCGGTGATGATCTGACTAACGCAGATCGTGGTTCCAAGGAGCGTCTTGCCCAGCTTTATACTTGTGCTGGTGCTAACCGTCAGCCCGTGGATCAGCTCAATGCCGGTGATATCGGCTGTACCGTTAAGCTGAAGGACGTGAAGACTGGAAATGCACTTAACGGAAAGGATACAGAAAACCGCTACGACTTCATCAAATATCCTAACTCAAAGTATTCTCGCGCCGTGAAGGCTGTGAACGAGAGTGAGACAGAGAAGATGATGGCTGCCCTGACCAAGATGCGTCAGGAGGATCCCACATGGGTTGTTGAGCAGTCTAAGGAACTTCGTCAGATTATTGTTCACGGACAGGGTGAGTTCCACCTGCGCACGTTAAAGTGGCGTATGGAGAACAACGAGAAGATTATGATCAACTATGAGGAGCCGAAGATTCCTTATCGCGAAACAATCACAAAGGCTGCCCGTGCCGACTATCGTCACAAGAAGCAGTCGGGTGGTGCCGGTCAGTTTGGTGAGGTTCACCTGATTGTGGAGCCTTATGCCGAGGGTATGCCCGATCCTACGCTCTATAAGTTCGGTGGTCAGGAATTCCGCATGAACATCAAGTCGAAGGAAGAAATTGACCTCGAATGGGGCGGAAAGCTCGTCTTCATGAACTCTGTGGTGGGTGGTGCCATTGATGCGCGCTTCATGCCCGCTATCCTGAAGGGAGTAATGGCTCGTATGGAGCAGGGACCGTTGACAGGTTCTTATGCCCGTGACGTCCGCGTCATCGTTTATGATGGTAAGATGCACCCCGTTGACAGTAATGAACTTTCGTTCATGCTTGCTGCACGCCAGGCATTTGCTGAGGCCTTCAAGAATGCTGGTCCGAAGATTCTGGAGCCTATTTACGACCTCGAAGTATTCGTTCCTGCCGATTATATGGGCGATGTGATGAGTGACCTCCAGGGACGCCGTGCACTCATTATGGGTATGGACAGCGAGGCTGGCTATCAGAAACTCGTTGCCAAGATTCCTCAGAAGGAACTGGCTAACTACAGCATCACGCTGAGTTCCATCACTGGTGGACGTGCTAGTTTCACGACCAAGTTCGCTTCTTATGAACTCGTTCCGACGGATGTACAGAACGATCTGATTAAGAAGCACGAGGCTGAGGCTGCTGAGGAAGATTAATCTGAAATTCTTTATGAACTGCCCTTGAATGCTATTTTGGTGTCAAGGGCAGTTCACTTCATTTTTTAACCAACAACCCTAAAAAAACATGAAAAGAATAGTAGTTAAGACAATGATGGTGCTTGCTTTTACATTTGGCATGTACACAAGCGCAAATGCACAGTTGGCTCAAGTCGCTCCCAAGGGTACGACAACAACAAAACAAGCTCCAAGTAAACAGTGGGACTTCTTTATTTCTCACGCTTCTGAGGATAAGGATGCCGTGGTCCGTGAATTAGCAAAGATTCTGACCGCCAAAGGTTTTAAGGTGTGGTATGATGAATATGAGTTGAAGGTCGGCGACAACATTCGTCGTCGCATTGACAATGGATTGGCTAATTCAAAGTACATCGTAGTGGTTCTTTCGCCAAGTTTCATTTCCAAGAGATGGACTATGTATGAACTTAATGGTATTACAACGCGTGAGCTGTATGGTCAGACACTCATCCTGCCCATTTGGCATAACATCAGCCTTGACGATGTAATGAGTTTCTGTCCTTCTATGGCAGACAAGATGTCACTAACCACTAACAATGTATCAGTAGAGCAATTGGCAAATTCCATTATCGAGCGCGTGAATATTGATAAGGCAGACCATTGATACAAACCCTAATCCAATCTCTTCATATCAAGTAGAACAGTCATTTCTTATTCATTGAGATGACTATTCTATTTGATAATTATTAATTATATATAGCAAATGTGGTTAACTGAACTAAAATTAACCAAATTAATTAACTTAAATTGGTGATAGTATTTGGAAAAACACTAATTTTGCAAATATGAAAAAGAAAACCATAGGGACAATTGCTGTTGTGATGGGACTTTCATTCCTCGCATTGCTTTATCTTCAGCTGAAATACATGGAATCCATGGTGAAGATGAAGAAAGAGCAATTCGATGAAAGCGTGAACAAAGCACTCTATCAGGCCTCCCATAAGCTGGAACTCAACGAGACACGTTGGTTTCTTGAAAAAGATGTCAATGCCACAGAGCGCAGGGCAGTCAGAACTGATTCAGTTGGGACACGCACTGGTGACCCTGACGGGACTATTCAAGAGTCTCATCAGTACTCGGTGGCCGGACAGGATGGAACAATCTATTCTTCTTTCGAGTTGAAGACGATTGCTACCAAACCGGCCAATATGCCCAAGGCAATGATTCTTCGCAATGACAAGAACTCTATTAATCAGGTGACTAAGTCGATGAGGGAGATAGTCAAAAACCGTTATGTCTATCAGAAGGCTCTACTCGATGAGGTGGTTTACAGTATTCTCTATACAGCTTCGGAGAAACCTCTCCGCGAACGTATTAATTTCAAGCTGTTCGACCTTGACCTGAAAGCAGAACTGATGAACAACGGAATTAATATTCCTTACCATTTTACTGTATCCACGCAAGATGGCCGTGAGGTTTACCGCTGTCCTGACTATACTGACCAAGGAGAGGAATACACTTATTCGCAAATTCTTTTCAATAATGATCCGCAGAACAAAAAAGGTGTGGTGCGCATTCATTTCCCAGACATGAATAGTTACATCTTCTCGTCGGTACGCTTCATCATTCCTTCCATGGTGTTTACGCTGATTCTACTCGTCACCTTTATCATCACTTTAGTGCTTGCATTCCGTTCGAAGAGGTTGTCAGAGATCAAGAACGATTTCATCAATAATATGACTCACGAGTTGAAGACGCCAATTGCCAGCATCTCCTTGGCGGCTCAGATGCTCAACGATGATTCGGTCAAGAAGAGTGAGGCTATGACAAAACATCTTGGAGGCGTCATCAACGACGAATCGAAGCGGCTAAGATTCCTGGTGGAGAAGGTGCTGCAAATGTCAATGTTCGACCGCAAGAATGCTACATTCAAGAAGAAAATGCTCGACCTCAATGAGATTGTAGAGAACATCGGTCAGTCATTTAAACTTCGTGTGGAACATACGGGTGGAAGGATATATACCGATATTGGTGCCGTGGATTCTTCCATTTATGTGGATGAGGTTCATTTCCAGAACGCAATCAACAACTTGCTGGATAATGCTGTGAAGTATCGGAAACCTGATCAGCCGATTGATATTTGGCTGAAGACATGGAACGATAAAGAGAAACTCTACTTCTCTGTGCGTGATAATGGCATTGGTATCAAAAAAGAGAACCTTCGCAAGATCTTCGATCAGTATTATCGCGTTCCTACAGGCAATAAGCATGATGTGAAAGGATTCGGCCTTGGACTTGCCTACGTGAAAAAAATCGTAGAACTTCATAAAGGAGAAATACGGGCAGATGTCAGTAAGGAAAATGGCGGAGGCACCAAGTTTACCATCTCGTTGCCTATTATCCGCGACAATGTTTGAGATTAGAATTAAATTATTGAGTGAAAATATATTGAATTATAAACCATTAAAGTAATAAAGATTATGGACGACAAATTGAAAATCCTTTTGTGCGAAGACGACGAAAACCTTGGTATGCTGCTTCGCGAGTATCTCCAGGCTAAGAACTTCGAGGCCGAGCTTTGTGTTGACGGAGAGGCTGGCTATAAAGCCTTCTTGAAGTCAAAGTTTGATATCTGTGTACTTGATGTGATGATGCCCAAGAAGGACGGTTTCACGCTTGCACAGGAAATCCGCCAGGCCAATCCTGATATGCCAATTATCTTCCTTACCGCTAAAGTGCTCAAGGAGGATATCTTGGAAGGTTTTAAAATTGGTGCTGATGACTATATCACCAAACCGTTCTCTATGGAGGAACTCGTATTCCGTATTGAGGCTATCTTGCGTCGCGTGAAGGGAAAGAAGAGCAAAGAGAGCACTCTCTATCATATTGGACGCTTCACTTTTGATACCCAGAAGCAGTTGCTCACGATTGGCGAAAAGCAGACGAAGCTCACCACAAAGGAGAATGAACTGCTGGCCCTTCTCTGTAGTCATGCCAATGAAATCCTGCAGCGTGACTTCGCTCTGAAGACCATTTGGATTGACGACAACTACTTCAATGCACGTTCTATGGATGTTTATATCACTAAACTGCGTAAACATCTGAAGGATGATGACCAGATTGAGATCATCAATATCCATGGTAAGGGTTATAAACTTATTGCGCCCGAGAACGACTGATTAGCTGCGAATAGCGTGCTATGAGAGAATGAGAAAGTAGGGATAAGGGTTAAAAAAACGTAAAATCCCCTCTTTCTCATTTTCTCATTTTGCCAATCTCTCAATTTCTTAGTACCTTTGCAGCCGATTTCGCGATATTGCGGGTCATAATACATTATTTATATAAAATGAATCAATACGAAACCGTTTTCATTTTGACTCCCGTTTTGTCTGATGACCAGACAAAGGAAACGGTCGCTAAATTCAAGAAGATTCTCACCGATAATGGTGCAGAGATTCTGAACGAAGAGGCCTGGGGACTGAAGAAGATGGCTTATGCAATCGACAAGAAGTCGACAGGTTTCTATAACCTCGTTGAGTTCAAGGCTGAGCCATCAGTGATTAAAAAGCTCGAGACTGGATTCCGTCGCGATGAGAAGGTAATCCGTTTCTTGACAGTAAAGCTCGACAAATATGCAGCTGCTTATGCTGAGAAGCGTCGTGCTAAGTATGCAACTAAAAAAGAGGAGGCTTAAACTATGGCACAAGATTCTGAAATCCGCTATCTCAACGCTCCTTCTATCGACACGAAGAAGAAGAAGTATTGCCGCTTCAAGAAGAGTGGTATCAAGTATATCGATTATAAGGATCCCGAGTTCCTGAAGAAGTTCCTCAATGAGCAGGGTAAGATTCTTCCCCGCCGTATCACCGGAACATCTCTGAAGTACCAGCGTCGTGTGGCTCAGGCCGTTAAGCGTGCTCGTCAGATTGCTCTGCTTCCTTATGTAACTGACATGATGAAGTAATTGTTGGTTTTGAGTTTAAAGTTAAAGTTTAAAATTTAAAAGAAAGACAATTATGGAAGTCATTTTGAAAGAAGATATTATCGGCTTGGGTTACAAGAACGATATCGTGAACGTAAAGAACGGCTATGGCCGTAATTATCTCATTCCTACGGGTAAGGCTGTCATCGCATCTGCTTCTGCTAAGAAGGTGCTCGCTGAGAACCTGAAGCAGCAGGCTCACAAACTGGCTGCACAGAAGGCTGCTGCAGAAGAGAAGGCTGCAAAACTGGAAGGCGTGGCTCTGACCATTGCTGCCAAGGTTTCTGCTACTGGTCAGCTCTATGGTTCGGTGAATGCCGGTACTGTTGCTGAGGAGCTTGCTAAGCAGGGCATTGAGGTAGATCGCAAGATTATTACCATGCGTGATATTAAGACTGTGGGCGATTTCGAGGCTACAGTACACTATCACAAGGAGGTAGAGGTGAAGGTTCCTGTAAAGGTTGTTGCAGAGAATCAGCCTGCTCCCGCTCCCGTTGAAGAGGCTCCTGCTGAAGCACCTGTTGTTGAGGAGGAAGACTTCGAGGAAGAGATTGAGGAAGCTACTGAGGCGTAAGCCTTGTGGCTAAGGTTTAGACAATTTTCGCACTGTAAAGCACATTTAGATAAAGTCCTGGCTATCGGCTGATGGTCAGGATTTTTCTTTTTAATTCTATAGTGATTGTGTCCAACGATTATTTCTCTTTTAAGCAATTTACCGTCTATCAGGATCGGTGTGGGATGAAGGTCGGCACCGATGGTACCTTGCTCGGAGTATGGGCTAGGGGAGGAACCCATATACTTGATGTGGGCACTGGTACAGGACTAATAGCCTTGATGATGGCTCAACGGTTTCCGCACGCAATGATAGATGCAATTGATATAGATGTGGATGCCTGTCAGCAAGCCCATGAGAATATAGTTCATTCCCCATTCTCGGATCGTATTGTCGTCCATCATTCCCGTTTGCAGGATTTCAAACTTGTCGTTCATGATGAGACGTTGGCTGATAGTGAGTGCTATGATGCAATCGTGGCTAATCCGCCCTATTTTGAGCAATCGCTGAAGGCTCCTGATGAACGGCGTTCAATGGCTCGTCATACAGATTCGCTATCCTATCGTGATTTGATGGATGGGGTAGCAAGGTTGCTCAAACCCGAGGGGGAGTTTTCGGTTGTTATTCCCTTTGATTACCGGAACAGTCTTGAAACTGAAGCTATTGTCGCTGGGCTCTATCCTTCAAGGATTTGTGCCGTAAAGACCACACCGCGTAAACCTGCCCGGCGTTTCCTTCTTGCTTTCCGCAAACAACCTTCAGAAATAGAAACATCGGAACTCCTGATGAATTCCGATGCATATCGTGACTTGGTTAAAGATTTTTATCTGAAGTGATAGCCTTCGGTGTTAAATGTTATTCAGGCGTCGGAGGATTTTTTTGTTCAGCGCCTGAATGTTACGGCTTTGCTTCACAAGGTCATCCCGTACAACATTAATGTCATTGAAAAACTCGCTCATCGCTGTCTGCATCCTATTCGGACGGCGTTTGTTGCGGTCAGCCTCAGGATTTACCACGACCTTGATGCCGCCGGGAATCAGCCTGATGTCCACGTCTGCATCAGCCATCACGGGATCACCGTCAAAGTGTATTAAGCCAGGTTTCTCCCGGTGGATACGGATGTGTTCCGTTCGGAAGGTCTTGATCTTTTGGTTTTTATCGATGGTCTTGTTCAGTAACTCAATGGCTACTTGTGGCGCTTCCAGTGCATCGAACGGTTCCATGATGATAACGTCGAGCATGCCGTCGTGCATCGAAGCATGAGGAGCTATGTAGGCATTGTTGCCGTATTGTGAGGCATTGGCACACGAAATCAGGAAAGCCCGGTTGATAATCGTGCCGTTTTCGTCTTCAATACGATAAGTTTCTGGCTTGTAGTTTAGCCCCTCCTTCAGAACGTTTTCCACATAGGTGGTCAGTCCGCGCTTGCCAGCTTCTGCAAACTTCATTGAGATGAAGGCGTCAAACCCCATTCCGCAGGTACAGAAGAAAGCATGGTCGTTGATGATTCCATAATCCAGATCGTGAATCTCGCATTGATTCAGAATGTCAATATCCTTCTTGAAATCCATAGGTAACATCAGGTGGCGGGCCAGTCCGTTTCCGCTTCCACATGGTATGATGCCCAGAGCCGTATTGGAGTTTGTGATACCGCGTGCCACCTCATTCACCGTTCCATCACCACCTACAGCAACCACCACGTCCACACCCTGCTCCTTGCATTCAATGGCAATTTCTTCGGCGTGGCCTGCGTGTTCTGTCTCCCTGATTTCGTAGGAATACTTCTCCTTGTCGAGCACCTGTTCTATAAGTGCCGGTATTCCAGATTTGCTGACTGTGCCCGAAATCGGGTTAATGATGAATACTATTTTTTTCTTCTTTATCATTATGTTGCAAATTTACAAAAAGTACTCCACAAAAGCGCCCTTTTCTTCAAATATTTCTCTTAACAAGAAGTTTTCTATAAAATTTGTGAAGAATTGCGTAATTTTTTTGTAACTTTGCAGCCTAAAATGTAAAATAGTTATTTAAACCATCGAAATGGGACAGTTACAGGAGAGATACAAACTCTATCGTGAGCCTCAGAAGTATATGGAGGCAGATGTCTATCCATATTTCCGCGCCATTGAAGGTAAACAAGGAACGGAAGTGGAAATGGGCGGTCATAAAGTGCTTATGTTTGGCTCTAACGCTTATACGGGACTTACTGGTGATCAGCGTATTATAGATGCTGCAAAGAAAGCACTTGATAAGTATGGCTCAGGATGTGCAGGCAGTAGATTCCTTAATGGAACTCTTGATTTGCACGTTCAACTTGAAAAGGAAATATCCGAATTTATTGGTAAAGACGATTGTCTTTGTTTTTCTACCGGGTTCTCTGTCAATCAGGGAGTACTTGCCATGGTAGTAGGCAAAGACGACTATATTATTTGCGATGATCGCGACCATGCTTCTATTGTGGACGGTCGTCGCCTTTCATTTGCCAAACAACTTCACTACAAGCACAACGACATGGAAGACCTGGAGCGCGTGCTTCAGCGCCTGCCTCATGAGGCCATTAAGCTCATTGTTGTCGATGGTGTGTTCTCTATGGAGGGTGACTTGGCTAAGCTTCCTGAGATTGTAGAGCTTAAGCATAAGTACAACTGTTCCATTATGGTGGACGAAGCTCACGGTATCGGTGTGTTCGGAAAGCAAGGTCGTGGCGTCTGCGATTACTTCGGACTTACAGACGAGGTGGACCTGATTATGGGAACCTTCTCTAAGTCGCTTGCAAGTATCGGTGGTTTTATTGCTTCCGATAGCGATACGATCAATTTCCTGCGTCATACCTGCCGCACTTACATTTTCTCAGCTTCCAATACGCCTGCAGCTACAGCTGCCGCAATGGAAGCACTTCACATCATTCAGCAGGAACCCGAGCGTATTCAGGCTCTTTGGGATGTAACGAACTACGCCCTGAAGCGTTTCCGCGAAGAAGGGTTTGAGATTGGCGACACCGAGAGCCCCATCATTCCTCTTTATGTGCGCGATGTTGACAAGACCTTCCTCGTGACGGCCCTTGCTTTCAAGGCTGGCGTCTTTATCAACCCTGTTATTCCACCAGCTTGTGCTCCACAGGACACGCTTGTGCGCTTTGCCCTGATGGCTACGCATACCAACGAGCAGGTTGATCGTGCCGTGAAGGCTTTGAAGAAGATTTTCGTAGAACAGGGAATCATCAAATAATTGCGGAATAATTTGCAAGGTACAAAAAAACTTTGTACCTTTGCAGCCGCAAAATCGAGGTGTAGCGCAGTTGGTAGCGTTCCTGGTTTGGGACCAGGCTGTCGCAGGTTCGAGTCCTGTCACCTCGACATACTATAGCAGAGAACCGCCTTTTACAGGCGGTTTTCGCGTTTGTCGCCGGGACTGACTCGGACGAATATAGGACGAAGTTCAGGAAATTGTCTCACCATCCGTTGCAGAAAAAATTAAAGCAATGGATAAAAAAAATTTGGTTTTATCGGAAAAGCGGTACACCCGCGTGAAGGACTGGACTCCTCCTACCTATCACAAGGGAAAGGAGTCGTATGTGGATTTCTATGCGTTTGATCCTGGTACTGGGGGAATGAAGCGCAAAAAGGTGATGCTGGGCAGGTTCCGCTCTCAGAGGGAGCGCAATGCGTATGCGAAGCAGCTGATGGAGGAACTGACGCAGAAGCTGGTACGGGGGTGGAACCCGTTTGTGGAGGCAAAGGCGGGGCAGCAGTTCACCTCATGGCCGGAGGTGTGCACCAGGTACAGGCAGTATGTGAACAAGATGTTCAACGATTCTGCCTATCGTGAAGATACGCTCAGGGAGTATCTGTCGCGGCTGAAGATGCTGGAGGGATGGGTGGAGACGTCCGGACTCAACATCTTCTACCCCTACCAGCTGGATGAGTATGCGCTGGCCAAATTCATGGACTACATACTGATCGAGCGGAACTGCTCGACTCAGACCTATAATAATTACCTGTCGTGGATTCGCACTTTCTGCGGCTGGCTGAAGCAGCGCAGGTATATCCACGATGATCCAACGGACGGTCTGCACAGCATCAAGCGCTCGACGGCGAAGAACCGAACTGTCATCCCCGATGATGTGCTAGTGAAGGTGAGGAACTACTTGGAGGAAAGGAACAAGCATTTCCTGTTAGCGGCTTATATTCTGCACTATATGTTTGTGAGGCCAAAGGAAATGTCGAAGCTGCTGATCGGGGATTTCCATATCGAGAAGAAGACGCTGGTGCTCCATGGTGAGCAGACGAAGAACAGGCAGGACTCGGTGGTGACGCTGCCGGACCATATTGTGCGGCTGATGATAGAGCTGAAGGTGTTTGACTATCCGAGCCAATACTACCTGTTCTCTGACAAGTGCATGCCGGGGAAGGGTAGGAGGGACGAGAAGCAGTTCCGGGACTACTGGAACCTGCATGTCCGGAAAGACCTGAAGCTGCCTGCCTGCTATAAGTTCTATTCTCTGAAAGATACGGGCATCACGAATATGCTCAGGGCGAACACTGACCCGCTGAGCGTGAGGGACCAGGCACGGCACTCGTCGCTGCTGATCACGAACACCTACACGCCGCTGGACATCAAGGAGGCGAACCCGCTGATATTGAAATACAGGGGGGTGTTCTAAAAAAAAGAAGCGACGCTAAACAGCGTCGCAGATTGCCACTCGGTTTCCTGCCCTGATGATCTTGGGCAAGTAAGTGTCGAGGCAATGGGCAGGGAACATTGCTTCCCGGTGTCTATCAGAAGAATACCTGGTCAGCGTGATGCCGAGCAACTGAGCGAGTTTCACGGCATCCTCTTCCAGTGCGCAGTAGAAATCTCCTCTACGGAAGATTAATAAAGCATCAGGATACTTGGCTTTCATTTTGCCGAATTGTAATGTGATAAGCATAGGATTATTCATAACTGTATGATTTTAAAGTGAGACATAAAAGAAAACCTCCCCAGGCTTATTCAGCCTTGGGGGTGGTTTCGGTCTTAGGAACGGCCATCTTGGCAGTTCTCAGACAGTAGTCGTTTACTGGTAATCCCGTCTGTGCCTTGAGGAAGAAGGCGTACTTGATAGCAGAGAGTGCTTTCTTGCAGAAGGAAGTTTCCTTCTTTTTTCCGGGGATTGATACTTTCCATACCATGGCGTCTGATTTGTTAGACTTTACAAACTCGATGATGATTGATTTCTTGGTTTCCATAATTCTTATTTTTAATTGTTAGACATTTTGTTTAATAAACCTCGATGTAACTGATTTGGATTCCTTCGTTCTGGGCGATGCCTTCAGCGATGCTTCCTGCTTCCTGCTGGTTCTCGGCCTTTATCTCGTATTCGTAGGTGTCGCCGTCGAAATCGTTAACTACTACCGTGAAGAACTTATTGCTGCGGAACTTGCGGCTTATTTCGAAGTTGATGCTGGATGTTAAAACTGAAGCTGTCATAATTTTAAATTTTTTGAAGTTAAACTTGAAGCGCTGGGCGCTTTTGTAATTTTTACGTGCATATAGGAGCCTGAAGTGGAAAGTACCTGAATGCAAGGAATTTCAAGGAAAGTTTTGAAAAACCACATTTTCTTTAGCCCTCGGCGTTAAGAAGAAAATGCGGAAAGCGTGTCGAAACTTTGTGATGAAATATTCGGAGTGGTCCTTGCAGGGTGCGGGCTTGGCTATCTTTGCAAAGGAAAAATAGAAAGCGTCAGTGCAGAAAGTCTTCAGGAAATGAAAATGACAGCGTTTAATATCGCTCAACGATAAGCCAGCTGTGGAGCATTAGTATATGACGGTAGTGTTGATGGAGCGGCATGCACCACCGATATCATAGATGGAGAACCAGGAGAAAGGAAGCTGAATGCCATAGATGAAGAAACCGATGGATGAATTCAAATTGCATCGTGGTTTGTGAACTGTCTATATATAATAAGGAGGAAACCAAGAAATCAATCACCATGGAGCACGAAAAAGCCACCACATCTTCACAGACGCAGTGGCATGGTAAGCATTAAACCTTAATAATGAAAACTTAAATCTGCTTATGAAGCACTCTGTTATCTTGCACCCCCATATCCGCCAGTCGGGTAATCTATTGTTGTTATGATATTGTATGTGGCTGTATCGGCCGTTTGATGGTGAGACAACACCGTTCTGAATTCCGTTGAACGGAAGATTTCAGGATCATACACGTTCACCCTGTCTGTTCCTGCATCCATCTGGATGACAAGCTGACTGGAGCCAGAACTGCTAGTCATATTCAAGGTAAGCTCTATTGGATATTGCAGCATCTGGTCAACTTTTACCCGAACGCCACTACGCGCCACATTCACTGCTACACTAATATTGTACACGGTGGCTCCGACGGTTGTCTGAATCGGGTAGAATGTTCCTTCAACTATTTCAGACAGCCCTTTGCCCTGCAGCGTGTATTTCAGTTCCAGGCAATAATACTTCTGATTATTGATGACGAAGATCTTCCGCGCATCAAGAATCCTCTTTGTTCTGAAGCTGAAGATGTGCTGCTGGGTAGTGTCAATGGTATGGTTTTTAGAATACCTCGTGTTGTACAGACCGTTCTTGCCGGTCAGCGACATATCCAGCGCGTAGTTGCCCAAATAGGCCAGCTTGCTGTTTCGCCAGAATTCAGCAGGCAGGTTGTGTATGCGCTTCCTGACGACCATCACCTCGTTAAACGGAGAGGCAACGGGCATTGAGACCCAAGCGGCACCCGACTCTTCTCTTTCCCAGTTGACAGGCCTCATTCCGAAATAGAAGGCAACAGGCATCACCTTGTCTTCGCTGTCATCAGTTTCAGTGGGCCCGTCGATAATCATATCGCAAAGAGGCGTGTCGCCATCCCTTTGCCCTTTTTTGCCTGCAGGCTCTAACTTTTTGCCTCTCACGAATGGCATGGGATATTGAAGGCCTTTGTCGTTCCCCTGGCTATGGTCGAACTGTACATAACTAGACACCATCTCTGTCGGAATGATGTTCAGTTCTAGATCGTTCTTGTTGTCGCTGAATACAGGCTCCAGTTCGTCGCATATCCGCATGGTAGTCATGCCTTCCTCGGTGGAGCGGATGAGGAACTTGTGGAATTGATTGTAGATTTTGGCGTAGTATAAGACCATCATCCTGCTTTTTGTAAGCACCTGAGTTGGCACTCCTTCTTCACCAATCCACGCATCACTTCCAAAGATCGTTTGCCAGATATTCCCAAAACATTTTTCCATGTAGCCCGTCTGGCTGTTTTCGGTTACTTTCACCATGCTGCAGGCACTTCTCACCTCATCGGGCAGACTGCGGAAATTATTTTCGATAGAGTTCTCCAGATTGAAATGCACGTTCTCATAGACCACCCTGTTGTCGTCTATTCCTTCGGCATCAAACTTCTTTCTGACCGGCGCCACCACATCTTTGCTCTGAATGATTTCGTATTGTCTAGAGCTGTAGAATTCTGCTGCATCCCTGATGTTTACGGTCTTCTTGATGTTGTTCACATCGAACACCACGTTGCAGAATTTCTCAACCTCTTCAATGAACTTCGCTACCGTCCATCTCGGCACCTTCATCATGACAACCTTTTTCCAGACGGCATCGTTACCGATGGCGTTCTCGCCGATCTCATAGCCGAAGAACCTGAATATCCTGTCGATATATGCTGCAAGATAGTATAGAGGTTTTACGAAACTGATTTGCAGCGTCGCATTTGCAAAACCGCTTTCACCTTGTGCCCATACCAGATCGGGACGGTTGTAAATGAAAAAATTCCTTTCACTTACGGGAACCTCCTCGTTGGCTATGAACTCATAGTCTTTAGTTTCCGTCTCGTTGTAAGTACAGAAGGGGGCGCATACATATTCCCATGTGGGGTAGCTGCCATCCAATGAATTCAATGCGTCATCACCTTGTGGCCTGGGGGTGGCTATGCCTAAATCCTGCAACATCATATCCTTGCCGCTCAGGTAGTTCAGTTCTGAAGTACCTGCCACCAACTGAATTTTCACCGAGTTTTCGTCCATTTCCAGCAACACTTCGGTTCCACGCATGATGGTGCCCTGCTCCGTTACGAGCACGGCCGTTCTGTCTTTCGGCCAGCTCACCACGTCGTAGCGGTTGATATGGCCGTAAATCTTGGCATTGACTGGATTGGTAATATCCAGCTCGATGTCGTAGGTGTGTTCCCCTTCACGTGTGAAGTAGGGGTTGGTGATGTGGTATTCAGCCGAGAAACTGGCAGGCAGCACCACGTCCTGGCCATCAATTATCAGTTTGAGCATATTATCCTCTTCTTACGTTCGACTTCATTCTTTCCAGTAGATCCTGTGCTTCGTTCACTCCGTGGCGGCCGCTGGCGTAGGTCTCGGCCACGAGGGGCTGTTTCAGGCGTGCCAGCAGCAGCTGGTTGGCTCGGGTGGCGGCGGCGAGCATGGCGGTGAGATGGCGGGAGGTGGGTGCAGCGGCTGAGCCGCTGCCTGCAGACAAGGTGGACGACGGGGGAAGGACGGAGGCGATGTCGGCACTGGTGAGGTTGGCCACGCTGCCCGACTTCTGCGCTGCGTCGATGAGTGAGAGCACAGGCATGACGGACGGGTTGGCCGTGGCATGGCGGTTGGCCACAAACTCGTTGGCATGCACCACGCCCTTCTCTTCGAATGGTGCACCGGGGCCTGTGAAACCGCCATCAGCGAAGCTGCCGATGGCTGCCTTGGCCGTCTCGAAGGCTGCGGTGATAAGCATGATTTCTCCTGCTGCCTTGGCGACACCTGCCCATCCCAGTGTTGCAACATTCTTGATGGTGCGTTCTGCGATGGCAGCCACCATGGTCTTCTCGAGAGCGTCAAGTGTGAGCTTGATAAGGTCTTTCAGGAACTTCCCGAAATCCAGTTTTCCGTCTTCGAAGAATCCGCTCATCATTTCACCGAAGCTCGTGCCGAACTGCTGTACGGTATCGAGGATGAGTTGGGTGCGGTCTTTCATATTCTGCTCCATCTCTTCGAGCGCAGCTTTTTCAGCTTCCACCATCTTCTCGTAGCTATCCTTAGAGTTCTCCAGTTCCTCCTGCTCCATTGTTTTCAGCATCTCCGCTTCGTTCTCCTTCCACTTCAGGCGGATATCGTATATCTTCGAAAGGATCTTCTCCTTTTCCGATTCTTCGAGTCCGAGGATGCCGAGTTCCTTTTCCAGGCGCTGCTCTTCCAGCCGTTCCAGACGGCCTTGCAGTTCCTCTTTGGTCATGCTTTCAGTTTCGGTGAAAGTCTTGACTAGCTCGTTACGTTTCTTCAGGTATTCCGTCTCTATCTTCAGCTGCTCTGCCCTGATCCTTTTCTGCCGGGCTTGCTCTTCGGTTTCCCCCTTCTTGTCGACTTTGCCCGTTTTGCCACCTCCACCGGAACCGCCTACTGGTGTGACGGGTGGAACAGGTTCTTCGTTCGTCTGGATAGCTTCCCGCTGCAGATCGGTACCGAAGGCGCCGATAATCTGCTGGCGTTTTTTGAGTGAACGCTGTAGACGATCGTTAGATTCCTCCACAGCATGCTCTGCCTTTGACGTGTTGCTCACAAGGAACATCGTCTCGGACTGCGACATTGGCATGCCGGAACGGCGGGCATTGTCGGTGGCATTCTTCTGGAGCGCCTGTGCGCCCTGGTAGTTCTCCACGGCCTCGTTGTACCTGATAGTTTCCTCGGCAATCTCCTTGCCCACCTTTGCCAGCATATCCTTTGCGCCCTCCAGCTCATACTTTCGCTGCAGAGATTCAAGGTATTTATCGAGGGCAATCTTGTTCTCCTTATATTTGCCCGTGGTAGCATCCAGCTGGGCATTGTATTCAGGGATGAGACCATTTAGCTGGTTGATGGCCGTCTGTCTTTCCTCCAGCGTCAGTTTCTCGTTTTTCGCAGCCTGAATGAGAAGGTCTATCTTCTCTTTCTGCTCGAGTACCTTCTTCTGCGAATCCTTGCGGACTTCGTTCAGCTGCTTTTCGAAGGTGATGGTTTCCTTCACGTTCGAAAGATAGTCGGCAAGGAACACCACCACGGCCGACACTGCCATTCCCAGGGCTGCCCATGGGTTGGCGGCTATCATGGCCCACAGTTCCTTGACAGCGTTCTTCACCTTGATGATGGCGCGGTAGAAGGAAATCGTCGAGATTTCCGATGCGTTCACGGCAACCGTGTAGCCGATGATCGCAGCCGTGGTCAGGATGACCGTTCCACGGTACTGGCCTACGAAGTTAATCAGGTTGTACAGTATCTTCACCATGGCACTGCCCGTGGTGATGCCGTACTTGGCCACCGGCAGCAGCTTCTGTCCGAGTTCAATGCTCAGGTCGGCAAAGCGTTTCTTCGCCTTGTCGAGCTCAGCGGCAACCGTAGTGTTCTGCACGTTGAACTCGTTGACCACCGATGTGCCATCCTCGTATGCCTGGTTGGCCAGATTCTGTGCCTCTGCCAGCTGATCAAGATGACCAGCAAGTGCAGAGAGCACACCGACGGCTCGTGTGCCGTCCATCTTCATCTCGTCGAACATCTGCGCCATGTCGGCAAAGCCACCCTTGGATTTCATGGCCTGCAGGAATTCTATCAGTGCGGCGTTGGCATCAGTGCGGAGCAGCTTACTGAATTCCGACACGTCCTTGCCTGCTATCTTGGCGAATCGGCCAGTGTCCTGCATCATCTTCGTGATAAGCTGCGATATCACGGTAGCAGAAGTAGGAATCTCCTGCATGTTCTGATCCATCACCGAACCGATACCCATGATCTGAGCCTGAGTCATGCCGGCCTGCTGAGCCACGCCAGCGAGTCGGGCCGTGAATTCCACGATGGCACCTGCACCGGCACTGGAGTTCTGCGCCAGCTCGTTGATAGCGGAACCTGTGGCAAGCATCGCACCGCGAAGGCCTTTCGTCTTGTCTTCGCCGAACATCTGTGCCAGCTTGCCGATATCGCGTACGGCCGTTTCGCCCAGGTCATCACCGAGGGCTACCTTGATTTTGTCGGCACCGTCCACGAATTCCTCGATGGCCTCCTTCGAGGTGATGCCCAGACGGCCGGCGTCACCAGCGAGCGCGTTCAGCTGCTCGCGCGAGGTGCGGGTGTCCATCTTCTTGAAATCCTCGTTCAGACGCTCCACCTCGTCGGCTGTCATGCCAGTGTACTTACGCACCTGCGCCTCTGCTTCCTGCATCTCGGCATACTGCTGTACCGTCTTGCGTACGGTCATCGTGAGTCCGGTCACGGCACCGATGGCTCCTGCCACCACGCCCATGTAGCGGTTGAATCCGTCGGCAACCTTGCCGAGTCGCTGTGACAGCGTGAGGTATTCCTTGCCGGTGTTGCGGATGCTTGCGCGGTGGGTGGCCAGTATGCCGTTCAGCTCCTGGATCTGCTTGCCGGTACGGTTGTATTCCTCCGAGCCGATAACAAGGTCGCGCTGGGTTTTCCTCAGCTTCTTCATCTCCTTCTCGATGTCGGCTACGGAGTTCTTGATTTCGCGGCCGTCAAGGAACAATTTGACGGTGGCGTTGGTCATCTTGTCTGCCATATATTATTTCAGTTTCTTGGTAAAAGTCATTTTGCGGAGTTCCTTGCGGATAGCATTCAGAGCCCTGTCTTCCGTCCACGTCATTGCAAGGTCGATGAATTCCTGAGAGTTCGCCTTGATGTTGCGGTCCAGGAAGTCAACAGCTTGGCGGCCTTTAGGTGTCGGCGTAATCTGTTTCACCGGATGGCGCCAGCCACGCACTACCGTACCGCCTTCGCGTATCCATCCGCGTCCTACGCCGTAGTGCACGTATGCACCATGACGTGGAAAGCGAAAGCGCACCCGAGCGTAGGAGCGTGTCTGATCACCTTCGTTACGCACTACGGTATCCTCCGTGATACCGCGAAGGCCTCCTGAGAACGCTTTTGTCTCAGAAGTGATGATCTGCACGGCTCCGTGGTGTATCTTCTGTGACCATTCTTCCAGTTTCTTGCGAAACTCCTCGTCGGTCATCAGTCGTTCTTTCTCCAGATCAGCCATCAGATATCTTTATATTCTTTGGTTGCATCAAAGCAAGGGCAAGCTTTGTTGGCAAAGTCACGGTGCCCGTATATTTTCGCCTTCGGGTAGATGTGCCGAAGTGCAACAAGAAGGTTTCGAAGCGACTTACGTTGGGCGTCAGTGCGGGTGTCGCAAGCATTGCCCTGACTGTCGAGTCCGCCTACGTAAACCACACCAATGGAGTTCTGGTTGTGGTATAGGCAGTGGGCACCAATCGACTCGATGGGTCTGCCGCGTTCCACGCTTCCATCCAGCGTTATTACGTAGTGGTATCCTATGGCATTCCACCCCTTTGCCTTATGCCATTTACTGATGTCGTCAACATGCCAGTCCTTGCCGGCAATGGTAGCAGTGCAGTGCACGATGATTTCTGTTATTGTTCTCATACGCTGCGAAGATAGTACAAATGCGCGTGAATCGTTGGGACAAAAAAAAAGACCCCTCCGTCTCACGACGAGGGGCCTAAGAGCTCTTTTACTTATTATATTATTCAATATATGACAAGACGGGCTTGCTGATCATCTGCCCGGAGCCTAAATCTTTTGCGAGCCGGTCAATTCCGTCACGGATTTTGTCGATTTGGTTTTGTTTCGGCACACGTATAGCCGTGACGTATTGCCTCAATACAGAAGGATTGATACCTATATACTTTGCCACAGCGGTGACGTCGAGCGGGTAGTAGTCGAAAAACGCCCCGATGTCGAAAAGAAAATGAATGCTTATTTCGGGAAACTCCTTTCCGTTTTCCCGTGCTATCTCTTTGAATTCTTCCACGGAGGCAAGCACGTCTTTCATAGCCTCACGTGCCGATGATCCGTAGCCAGCCAGACGAAAGTCGCCTACGTCCTCGGTTCCAAAGCATGAAAAATTCCCTTTCCCTTTACCGCGTTCTACAATAACCTTGATTTCTTTCATATAATGTGTATCGATTTTTTCATGTTTAAAAGAGCCCTTGGTTGTCATGAAACGAATTGACTTGGTAAAAAGGTTGCCCGGGCTAAAGCCCGAGCAACTCCTTTTCAATAGATTTCAGAGTTCCCGGAGGAATCTCCTTGGCTCCATGGCGCGGTACAGGAGTGTTCTTTCCTGTCATCGGGCTGTGCCAGATGTCGTGTCGCGCCCCATGTCTTAGTATGAAGCATCCCGCCTCCCTAAGACGTCTTGTCAATTCTTTGTGTTTCATAATATTAAAGAGCTCTTTGTCAAATTGACAATGCAAAGGTAACAAATAAGTTGCAAATCTCCAAATAATTTTGCAACAAATTTGTTACAAGATTAAATATTTAACATTTAAAGAACATAATTCGCAGAAACGTAGCGTCCTTATTATATGGATATACAAGCAATCATCAACGGCATCGCGGAGCAGCTGCAAGGCACGAACGCACTTATTCAGATTCAAGTGGAGGATCAGTATTACATTCGGATCATTGGCGACAGTTCGCGACTGTCCGGATCATCACGCGCGGCGGCGGTTCCTGACACGCGACCGTTCCTCTCGTGGATGAAGGAACAGATCGAGCAGGCTCCCGTCTCAGAGAACACGAAGGTGAGCCACCGGAACGCCCACATGCGGCTCACGGCCTTCCGTCCTGATGTTACGTTTGCGGAAATCGACTGTCGCTTCCTGATGGATTATGAGACGCATCTTCGTGAACGTGGGTACTCTGTAAACACTATTGCCAAGCAGATGCGCATTCTCAAACGTTACCTGAACCTGGCTCTCGATATGGATATCATCACGGCCAATCCTTTCCGCAAATACCGCATACACACACAGCCGGGCCACAAGGAAACGCTCAGTGAAAAGGAACTCCGGAAGATTGAAGACAGTCTGCCGTCGCTTCCTGACAGCGAGCAGGAGGTGGCCAAGGCGTTTCTCTTCGCCACCTATACCGGCTTGCGTTTTTCTGATCTGCAGCAAATCACGCCCGGCCACTTCAAGCGAATCAACCGGCGGCAGTGGCTTGTTCTTCAGATGCAGAAGACTCATTCGGAAGTTCGCATTCCCGTTTCCACGATCTTCCAAGGGAAGGCCCTCACGTTCTCCCCGCCGTTCCGGCTACATTCCAATGCTCAGTCCAACCGGACGCTTGCCCATGCGCTTGCCCGCTCCGGCATCAGGAAGCACATCACCTGGCACTGTGCCCGCCACACCTGTGCCACGCTGCTCCTTGCCCGTGGTGTTCCACTTCCTGTTATCCAGAGCGTCTTAGGTCACGCCTCCATCACCACCACCCAAGGATATTCCACCATTAAGGACAGCACCATCGAGCACCACATCCGCCGTGCGTTCAGATGATTTTGTCCTGGCCGGACAAATTGGTAATTTGCAAGATGCGATTGATGAGGTAGATGAAAAAGTCTCCACACAAATCGATTTAAATTCTGAATGGTTAGTCGGCGCATACATAGAAAAAAACACAGGCATTAAAAAGAGTTATAGCGGAATGTATTACACAAATTATATTCCTGTCAAACAGGGAGATAAGGTGTATAATACAGGAGCAGCAGCCAATAGCGGACAATTACTATCGTTCTATACATCAGAATCCGAATCATCTTATGTCGGTTCTCTTGCTTCAGGCGCAACAATCAATTCCGATGGGTATATAAGAGCGCATAAACAATATGCAACGGGTAATCTTTATATGGTTACCAACTTGAAAAACGAATTTTCAGATATAAAAAACGAAGTAGATGAACTATCTTCAGAATTGATTAAGAATATAGATTATAGCAGTCTATGGATTTCTGGCGGCTATATAGAAAAAAATACGGGAGTATTGAAAAGCGCATCAGGACAGCAATATACAGATTACATTGCTGTGTATAAAGATGAAGTAATATACAACACTGGTTCGGCTGCTAATAAAGGACAGATTCTCTCGTTCTATTCTGACAAGACTGAGGCATCTTATGTCGGTTCGCTTAATTCAGGTGCAGTGATTAGCACGAATGGATATGTAAGAGCACACAGACAAGGAACTACTGGACAACTCTATTGTACTATGAATATTAGTGCGGAAATGTCCGCCATGCAAAGTCAAATCAATGGCTGTGTTAGTGAAGATGATTTGCAGGATGCAGTCAAAGATTTTGAGACAAGTGATGAATTTAGTGATAAATATGTTACTGACAAATATGTAAATACAAGCGGAAATATTATATCATCAACAGCCTCTGGATGGGTTGCACTCAAAGTAGATGTGACTGGCTTAGATGGATATAAAGTCATTGTAAAAGGAGCGGCGAATAGTGGAAGTGCTTATAGCGGATTTGTATTGTCAGGAGGTGGTGTTTCTGGTCGTTTCTACGGAGGTGTGTATGGCTCGGGTGCTGAAACGATTGTTACGATTCCGTCTGGTGCTCAATACCTATGTGTGTCTTTCAATCCAGGAGGTAATAACGGCGATGCTGCCAACGGATATTATGTCAAAATGGTGGCTGGAAATAAGAATACCTACCTTGCAACCCGTAAGTACATTGATGAAAAAATAAATCCCGAGATTGATGCACTTAATGATAGAATAAGTGGCATAGAGGTTTCGGCAGGATTGTTGCCTGCTAATACCAAAATGTATGTCTTGGGTGATTCAATATCCATGAGTGGACATTACATGGCAGTTGGAGAACATTGGTATGATTTAATAGTAGCAAAGAATCATCTTACTTTTGTGCAATCAACACAAGCACTTGCAGTATCGGGATGGCAATGGACTCCAAGTTCTTCTTATGGGACAATGTACCAAGAGGCTCAAAGTATCGGTAGTGATGCTACATTAATAGCGATATGGGCTGGTGTGAATGATTTAGGACATGGGTGTACTCTTGGACAGATGGAATATACGGACGGAGGCTCGGTTGTTGCATTACAAAGTTCTATTAGTAATTGCGATACATTCTACAGGGCTGTATGTTTCACGTTGAATTACTTGTTGACTACTTTCCCGAATGCTAAAATAGCCGTAATCCTCCCAACAAAGGCAAATACTGGTAGTTATGCTTACAATACAACTACACAAATGAGAATGGAGGATATTTGGGGCGCATTGGAAGAATGTTGCAATTTTTATGGTATTCCAATTATACCTTTGGGGAAAGAAATCGGAATAAACCCAGTTGTCAATACTGCTGATTGCTATCGTGACGGATTGCACTTGAATGTAAAGGGACAGAGAAAAGCAGCTGGTGTTATCGAGGCATATCTTAAAAATATATTGAATGCTGTTTAATAAGAATTTGCAGTTTTAAGGATAGTATGGATAACCGAATATTAACGCTGATTTCAATTATCTGTATGTGGAGATATTCAATCAGCGTTAATATTCGGTTGTACATTTATTCAGCATATTTTGTCAATGAATAATTTGAATAACTATTCCACAAATTAAATGCAAAGTATTTTGCGCCAGCAGGAACATCTAAGGACAGATTAGAAATATTACCACTACTTGAACGTGTTACAGCACTTATCTTTGTGGCAGATGAAGGATTGATACTCGAAAAAAATCCGCCCGTTGTACTTCCAGAATATCCACTAATAACTATCCTTTTGTATCGTCCAAGTTCTACCATAATGTAAGACAAAGAGCCATTTCCCGTTATTATACCTCTATCGTTGATGTATTTGCCCGTTGCTTCCGTTGTTACCATTGCTTTGAGTGCTGCATTGTTTAACGTTGTTGTTGGCAATACATCAGACTTGGCGATTGCATTCTCGCTATAATCTACGTCTGAAAAAATTAATGTCTTTCCCATATTATACTTTCACAGTTAAATTATGATTGGTGTGGTTCGTGGCAATATTAAGCACAAGAGTTTTCGCGCCATCAGGCACAGTTACATAAAGTGTGGCAATTGTTTGTGCATTACTTCTTGTCAATTTCCCATTACAAGAAACGTATGTTGTTGTGCCTATTGATTTACTTGAATAAAATGCACCTATGTGTATAGGGTAATATCCATTGACTATTATTTGAGAATAGCCTTCAACCGATATTTTTTTATAAACGTATCCGCTTTGACTTCTTACCGCGCCTGTGTTTGAATCTACGAAGCCAGCGGATGCGCCATCTACAAGCATGTCATCTGTATAGTATTTATCCAACAACACATCGCTCAAATCTACGGTAATGTTCGAAAAGTCTGCTGTTTGTATAACTAATGCTTTTCCCATAATTTTAATATTTTGAAATTAATTCCGTGATAATCTTATCAGCCACAAGTTTGTGGCCTGCGGCATTTGGATGCAAACCTCCATCTACACTGTATGAGCCTATGTTATACCTTGAAATGCCACAAGCATAGGTATCAATTACGTCACAACCAAAAATAGAAGCCATTTTCTTGATAACATCATTGTAATCCTTTACACTATTTGTTTTCTCAGGAAAAGAGAAGTTTCTTTGAAGTATTGTACAACAAAAGATTCTTGCGTTTGGTAATGACGTCTTTATTTTGTGCAACATAAGAGCATAAGCCGATGAAAAGTTACCGATAGTCCCTTCGCTTGGAATAGCAGAATGCTCTGTCCAAGAACCAAGTGTTTTTCCTGCATTATAGTCGTTAGTTCCAAGTAGAATCAATACAATATCTGGAGTATTTCCGTCCCTTGTCAGTGATGCAATTCTAACTTCAGAACAACCTGCACATTCCCCTGTTTCATGCGAAGAAGATACCTCCGTCTGTGTGCTGTCACCTGTTACATAACTTGCACTGTAGGCACAATTAAGAGGTGTCATTCCAAGGGCAGTAGCAACTTGATACCAATATGTTGCGGACACATTGCTGACATTACCAGTGGGATAATATACCCTCCATCCTGTGGGAGTGTAACCGTTATAAGTAGAAATGGAATCACCTATTACAGCCATTGTCTTACCATTGAACTTAGTTACAAGATTAGCAAGCCTTTCAAGAATCGCAAGTTGCTCGGTGGAAACATTCCTTGAATTAAAATTCTTAGTAACAAGGTGTCCATCTTCCGTAATGACAAACGCCATATTTCCGTTTGAATCAGTTACCGCATAAGCACAATTTTCCTTATCCAAATCCGCAACACCTATTGTTAATGCAGACGATTTGAAGTTTTTAGTAATAACATGACCATCCTTAATACAAAAAACAATGTTTCCGTTAGCATCACATAGTGCGAAATCCCATGTGCTGTCATTTTCGGATTTCCCAGAAACTTTGTTTGCTAAATCATCCTTCACTTCCCCGATTTGTCCGGCCAGGACAAAACCTTGGTGGGCATCGAGGGCCTTGCCTGATGCGGCGGTTTCTTCGTTCAGGTTATCGACGGTTTCTGTTTTTGCATTTTCAATGTCCTCGTCTTTTTCCTTCAGGTTCTGGCCAATACCCTTGATTACGCCGCCTACACGCTCAGAGGTGTTGGCGGCTACTTCTGTTTCGTCGTATATTTGCTGTCCGGCAGCTATGATTTCGTCGTTTGTCATTTTTATTTGAGTTTTGGAGTTAATCGAATGATGGGGTGAAGGTGGCATCGAACTGGCCTGCGTCGGCAAAGTTCTGCAGGCGGTCGGCGATGCAGAGCGCGGTGGGGACGGGAATGTCTGCATAGCAGCCGTAGAGGGCGTTGTCCCGGTTCTCGATGTCGAAGACCTGCACGCCGTCGAGCATGATGCCCTTCAGGACGGAGACCGCCCGCTGGCGCTTGTCGTGGATCATCTGCGCTAAGATATCACAAAGTATGTCGTTGGCCTGGGACAGCCGCTGCTCTATCTGTGCGTAGTCGGCGGTGTCGGTGACGTGGTACCACACCTCCAGCCGGCAGGTGTGCATGCGCTTCATGGCTGTGTCGGTGCCCTGCAGCTGGTAGCCCGACGTGGAGAAATAGACGGCGGGGTAGTGGAGTTCCTGTGCCAGCGCGGTCTGCTTCTTGTCGTCGTTCAGGTTGACGAAGTGGCGCTCGCTGCTGCTGTGCTTTATCAGGATGTGGCGGCGGCAGAGGTCTTCGATGTAGTTGCTAAGTTCCTGTAGTACCATTTGTGGAGTTTAGAATTTAGAGTTTAGAATTGAGAGTTGTCGCCTTCGGCGATTAGGATTTCAGAATTATCGGCGGGAGCTGTGGCGGGCGGCTTCTTCGGCTGCGCGCTTCTTTGACTCGCGGATGCGGCGGTTCATGATGCGGAAGGCATCGGTGGCGGCCATGGCCTTGTAGTGCTCCATCAGCGCCACGTTGTCGCCCACGAAGGTGTCGAAGACGGCGAGCCAGTTGACGGGCTTGGGCTGACGGGGACTGTTGGACGGACGGGGGTGGTCGTCTTCCTCGGGTTCGGGGAACAGGTGGGGGAACGACTTGCTGAGCCATGAGCGGATGAGCACGTAGTTCAACACGACGGCCTGCTTCTGCTCGGGGGTCATTTTATTGACGTCGGGCAAATGATCGTCGAGACTGACCAGCCGGGGCTCTCCCTGGCCGACGGTGATGCGGTGTTCCTCTACGCTGTAGGTTTCGCCTGGCCGTTTGTAGAGTGCGGCTATGAAGAGGTCCATGTATTTCCGGGCGTTCTCGTGCACGCCCTGGGTGCTCTTCACTTCGCCGGGCTTCACCTGAAGGTTGGACATGGCCATGGTGTACTGCGAGAAGAAGGTGTCGACGGTCATAAACTGCTGCAGTGAGCATCCCTTCAGGCGCGTGCCGGGGGCTTGGAGGCTGCTGCCGGGGATGCACTCCAGGAAGAAGCTGCTGTGGGGCCGGCGCAGGTTCTGCATCCAGTCGGTGGCGTGGAGGAGCACCCAGCGCTGGTAGTCGTCCATGCAGCTGAGCTCGCGACGGCTGAAACCGAACACCTGGCGCAGGAAGTCGCTCTGGGTGATGGTGCCGCTCCAGAGGCGGACGGCGGCGAGGAACTGGCGGGCCGTGAGTTCTTCCCACTGCTCGGGTGAGAAGAGCTGGCGGCGGACGGTGTGCCAGAAACGGCGGTATTCTATGGTGATTCTTCTCATAATGACCTTACGTTTTAGGGGGCACTGCCGGAGGCAATGCCTACGGGGAAAAGACTTACATGGCGAAGAAGGCGGCGCGGTGGTCGTTGTCGCGGATGATGTGGCCATCGGTGCCGTCGCTGAAGTCGGGATAGTGTGTCTTGACCACGTTGCGCAGGTTGGCCTCGGCTGCCTGCAGGTCGCGCTGGTAGATGGCCAGGCGGTCGCCTATCTGGGTGTCGGTGGCTGCGGTGCGGGTGTGGTTCTCTCCGGCTGCTGCCTGCACGTTTTCGAAGTAGAGGCCGCGGTCGGTCAGCGTACCGGTCTTCTTGATCAGACGAATGGCGGTGGCCGTCACCACCAGCCGGCCGCACTGTCGGCGCAGCTCCTCCAGCGTCAGGTCGTAGTCGTCGGGGTATTCCTCGTCGCCGTTGAGCCATTTCTGCAGCTGCTGGTAGAAGGCATTGCCCATGGTGGCCTGCAGCACGGTGTCTTCCACCGTGGAGAACTCGGCTGCAAAGCGCAGGAACACCAGCCTGGAGTGACCGATATTCACCCACCGCTGCACCTCGTCGGTGCTCTTCACGATGGCCTTCTGGCGCTCCTTGCAGGCAGGGGCATCGGCGTATTCGGTGAACGTCTGGCTGTTGGCGTCGAGGAAGTCGAGCAGCGCGTCGATGGCATTGAAGCCCTTGGTGCGGAATCCTTCGCGCAGCCGGTCTTCCTGATACTTGTAGGCCTGCTGCCAGTCGTCGGAGCCCTGGCGCTGGAATCCCTGGTCGGTGATGCGCAGCTGGAGCGCGTCGAAATCATGGAAGAAGGCCATGTTGGCCTCGGCGCGCTGGGCGAGCCGTAGCAACTGTCGCTCTTCGGCTGTGCGTGCGGCTTCAGACTTGGCATAGACGGCCTCCGTTCTTGCTATCATCGCGGTGCCCAGGAGCGGCGTGAGAAACAGGTCTTCGGCACTCTGCAGCGAGGATTCCACCTTGGCAAAGCTCAGCGATGCCGATGCGGGCACATAGGCGCTGATCTCCTTGCCGTTGTTCCATTTTTCTTTTGAAAATAACATATTCTTTAACGATAACGATGACGAAAACGATGACGAAAACGATGACCTTAACCTTAACTTAGGCGGTGGGTGGTTCCGGCGCCGGTGTCGAGGGTGGTCAGGATGGTGTTGCGGAAACGGAGTTCCACGTCTTTCTTGAAGTTCATCTTCAGATAGAGCTCGATGGGGTCGAGGATGTTCTGGCGGTCTATCCATGCGTTGGCAATGTTCACGAGGAAGGCCTCGCGGATGTTCGAGCCTCCCTGATTGCCGGCATAGACGCCGCCGGGCATCTGCGAGCCCATCACGTTTGGGTTCACCATCAGCGAGAAGAGGATTTCGGAGTTGGCCGCCGAGGATGTGACCAGGTTCTCCTGTCCGGCGTTGTACTTGTTGGAGAGCGGCGTGATCTTCCATTCCTCTTCGATGCGCCCGTTGTATTCGTTGACGGCATAGTTGGTGAAGATGGGCTTCTCAGCGTTCTCGGCTCCCAGCAGGTTACTTTCAATCGAGTCCATATACGCATTGATAGCCTTCTTGCGGGCGTCTGTGGTCTTGAAGTCGCCGGGCGGGAACTTCTTTTCCCAGTAGGAGTAGGGAATCTGCACGTGCCACTTCCAGGTCGTCTGGTTCTCGTAGGCTTTCTTCAGGAACTTCGGTATCATGTGGGCAATATCTATCCATCCCAGCACCCACGCTGCCCACCAGATGGGTTCGCCATAGACATCCTCGTTGCTCCAGGCATCGCGGACGGAGTAGACGAAGCCATACTTGCCCTTGCCCGTGAACTTCATCAGCTGGGCCACCGTGTCGGGGTCGTAGTCGGGCAGCAGCGGCAGCATCCAGTAGTCGGTCGAGGGAGCGAGCTCCCATGATCCGGCCACGACGCAGTGCTGCATGCCCTGGTCGTCGGGCTCGGTGTAGCGGTACTGCAGACAGTTGAGCGGATTGATGCCCACGAGCTGCCCGCTCTGGTTGGGCACGAACTGGCAGGCGCCGTTGCCCACCTTCAGGTAGTCGCGCAGCACTTTCTCCATGTAGCGGCGCACCATGCGCGACGAGATGAAGCGCTTCACGCCCGGATCGTCGACGGGCTGCAGCACCTCGTTGCCGTCGTCGTCGTATCCGCTGACGGTGCAGGGGAAGATGCCCTGGCCGAGCGTGAGTCGCCAGAGGAACTTCAGTCCGGTGTTGAGCACGGTGGTGTCGCGCACGGTGCGTATGGCATGGATGGGGAACTGGTTGTCTATGCCCCACGACACGACGCGCTTGCCGTCGACGTAGGTGTAGTCGCGGTGGTTGTCGTCGTAGGGGAAGAGCACCCGTCGGCGTTCGTCCATGGAAGCACGGTCGGCAATGGTGGACGCGAACATGCTGCTGCTCTGCATCAGCAGCGGTGTGCCTTCTTTGTTATAGATAATCTCCATATAATATTTTTGTTGAAAGATTCTTCACTCTTCACTTGTCACTCTTCACTCTTATACCCATTTCCCCAGTCTATCGGGTGGCCGTCGAGCTCCAGTATGTTGGTGATCTTCACGGGGAACAGGTGGCCTTCGGGGTTGCCCTGGGTGCAGCAGGGTTGCACGCCGCGGTAGCGGGCGCGCTTCATGTCCATATTGTTCACGCCCGTTATGTACACCTGCGGGAAATAGTGCAGCTTGCCCTCCTTGGTGCAGAACTTCATCGAGAAGATGCGCTTGCGTCCGTCGGGCGTGGTGCGCACGTCCAGTTCGTCGAGCATCTGCGTGGCCGTCATTGGCTGTCGTTCTTCTTTTGCCATTTCTTGTATCTCTAAATATTCTAAGGTCATTTTTAGTCGAAGGCTATGGTGAAGGTATGGTCGAAGATGTTGTGCCCGGCGGTGTTCGCATCCAGGTCGGCCATCCATTCCTGTCGGCGGTCGGCATAGCGGTAGGTCACGTCGAACGAAGCCGGCTCGTTGGTGGGTGTCAGGTAGGCCACCTCAATCTCGCGCACCACTATTCGGCGCAGTCCCAGCTGCTCCTGCCGTCCGGTGAGCGGTGAGCGGTAGAGCTCGCCATACTGGCGGCGCTCGGCCTTGGTGAGCCAGCCCGTGTTCACGGTCAGGTCGCGTGTCACGTCGTCGTCCATGCGCACCATCTTCCATCCGCTGTAGCCGAACTCGGCATTCAGTTCGTGGGTCTCTTCCTCGCGGCCCCGCAGCACCACCGTCTCGGGCAGCCCGAATACATTGAGGAACACCATCTCCGTGAGCTGTGGCCAGTGGCGGCGGTCCACCTTGAACTGCACCGCATCATAGACCGTCCCTGAGACCGCCATCAGTATCTCATACTCGCACAGCACCGCTCCCTGCGGCAGCAGCAGCTGGTCGACGGCTGCCGGCGAGCAGTCCACCAGCAGGTATCTGTTGGTATAGCCTGCGGTGCTGCCTATGTTGGTGCTGGCCGTCTGCTGCTGACCGTTGGCCACGTAGGTAGCCTTCAGCGTCACGGTGGGCACCGTGCTGCCCAGTCGCGGTATCCACACCTGGCAGTTCACCTGGTCGGGGAACACCGTGCGCCGGCGGTTCTGGGTGGGGAACAGCAGGAACTGCGACGGATCCGAGGCATTGCCCGCCGTGCAGTAGTACACCATCGAGCTGGAGCTCAGACTCTCGGCCTCGATACCGATGATGAGCGTGGCATAGTTGTTGCGAACAGAGACGCCTGTCAGCTGCTGCATGTCATCGTGGAGCAGGATGCACTTGTTCACCAGGTCGGCGAGGTCGCCAAACTCCACGCGCCCGTCCACGGGGGTATAGGTGGAAGTCTGGTCGTAGCGCGTCACGTTGTCGGAGGTCACGATCTGCACCCGCACCGACACGTCTGACGTGGCTGCCACATAGATGTTGTTGCACTCCGGCGCGAACATCTTGGCCGACATATTATTTATCGTAGACATTTTGCGATTTTACCATTGTTTCAATTCATATCCCACACCTATTATCGGACCGCCCTGGGCGAAGTCCCACCCCGCGGCCACCGTCCACCGGTCTCGTCGGTAGGTGCCCATCAGGTCGGCCTGGTGGCGCCCCATGGCACCCATCAGCCCTACGGCATGGTGCTTGCGGAACAGTTCCGTGTTCACCTTCAGGCTCACCTCGCGCTCGCCCAGGGCATTCTCGTACACCGTGTCGCGCACCACCAGCTGCACCGTGTCGTTCTGCAAGATGGTGTCACGATACACCTTCTTCGTGAAGTATTCGCGCACCACGTACTGCGTGTCCACCTCGCCCGGTTCCACCACGCGGATGGTCTCGGCCGGCTGTGGCACATAGCGCGTGCGCCACTCGGTCACGGTGTCTGCCTGCGGGCTGCCATGGGGAGCAGTCAGCGCGTCGGCCACTATTCCGATGATCATGGCCGCGAGCACGCCGCCCACGAATGCCCATACCTCGGTAGACTTCATGGCTAGTCCTCCTTTCGCTGCTGCTGGTCCACGTACTGGCGGAAGCGGTTCTCAGCCTCGCCCAGCTTGGTCTTGAAGTAGATGCTCACGCCGAAGATGGCCCCTGCGTAGGTGAGTGCCTGGGCGATGTACCAGAGCACACCGTCGGCTATGTCGTAGTTGTTGAGGAAGAACGAGAGGAAGGCCAGCACCACGCCGCTGACTATCATCAGCATGGCCGTGGAATACTGTATCCACTCTTTTTGGTTTGCGGTCATATTTTGCGAATTATAGCCCATAGGCTTTTTATTTTTCATTGCAAATATAAAAAATGTGCCTTGGTATGTTTGGGACACATTTTTATAAAAAAAACGTCCTACCCATGCAGGCAGGACGTAGAGAAAATGTTTGCAGTATTCATTTATCATCGGCCGATTCATCTGTGACGTTCAGTCTCCAGTAAGGTTTCCCGTCGATGTCTATGATCTTATAACCTTCCCTAAGCATTCGTTTGGAAACCATCTCGGGCGTTGCGTCTATGAACTCGCTGAATTCACGGGCTATTTCTGCACTCGTTTTAAGCGTTTTACCCCCTCCATTTTTGGGGAAACGATTGCGTATGAGTTCGAGAAGCAGATCTTTTTCCTCTTTCATAGTGTACTGAACATTGTGCCAAGGATGGCCACGGCCACCATGCCGGCAGTGAATACCAGGTTTGTCATGACTACCTCCCCATGGGTGCAATCCTCACCGATCATCTCACTCATTGACTCGCTCTTCGCATGCCACCACTCCCTGAGGGCGACAGCCAGCTGAGCATTGCTGCTGATAACTGCTTGTTTCATTTTGCTACTTTTGTTTGGCGTTAAACTTTACTTTAAAGACAGGGAAAGCGGCAAGCAATCCCTGTCGCCAAACAAAAGTAGACTCCACCGCAAGGGTGTGTAGTTTACTGAGATTGTGCCGCTTATGGCCGTTGAGGTCTATGGCAGACCTCGAGAGTAAGGCATAAATAATGCCCGATGTTATTTCGGGCGTCATCATCGCCCTTGCGACTATCGTCGACTTTTGTTTGGCGAGGGCAAAGATAAAACAAAATCCCGAAACCTGCAAGCGATTTCGGGAAAAAGTGACGATTTCGGCGATATTTACCGCCAATAATTCAATTTCATATTGATTTTAGGGTTTTTATCAAAAACCTTCGTAAATATCGTTGCTCTTTTGGGCTCTCTCCAGAATCAGCTCGTAGCACTGCTTCAGTATGTCTGAGAATATCCACTTGCTGTATTTCTCCTGGTCATAGTCTATATATCCAAGAATTGTTTCAAGTCTCAGTTTCGTAACTCCTCCGGATATCATCTTTTTGATATCGCTCGCTTTCATCTCGTATGAAGGCTGGCTGTTGTACCATGAAGATCTTCCAAACACCTGCAAGTCGTTTTCTAAATCGCCTATCTCCTTTGTCAGGTAGAATGTCAGCACCTCACCGTCAGACAATTTAACTAGAAGGCGGGATTTTTCTGCCATTCTTAATTTGGTATCTGTGGTCATATAAAATGTAAGACGGTACATAGCTTCATCTTCCGTCGTATTTTTAATTGAATATCTTGAAAGATAGAATGACTCCAGTTTGTCGTTCAGCAACTTGTTTGAGTGGGCGAATACAGCTAAAGAGGTGCTGATAAACCTATTTCCATTTTCTTCTTGCTTATCAGCCTCTATCTTTAGTTTGCGCGTTCCCCAGATACGAGCTTTCTTTTCTTTCTCCTTCTTTTTGGTGTTGCCTCCATACATATCATCCTGTGCGCTCATGCTGACAACAGAGCACGCCAATATCATAAATAAAACTAACTTTTTCATACTGTTTTTGGTTTAATGCGCTGCAAAGATAGCAAATAATTTAACATGTAGCTTGCGATAGGTAAAGAAAATCGCTTTTCTTTAACATATCATACCGCTTTGGCGAAGGTTTGCCTTCGGGGCTTGGGGTGGGGAATAAGGAACAAGGCCGCTACAAACGGCCCTGTTCTCTGTAACTGTAGTAGTTGCCCGCAGCAACTATCAGGTGATCTAAGAGGTATAACCTCATATATTCACAGGCTTGTTTAACCTTTTCCGTGAGACGGTCATCGTCTCTGGAGGGCCTGATGTTGCCGCTGGGATGATTGTGGACAAGTGCTACTATCGTAGCATTTTTGAGGATTGCTCTCCGCACTATGATTCTGATATCGACAGCTGTCTCGGTGATACCTCCGATTGAAAGCCGTTCTGCAGAAACCAATTTGTAGTTCTGGTTCATCAGAATCACCCACGACTCTTCGTGGTCAAGATCTTCGAGCTTGTTTTTCATGAACTTGTAGATACTGAGCGGAGAACCCAAATCCTCTACTTCAAGAAATGCCTCACGGGCATATCTTTTTCCCAGTTCGATGGCAGCCATCAGCGCCATTGCCTTGCAGTGGCCGATGCCCTGTACGATCTCCAGTTCATCGAGCCGCTTTCTAGCGAGATCATGAAGATTCTCGTTAGAGATGTTCATCAGCTGTCTTGCCTGATGAAGACTGCCGAAGGTGCCTGCACCTCGGTTCAGTATTAAGGATATTAACTCTATTGATGTCAGCGTGTCAACGCCGAAATTCGCGCCCTTGTATTCAGGGCGTTCCTCTTTACAGAGGTCATTGTACTTGTTCAATGGCTTCATTTTCTGAATAAATTAAATGATTGATTTGATTTATTTTCTCGAAAAATTCATCTATCGGATGCCCATCTACGGGCTCGATGATGTACTGTTGCAAGCCAACCGGCTTGATATTGTACGGAACGCCTTTAGTCGTTTCCGCCAGAAAGATGCCGCCGAGAACCTCGGCACCGGCTTCTTCTAAAATTTGCCTGAATGCTTCGGCGCTTTTGCCCGAAGTAATCAGATCATCGAATATCACCAACTTCTTTCCCTGGAAGAAGTGTGTATCCAATCTCACCTGGTAGCATGAGTCATCATGTACCATGTGGTCTCTATTGAGGTGTTTCGCATCACGGAACCCGAAAATCTCGATATGTGGAAAAGCGTTCTGCTGCTGCAGTTCTGCTGCCACGAGCTCGCTCAGACGAGCGAACCTTTTCACATATTTCTTATTATCGGATGTTGGCACGCATGCCAGCATTACCTCTTTAGTAACAGAGCCTGTCAGGCTCCGTAGTTCTTTACAAACCAAGCCAGCCACTTTCAGGATGGCTTTCTTATTTCCGTCTTTGAACTTGAGTACCAAGTTCCTGACTTTAATGTCGGCTGCGCTTACCGTCTGGTAGCGCGACGGAATATATTGGAATAGAATTCTTTTTCTCATAAACAGGAATTTTAGTTGACTCTGAATCATCAATCACAGAGAAGGCGGCCTTCCGCCTGAGGGGTATATAAGCAGGTCAAAGAGCGAGCATCTCATTGCTGATTTGCGCTGCCTCCAAAACGTCTTCCTCCCACAAGCACGGGGCGTTCCCTGTTCAAGAAATGGTAAGCCCTTGGCATTTCTTAACCGGGGTTCATCGTGCCAGTGGAAGAAAGGAGATAGTTTTGCAGCGATAAATCAGCACCGAGATGCCTCTACTGCCTACATCCCGGCAGAAGTCGCCGTGATTGATGAAGAATGAGAAAAAGAATGAAAAAGGGGAGGCCACCTAGGCCATCAAGTACAAATACCTTAATGAAGCACCGGAAATGCGAGGTGTGGACGAGTACACACCGAGCACGGTGCCAGGCTCCGAGGAATTACCGCAAAAATATATTAAAAAGCACGTAATTTCTTGGATTTAAATAGGCGCGAAACGAAGTGGAGCGCCCCAGGTTTGCTCTGCATCCCGACGCGCCCTCTTCCGTCGCTCGCCCCGAACGTCGCTTTTTGAGGATATATGACACTTTTTAACATTTGAGACATCGGGTAAATCCACTCAGTCCTACAAACGAAAGAAGGCCGAACCATCACGGCTCAGCCTTCACAGGATTTACATATAAACTGAAAGGAGGAGTAGTCCTATTTTGGGGGCGCGCGCTGGCTCGGGTTTGGCGTAATAAATTATATACAATGACACTTGCCAGAACCAAATTTATAGGGCAAGGCGCGCGCCCCCGATTTTCTTGCGGTTGGCCAAGATTTAGCGGAGCTGTATCTACAATATAGGTAAGATTACTCTCAGACCCTTGCGGAAACAAAACTTTGGCTCAATATCTTCAGTCGTTCGCTGTACTTTGTCCAGATGCACTTGTCGAAGGCATCGCCGAAGTGGGTGGCCTCTTCGGGGGCGACGCTCTTGCGGCGCTCCGAGCTCTTGTCCTTGGCGAAGCGTCCGCGCGAGTCTTCGGTGACGCCGGTGTTCTGCATGGAGATGATGAGCTTGGGGCAGCGTGTGGCATTGATGCGGACGGTGGGGAAGCGTTCGTCCTGCTCGGCCAGTATGTACTGCCAGAGCAGGAACTTGTCGTGCTGGGGCGGCTCTATGCCCGGGTGCACGCGCTGCTGCACCTTCCATCCGCGGCGCGTGAGGCGGTCGATGAACATCTCGTTGTAGGTCTTCTTGGCGTTGGCTGTGCGAATGTCGCCATATCGGTCGCGGTAGAAGGTGACCTCTTTGGTGAGGTGTGCACGGTAGTAGTCGCAGAACTTGTCGGCGATGGTGTTCACCTCGGTGTCTTCCGATTTGTCGTTGCGGCGGACGAAGAACTCGTTGATGCAGTTGTGGACGGGCCGCTGGGTGATGAGTCTGCTGTGGAAGTCGAAGGGGCGTTCCTGGTGCACGAGCAGGAACGAGGCTGCGCTGCCCCAGTCGGCCGAGAGTTCCAGTGGTCGCCGCAGGTCGCAGTCGGCATCCGAGCGGCAGTCGGTGGCCTCGCGCAGCAGCTGCCAGTTGTAGCCGGTGTTCTCGCCGATGTCGCGCAGATAGGAGTCGTTGTAGGCGTTGTAGTAGAGGTGGCGGTCCTCGAGCCGGTAGTAGGCATTGTCCACGGTGTCGGCCTTGCGGTTGAGGATTTCTACCATGAACGAGAGGCGGTCCATGATGTTGTACTGGTTGACGATGTACTGCATGCCCAGGTTGTCGATGTTGTCGAATACGGAGCCGAGCAGGAAGAGCGTGCCGTCTTGGCTGACGAAGGGCGTTATCTCGCGGCGGCGGCGCACGCACTCGTTCCAGAGTTCGCGGAAGGCGTGGGTGTCGCCCTGTATCTTGGCTTCGATGAGCTGCATCTGCAAGTCGACGAGCTGGTTCCACCGGGCGAAGAGATGGATGCCTCGCTCGCGCTCGTAGTATTCGGCCGGCTCCGTGAGCCACTGCTGGCTGAGTGTGTAGGGCATGGAGGAAACGAACAGGTTGCCATGGTGTTTCTTTAGTGGGTGCTTGGAGCGTCGGCCGAAGATGTGCTCATTGCCTCGGTTGGTGGGTGCCACCTCTTGGTCGAACTTCACCTTGTCGATGGTCAGTGCCTCGTCGGTGATGTTGAAGTCGGCGTTGGGTCCTCGGCTGCTGCCCTCCTGCGTGAGTATATATAATATGTGCCCATTGGAGAATGATATGACGTGGTCGTACTGCATGATGTGTTCGTAGGGGGTGTACCATCCGGGCGGTGGCGTTCGGCAGACCACGTAGTCGCCCTGGTGCGTCTTCGGGTCGTAGGGGCGGTAGCCCAGCCGGTCGAGGTAGTTGAAGGTGGAGGGCAGCGTCTTGGTGAGTGCCTGGCCGATGGTGGCCTGTGCCAGCGTGGTGACTCCACGGGGCATCAGTCGCACGTTCTCGTCGACCTCGTAGCCCACGATGAACGACTTGCCGGTGCCGCGGCTCCAGATGCAGTATTTCTGCCGGGCCTGAAGCATGATGAACTGCCACTGGGCGGCGTTCACATGTATGGGAACGGTATTGTAGGCTTCCACTACGAGTCCATGATTTCGGCAGCCTGCTCTTCGGTGATAGGCTGCTGCATGATGTCGATGATTTCTTTCACTTCGTCCTGGCGCAGCTCGTGCACCTCTTTGATGGGCTTGTATTCGGTCTTGCCGCCGATGTTCACCTGTATGAAGAACTGGTTCTTGGCCATGCGGTTGGGGTCGGCCAGCGCCTCGGGCTTTTCGCCGATCATCTTTTGGAGTGTTTTCTTAGCGTTGTTCCACTCCTTCAGGTTCCCCTTTGTTTTACATTCCCGAATAAGCTCCAGCTGGTCGCGTATCTGCCAGATGTGCCAGAAGTCCCAGTCGAAGGTGTGGCGCGTTTTGTACAACTGGCGCGCCAATTCAATGTCGCGCCTTGCTGTTGTTGCTCCACAGTTGTATTTGTACTGCAGCATCTTCACCAGATGATTATCATCCGGATAGTCGTCCAGCAGCTTGGCAGCCTGCAGTACGCGGTTGAACTGTTCCTGCTGATGCTCTGGAAGCGGATTGTTCTCGGGGTCCAGGATGTGAGCCTGTATCTCGTCGTGGCTGAGTACGGGCAGTTTCTTCTTAACGTTAACCATAGCGTAATTGTCCTGTGATGGTCTCTAACAGTTTGATAATTTGCTCCTGTGCCGGATTGCTGCCATTCTTCGAGGCTTGAACGATATTTTGATGCAGTTCCATTTTCTGCCTTAGGATTCCTTTGTAGTATGCCTTGTACACAGGTGAATCAGGGTCTCGAATTTCAGACATGAAAGCTGTATAGTCCATACCGAGATTGATAGCGATCAAATCGGTAGGGATGAGCAGATATGCCATTTCTTCAAGGCTTTCACTTTGTTCCTTTGTTAAATTCATCATTTAAAATCTTGTTGTCAAAATCCCATATTTCACGACTGGTGTGGATGATGCCCCGTTCGAGTTTCGGATTATGGGTGGCATTCTGTGAGCCCACTATGCTCACGTGCCACTCATCGTTTGAGATGCATGCGACCTTCGCGTGAAGTGCTGTGCATCTGTATTCATCCGGGAACGAGGCAATAAGGTGCGCAAAGGGTTTCGGAGAGATGGAGCGTACGCGATTGTCAATCAAAAAGCGTATGCTCCTTATCTTTCCCTGGTCCACATAGCGGCGAAGCGTAGTAACCGAGTCCTCGGCAATAGAGTAGGTAGATAGGAATATATCAGCAGGTCCCGTCTGTTTCAGCACATATAACATCAACTGAATAAGATTGAAACCTCCGTTGCTGTAGAAATGCTTGTCCTTGCCTTGGATGAGTTTTCCCAGCTGTTTCGGTTTTTCCAGAATATCAGCCACCGTCTCCATCTCATATTGGGAGCGGTCGAGATGCTGCACCTTAGAAGGTTTTTCTTCTTTGGGTGCAGCTTCAGGCTTGATATTCTTCGGATCAACTAACATCAGGATCGTTTAGCCAGTTCGTAGTCGTATTTCGAGATGCGCTCGGTGAGTTTCTCAATCTGTCGCTCCAGCTTCACGCGCTTGGGGCATTCGGGCATGGGGTTCTCGCGGCGCTGGCGCGAAGATGTCTGATACTTCAGCATGTTCTCCTTGCGGGTGCGCCCGGTGACCAGACTCTTACGGCGTATGCGCAGAGTCTCGGTGTCCATCTGGGTGAGGTCTTCGCTGCTGTTGTCGCTTTCGCTGTCGCCGTCGTCGGTGTCGCTGTCGCCGTCGATGATGGCCTTTATCTCTTCGTCGGTAGGCTCAATGTTCTGCTCGTCGTAGCGCGTGCGCAGCGCCCAGAACTTCTCCAGGCGCCCGGTGGCCTGCTCCATGATATCTGAATAGACCTTGCGCATGGCGATGACCTTCTCATCGTTCGTGTCCGGAAGAGCAGCTCTTTCGCGGCTGGCTTTCTCGCGCAGGCGGAACTGGGCCGCATACTCGCGCATTAGCCGCTGGATGGGTGCGGGCCATTTCTTATACGAGGGTCCCTGCTGCTCAACGTCCTTCACGTCGACCTGGTGCTCGCGGATGTTGCTATCGCCGGCCTGCTCGTTCAGCACGTCCACGTCTTCGTCGTTGAAGCGTGGGTCGTCGGGGGTGTAGTACACCTGCAGCATCTCGCGCATGCAGTACATCAGTTTCTCGCGCGTCCATCCTTTTTCGCCCTGGCGTGCGAGCAGCGCGGCCACCTGCGGCTTGTAGCCACTCTTCTGCAGGATGAGCACGCCCTGGGTGTAGTTGCGCTTTCCAGGTGCCACGTTTAGCCACTTGATGGCTTCGCGGCGGGCTTCGAAATAACTGTCGGTCAGTTTCATTTTCAGTTTAGAGTTTAGAATTTAGAATTTAGAGTTATCGGCCTTGCCGATTGGGAGTTAAGAGTTCGGAATTTAGATTTTCTTTATCCCGACAGCAAAGGTATCGCTTTTTCGGTCGCCGATTTGGGACAAAAAGCGATGCCCGCCAAACACAAGAGGCTTGACGGGCATCTATACACAGAAAAAAAGTTCCGGGGAATCAGCTGCTAGCAGTCAGGATGTTCTCCACATCGCCCTCGTAGGTGTAGGCCCGCGGGGTGTTGTAGGTGAACGTCAGTCCTACGTGGTTGCGCTCCGTATAGGCAGCACCGGTCACTGCACCCTCGCTGTCGCCAGCAAGCTGTGCGCCATGGTCCTTGTCGCCCATCAGGTAGTACTGGCCGTTGTTGTCCTTCACGATGATGAAGATCTTACGGCCCTTCGTGGCGTTCATGAAACCAAGGAGAATCTTGCGAATCTTCTGGGCCACGATGGTCAGCGTCTCGACGAACGACTCACCGCCCTTCTCGCCCTGCATGGCAATCTGGAACGAGCCGGTGTCGTCGGTGAAGTCGAACTTGTAGGCGCGGGCACCTGAAGCCATTACGAGGTCGCCCACGAGTCCGCCTGCAGCCTCGAGCGTCATGGTGGTGGTGGCAGTGCCGGAGGGTGCCGGCTTCTCGGGCCATGTGGCGACGTCGTCACAATAGCCGTAGATGATCTGTGGCACGATGCCACCCATGTTGTCCTGGTCGGCGCATGACAGACCGAGGTCAATGTCAGCGAGAGTTACGCATGAAGTATTTGGCATAGTCGTATGTCTTTAAGGGTTCATGATCAGGAACGCTCGTAGTAGGTGGTACCCTGCTGTACGGTCGTGTCGGTGGTGAGTTCGTACTCATCACTCTGGTTCTTCACATACCAGCCCTCGGTACTTGGGTTCTCGGTACCGACTGGAGTAACCTCCGTGTAGGTGTAGGTCTCCTCTTCGCCGCCGCCGGTTGTCTCACCGCCAGTGTTACCTCCGGCCGATTGAGTAGCCGGCGTCACGGGCTTGTCGTTCACCACGAAGAGCTCCGGGCCGATGTAGGCCAGCTGTGTGCCGAACACATACTTGCCCAGTGCCTTGAACTTGTAGTCGTGGGGCACGGCCTTGATGGTGCGCATGTCGCTCATCTTGTCGAAACCGTAGAAGACGTTCTCCTGCACGGTGAGCATCACGAACTGGCTGTTCTCGGGCAGGTTGGGAACACGAACAATCTCACAGTTGCCATGGGAACCGTAGAGGAACTGCTGGCCGGTCTCGTCGGCTGTCTTGCCCACGTCGTGCACACCGGGGTGCTCGTCGGCAAACCAGTCATCGTAGAGGTCGCCCAGGGTGTCGCTGATGAAGAGCTTCGACTTCATGCGGCGGAAGATGTCGTTGCGCGAGCGCCACATCTTCAGCAGCTCGTCGCCGATGTTGGCGCGCGTGAAGGCAGCGGTGGCCACCATATTGTCGTTGGCCACTGAGATGTTGCCGGCGGTCTTCTCTGCTTCCACGATGGCGGGGATGGAGTCGAAGGCGTCGGTGATGGCGGTATTCGCCTCGGCGGAACTGTACTTGGCTGTTGCCAGGGCGCCGAGCAGGTCGTTGGAAGCCTGCTTCAGGATTTCCTGAACAAGCCACATTTCGAACGGATGCTTGGCGATCTCGATGGCGCCGCGCACCTCGGTCACGTAGCTGCGACGATAGCGTTCGGGCTCGTCGAGCACTTCAATGACGATGGGATAGACGGTGAGCGTGCGGGGCACGAACTTACCGATGTTCTTCAGGCCCTTGAACTCTCCGGTGTACTTACTGGAGACGGTCTTCAGCACAGCCTTTGTGAAGGTGTAGGAGTCCGTGATGCCCTGGAGCGGGGTCATGTGCTTCAGGATAGCGTCGGCACCCAGACGCGGGATGGCGTCGAGGGTCTTGCCGTGCTTCTTCACCGCAGTGTTGACGGCGGTGATGTCGATGGGATCATTGTAGTTGAATGCCATATTCTCTTGGAGTTTAGGAGTTTAGGAGTTTGGGAGTTTAGTCTTCCTCGTAGAAGTTGACGGGGTCCTTGCGGATGTCGGCAAACTGGTCGGTGGCGGGCTTTGCCGGAGCCGGTGTCTGCACGGCAGGAATCTTGTCGAACATCTCCTTGATCTTAGCCACCTTCTGGTCGATGCCCTCAATCTGCTTGATGTCATCGCTCAGGGTGTCGAGAGTGTCAGAAGCGGCCTGCAGGCTGTCCTCGGCTGCCTTCTGTGAAGTCTTCGAAGCAGCGAGCGCCGCTTCCACTTTGCCCAGATTCTCGATTTTGCCCTGACTCTCAGCCAGTGCGTCCTCGATGACCTGAAACTGTTCTGCAGTCAGCACGAGCTTGCCGTCGGCCGACTGCTCAATGCCTTCCACTTTGAGAAGGGCATTGACGGTGATAAACTTTTTATTCATGTCGCTTGAAAAAGAAAAAGAGTCTTTTGTCTGTGGGGCGTCCCCCTGGGTGATGCCCAGGCGCTCGGCGATGCGCTGCAGCAGCGTCTTCTCCACCTCCACGCCCTCGGGCATGGGAATGGCGCAGTTGCGGAACTGCTTGGCCATGGAGTTGGTGACCTTCTTGCCGCTCGGCTCCGAGATAATCTCGTCGATGAAGCCATACTGGAGACACTCCTGGGCGGTGAGCCATGGGTGCTTCTGCATCAGGTCGAGCATCTGCTCGGGGGTGTACTTGCCGCCGCTGTGCTTGGCATACTTGTTGGCAATCATGCGGTCCATGGCTTCGAGCGAGCGCACGTCCGACTCGATGTCGAGCCCGAGTTCCTTCAGCTGCTCTGCATTCATCTGCTGCAACATGAACACCTCCATGGATGAGCAATGGACGTAGAGCATGCAGTCTTCGTGCATGCGAATCTGCTTGGCACCGAACGGCAGCCAGGTGGCTGCAGAGGCATTGAGCGAATCGTGGACGACGGTCACGTCGCCATGTTCCTGAATGGCGTGCGAGATGGCCACTGCCGCACCGATATCGCCACCATAGGAGGCAATCTTCATGGTGACGGGCTGACCTTTGGCTTGGCGCAGCTGGTGGAGCACGTCGTAGCGGGTCCAGCTGCCAATCTCGCCTTCAATGCGAATTTCTTTCATACTTTAATCTTATGCGTTAATTAATAAAGCACTGCGAAGTTACGAAAGAAAAATCCCGCAGCCGATGGACGGCCACGGGGTACACACATTATTAAAAAGCGACAAAAGCGCATAATTCCCCTCTCCTCTGGAGGGGCGGTCCTAGGGTTAGAGTTTAGGAAAGCATGTCCGTGGCATCCACGGCCACGGCAGCGTTGGGCTGCTTGCCGCTGAAGGTGAATGCGATGCCGTTGCGTTCCGGGCGAGTGGTGCCGGTATCCTTCACGGTGTTGAAACGCAGCAGGTTGTCCGTCGAGCCTGCCAGTCGCACCGTGCCGTTGTTGTCTTTAGTCACCACCAGCCACTGGCCTCGCTCCAGTTCGTCTATGAGGCTGTCGTTGGCCTCGGCCCACTTGGGGATGATGCCGGAGATGGCCACGTCGTAGAACACGCCGCCATCGGCCACGTCCTTGGTTTCGGAGAACTGGAAGGTGTCATCGGCAAACATCTCGATGGAGATGATGTCCTGGCGGTTGCGGAACTGGGCGGTGGCAGTACCGTCGGCGTAGTTCTTCACGATCCTGCGGAACGAGCCGGCAGGAACGGCATACAGGTGGAGCGTGCCGCCGAAGTTGTCGAAGTCGAAGGAGAGCTCTTTCATTTGACGATTTTACGATTTTACGATTTTACGATTTATCATTTATCATTTATCATTTAGTGAAGCGCCACAGTAGTTGAGATACCCCTGCCGTGTGAGCTGTCCCAAGTTTGTCATTTGGGCGCAGAAGTTTTGCCTCACTTTTAACAGAATTTCACGGAAATCGCGGTCTATGCCCTTCGGGATATGGCGAACCAGGTCGCGGCGGATACTGTCGTCGCTCCAGTCCCATTCGGTGATGCCGGTCATCTGGCGGAAGCTCTGGATGCACTTGCCCACGGGCACGCCCATGGAGCGCAGCGCCATGACGTAGTTGCGCATGAGCAGGCGCACGCGGGCCTCCAGCTCGTTGTTGAACTCGATGAGCTCCCGGTCGGTGAGCGACCAGCCGTAGCGGTCGAAGGCGGTCTTGGTGTATTCGATGGCCACCTGTTCGGGATAGCGTGTGCCCAGGTCGCGCTGCTCTCCACGAGGCGAGTAGTTGCGGCGCAGATGGTTGTAGAACGAGTTCTGCAGCACTTTGTCGGCCCTTAGGTTCACTATCTCGGGCCATCGGTGGTCCGGCTTATTGAAGTTGGCCAGCAGCCACCGTTTCACATACCCCTTGCAAGGCATCCATATCACCCATCTTTCTTCTGCCATGTTTCGAATCATGATTTGACCACAAAGATACAATTATATTTGAATATTTCTTCAATTTCGAGTGAATTTTTCCACCATCACCTAACAATAAGAGCCTCGTTAGGTAACAATCAGGGCCTCATTAGGTAACAATGGGCCTCGTTGACTGTCAATCAGGGCCTCATTGACTGTCAATCAGGGCCTCATTGACTGTCAATCAGGGCCTGGCAGCAGCTGCTGTACCATCGGGGGCGTGATATGTTGATTTTTCTTTACTTTTTTCTGCCGCCCGGATAAAAGAAAGAGCTGGAACTGCTGATTTTCTTTTTTTCCTGTTTCTGTTTTTGCCGAAAAAAAGTGATTTTTTGAAACAACGGCTTTTTTGGCTCGCAAGTGGCTGATAATCAGCAGCCGAGTCGTGTTTCACTTTTCGGGAGGGGCTTGTTTCAAAAGTGAAACTGAAACAAAAGAAACAGCGGAAACGGCCAATCGGGAGGTCGGCGGGCGGCTCCGGCGTTTCAGAAAAGTGAAACAGGCCGAAAGTGAAACGGAAAGTGAAACGAAAAGTGAAACAGCCGTAACACCCTCATTTTTGCATATTTATACCTTTCTTCCTCCTTCTTGTTTCAAATGTTTCACTTTTTTATGGAAAATAGAAACATTAAAGAAATAGGAAAGGAGGGAAAGCGGCCGACGGGCACAAATGAAGGCCGCGCGCCAATCTGAAATCTTGACACGCGGCCTTACGGCAGGAAAAATGAAACTTATCTAATGGGCTTTCTCAGGGCTCAGAACGGTTCGTCGTCTTTTTGGAATAATACTCCCTCGGTGGGCACCACGTCGAGCTTGGCCTGGTCGCGCTCGTTCTGCTCGAGGATCATCTTCAGCACCTCGCGGTTGGAACGGACGTAAATCCACTCCACGGGTTCGCCTGAGAGGCCGTCGTCGGAGGTCTTGCGCTTGATGATGTGCCCCGGCTTGGACTGGGCACAGAGTTCGTCGGGATTGAATTCTTCCGTGTAGGAGCAGTATTTCACGAATGCGCGCATCTTGCGGAAGAACATGTTGGTGGTGATGTCCTTCATGTTGTAGTTCACGCGGAAGTCGTTGATGGCCGCGTTGCGCTCCACGAGGCAGTCGAGCCGGCGCGAGTCGGGGGCGAAGTACTGTGATGCCCACTCAAAGAACTTGTCGGCCATGGTCATGCGGCTGGCGCGCAGCAGGATGTTGTCCATGGGCGGCTGTATCTTCACTCCGGCCTGCACCTGGCACATATAGAACTGCACGCACTGCAGCATCAGGTTGTAGTCGGCGTTCCAGGCGTCTTCGGGATAGGTGTCGCCCAGCAGCTCGCGGTCGAAGTCGTCGCGGATGGTGCGCGTCTCGTGATACTGGTTGTCGTCGGAGGTCATGGAGTGGTAGTAGTCGGAGTTCACCATGTAGAGCATGCGTCGCTCTGATGATCCGTCGAATATCTTGGGCACGAAGTTGGTGGTGAAGGCAAACTTGGGGGCCTCGGAGAAAGGAATGTTGAAGGGGTTGAGGTTCTTCGGGTTCACGGTCAGCGAGCCGGTGATGTTGGAGAAGAACGTGTCGAAGGGAAAATCTCGGTAGAGGTCGTCGATGAGCACCATGCGCGTGCGGCGTGTGACGCCTGAGAACTTGAAGTCGCTGTCGGCCAGCTTCTTCTGCTTGCCGTCGAGCTTCAGCGTGTCGATGAGCTTGGGCAGGGCCTGCTCGAAGAGGAACGACTTACCCGTGCCGCCGTTGGCCTCGCCCATCTCGTCGAGTTTCCAGTCCATGGCAAAGGCAGCGTAGGCGCGGCTCTGCATCTTGTAGCCCCAGCCGAAGTAGCCGATGATGAAGAGTTTGTTGGCCAGACACTGCATCTGCTTGCGGTTCTCCTCTTCGGTGAGCAGGGGGGATGTGATGCAGAAGGGATGTTCCCGGCGGTAGAGGCGGCGCAGTTCCGGAGCGTCGGGCTTGCCGTCGAAGGGCTGCTCCATCTCCTTCTGCCAGAACAATCGGCTGCTGTTGACGAGATAGCCCATGATGTGGCTCTGCGGTACCCAGGGACTGTCGGCCGGTTGCTCTCCCTCCGGAGCGTCGGGGCGAAGGCTGACGGTCCACTCGTCGCGTCCTGTTTCGGTGTTTACGTTTCTCTCTGCCCGGAACATGGGGGGCAGGGGGGTGAACTTGTGGGGGATGATCTGGTCTTTCCACACGAAGAACTTCAGCTTGTTGCCGTCGCGCTTGGGTATGAGTTCGATGCCCTGGGCCGTGACGCGCACGGTGCCGTTCTCGAAGAAGAAATACTGCTCGGTGGGCGTGTGGCTGGTGAAGTCGAGTTCGATGGTCTCCACCTTCTCGAGAGCCGACGGGCTGCACTTGGGCGAGTCGATGATGAGGTTCTGGATGGCATGGGGCTGCACGTCGCTCAGCTTATCCTCATAGCCGGGAATTCGCTCCTTGCCCTGACTCCAGCGGATGAGGAACTCGGCCATGTCGGCGGTGGTCACGCGCTCGGCCACGTTGCCCTCGAGCCGGATATAGGTGGTCTCGCCGCTCTCGCGGTCGCGCAGCTTGTGGAACCCCTGCAGGCGGAGGAAGTAGAGCAGGCAGACGCTGTTTATCTCGTATTTTTCCTTGCCCGAGGCCGTCGTCTTACGCGTCCAGAACGTGGCGGGCAGTGCCTGGTCCATCAGGCGGTTGAAGGTCTGCTGCTCGTTGTCCACCACCTCGGTGAAGTCCTTGAAGTCCTTGCGGAAGTGGTGGCGAGCGTCGCGGTACTTCTGGAACCACGTAGGCAGCCATATCGTGCGGATGTCCAGATGGCGCAGCGCATGGTACTGGCCGCGGCGTATGCCGGTCTCGTCGAGGTCGGGGATGTTGTAGATGGTCTGCGCACACTGGCGGATGATGCTTTCCTCGTAGGGCTCCAGCTCGTCGGTCTCGGAGTTGAGCCAGATGGGGAAGCCGCCCAGAGCGCGCACGGCGGCAGCATCCCTTTCGCCCGAGGCCATCACGGCCCCCTTGAGCTTTTCGAAGGTGAGTTCCTTCCCGTAGTTGGCTGGGTCGGCGTCGAACTCCTTCTGCTGCTGCGACTTGTATTTCTGATAGGCCATGCGCAGCTCGTAGAGGCCGTTGATATAGTTGCGTGGCCGCTGGCCGCTCACCATGAAGCGGTATTGCTTCTTGAACTCCAGCGGCTTGTAGATTTTGTAGAACTTGTCCTTCACCTCCAGCTTGGCGTCGCTGACGATGCACTCGCGGGCGTAGATGGGGTAGTCGTCGGAAGAATAGATTTTAGTGATCATGCCGCTCTTGACCGTTCCCACCCACGTGACCGGCAGCCAGTGGAGCTCGTCCATCACCTGCTGGGTGACCAGGTCGCCGAACACCTCCAGCTCGCGCTTGGTGAACTGATGGCCATCGCGCACCTCGAACTGCACCGAGCCCTCCGGGGCCGTGGTCTGCTCGCGCTCAATCTTCAGGGGCTTGTTCCGCTCCGGGGTGATGTCGTCGATGGATAGGTTCAGGTTCGTGACGATCCATGCCACGGCCTCCTTGAAGCCGCTCAGGTGGTGTTCGCGGATCACCCAGTCGAAGCAGTTGCGGGCCTGTCCGTCGTCGCCGAAGTCGGTGGCCACCCAGTGGTCGCCCTTCTGCTTCAGGTGGGCGCTGCCCGTGCGCTCGTCCGGACGTATTTTGAAGGCTTTCGACGTGTCGCCCTTTGCGATTACGCGCCTGGCGTCCGGCCATAGGTAGGCAAAAACGTCGAGGCCGCCACTCGTGGCGTTGTAGATTTTTTGTTTGTCGATCATTACAAGTTTCTTTTTTCCGCTGCAAATTTAGTCGTAATCCGAATGTCGTGAAAAGACGGGGCGGCGGTCATGGAACCTCGCTAACCTGCTTGAAGATGACAAACGCGTCGTCGGGGCGAAACACGCTTGCACACATGCCTGCCACCTGACGTTCCCGGTCCGTCATGACGCATTCGCATTCTTCCTCGTACAGAAACGAGCAGCCGTCGCACCCGACATCGGATTCCTGCACCTCATAGACAAGGCCTGCGAGTTCGAAGCGTTCGCCTATGTGTTTGAATGGTAAATTGCTCATTGTTTATCTCCCTTTCTTTTATATGCCCATCCCACCAGACGGCTAAACGGCATGCCGATGGCGTGGTACTTTCCCGGTAAGGTGATGCAGAAGTCACCATCTTCGTCAACTTCACCGTCACTCTGGCCGTTATAGACCTGGAGATTGTCAAACACAAACAGCGCTGTCCGCTCACGGTCTATCTCCGATAAATCCTCCGGACTGCGTAGCTTATACTTCTGACCTTTGGTCAGGGTTATCTGTATGTTATCAATGGCCATGACGCTTTGCTTCTATTGTTATGATCCAAGGTCTCTTCTTTAGCACGTATCTAACTTTGACGCTCCCGGCATTGCAGCTTTCGCCCGAATCGATCATTCCTTTGCCTATTTCACCGCGCTCAATCATATCTCTCAGCTTCTTGATGGCTGGGATTGTGAGCTGCAGCCTTCTGCTGTTTCTTTTCTTGTTCATCTTGATTTTTTTGTAATACCTTTTATTTTGTTAATCGCAACTAAGACTTCCAGTTTGCTGCGATTATATGCTTGTTGTCTTAATCTGACAGCCTCATGCTCTACGTTGAGATTGTTTTCCCTCAGAAATGACATCTGCTGCCAACATTCGTTCTCGTAGCCCTGCAGAGTCTCTACGAGTTTGTCCAGGATATCTTTCTCTTTCTTTGTCATAGTCTTTATCTTTTTATAATGTTCCTATTCGAATCTCAGATTCCTAAACGTCTTGTTCACAGACTTCCGCTTGACATCGTCTGACGGGTGAGAATACACGTCCATTGTTATCTCGACGCTTGAATGACCAAGTATGTCGCTGATGGTCTTGATGTCGACGCCGTTCTCAAGCATCATCGTGGCAAAGGTATGGCGCAGCGAGTGAAACCCCTTGTAAGTGACGTTTGCCGCCTTGCACGCTCTGACGAACCGTTCTCTTAGCACGCGAGGCTCGATAGGCTCAAGGCTGTTGCTCGTGACATAGAACTCTGGACGCGACACACGGCTCCAGTCTTTCAGACGCTTCTCTATGGGCTGGCTGATAGGCAGGTAGCGGTTGCTGCTTCTGGTCTTCGTCGTGTTTACGTAAACCATCGTGCCTTTCCCTCCCTCTGCCACGCCGCGCTCGATGGTACGCTGCACATGGATGGTCTTTTCTCCAAAGTCCACATCTTCCCACTTTATACCGCAGACCTCCCCGATCCGCGCGCCCGTGAAGATGGAAATATAGACTCCCAGCGTCCAGAAGTGGGGGTTCAACTCCAGCCATGACATGATACGTGACAACTCTTCCTTACGGTAAATCTTCAGCTTCTCGCCCCTCTCAAAGCCTACCTTGCTGTACGACACCTTCAGCAGTCGCTCTTCGACTATGCCGAGGGCGGCGGCAGAGTTGTAAACGTTCTTCAGGAGTGTGATGTGGTCGCGGGCGGTTTTCTCGGAAAGACCAAGAGACTTGCTCCTGTCATACACCTGCTGGATGTACTGTGAATTGACCTCCTCGATGGGGTCGGACGGGTTGACGGTTGTCTCTGTCATTTTGCGGAGCATCGCCCTGTAGTTGCCAATTGTAGATACCTTGCATATAGGTTTCTTGTATTCGATGAACTTCTCTATTGCTTCCTGTATTGTCATACGCCCACCTCCTTTCTGACAATCATTCCACTGTCAGTCCTGACGACCTCCGAGAAACCCAGCGCATCGTCTTTGCGGTTCAGCAGCAGATAACGCGCCTTGACGCTGCGCTCCAGCACGTCACCGTGATACACAACACCCATCACGCCACGAATACTCAGATTGAGCAGTAACAGCGGAACACTACGGTCTGACAGTTCCCAGCACTCCACCTGATGCTCTGATGGGAACCACTCCCACGGCATCACGCGCTGCTGGCTCTCCCACAGCGTGCGGATGAGCAGTCCGCCGTTGCCCGCCGTCGGCTCATGGATGCTTCCGTCGGCACGGACAATACGTGCCAGCAAGCTGGCCACTTCCATCGACGTGAAATCCTGTCCCTTCTGCTTGCGCTGGGCCAGTTCCTGCTCGTACAGCAACTGGAACCAGTCGCTGCTCATGTCGTGCCCGTTCAGGGCTATGAGTTCTCTGTACCGTCTGTTACGTTCACCCAAAGGCAGTGCCAGCAGCCGCGAAACAGCCTGTGGTAACTCCATTAAGTCTGATATTCCGAAGAATCCTAAACACTCTTTCTTTGTCATGTCTGATTTTCCTTAACAGCCTGTTTTACGATCATTATTCCTTCCTTCTCTTTAACGAAGGCATGGTACAAAGAACCTGACAGTCCGGCTTTGACTACAGGTGTGAATGGCAGCAGGGCTTTCAACAGGTTAACGAAGTTGTTGATGTCGATATTAAATTTGGCCCATAAGGTTTCTTCTATTTCGCTCTCACGGCCTTCATCCACAAGTTCGTCGTAGTTGAGACCCAGAATGGCACATGCCAGTTCTTGTGCTTCGTAATAGTCCATAATTTACTGGCGTTTTATATGTGAAGACTGGTTTCCAGATTCATTTTCCTGACAAACTTCGTCCTCAGAATGAAGACGTAGTTGTCGTTGTAGGGATTGTCCGGCTTGGCGGACAAGTCAATAATCTTTTCTTGATACCTACCGACATATACACGCTTTTCAAACTTGAAAGGCCGGCAGCGGGGGTACTTCTCCTGCAGTTCATCCATCTTCTGTTTAATATCTGCAGAGATATCGCCGATACAGTCTTTATGAACTACCGTCTGGTTGTATCTCTTTTCCACATACTTGCCCAATTCAAGGCCCATTTTGTTGACAGACTGATGTGTCTGAACTTCAATAAAAAACCACTTATCCATAATTAATCTGTTATAGTATTTGAAAATTCAAGTTCTCCTTCCTGGCTGGCAGGCATTACCTTCAGATGGGTGTATGCACTGTTCTTGCCGGCACGCGCCTGATAGCCCTTGTACTTTCGCATCAGGTCGTAGGCCTTCCATTCGACATGAGGCGACGAAATAGTCTCTCTTTCGCCGGTCAGCCTGTTCACACCAGTAACCACATACTTCATACTTCACCTACCTCTCTCATAATTCTGTGGAACATACGACGCTCTGGCAAGGAAGCTCCCTTAATCATTCTGACGAGACCTTCAAGCTCCTCGCGTGTCATCCCCATCAGGCAGTATTTGCCGAAGCTGTCCTTGTCTACGTACATATCACGAAACGTCTAAGTCCATCGATTCGTCGCGCACGTATTTGAATCCGTTCACGTACACCACTTTTCGGCCGTCGCCCGGGTTGTGCGAAAGAATTTCGCTGGGAACGTCCTCCACTACCACGAACATGCGCGTGTAGCCTCTTCCCTTACTGTCGAATATCACCGACATGCACCGCTTACTCTCATCACGCGCGGAGTGCGCCAGAGCCCTGGTCACTACGCCGCCTTTTCCCATCATCACATTGTCCAGCTTCAGCCAATCAGGCAATGCTGCTTCTAATTCCTTCGTTTTCATTGTTTATACTGTTTAAGTTGTTACCGTTTAAAAGGGGAGGCCGTCCTAGGCTTTTAATCCGTGCGTTACGTTACCGTTTCCGCCGACCTCCCCATGACCAAGCACCTTTGGGACGTGGATGGTATTTCAAAAGCGACCCGCACCCAAATCATTATCACACAACTTATATGAAATCTCACTATTGGCACGGAGCGGGCCGCAGAAAGCTCAGTTCACAATCTCTATACCGGTTATCTCACTCAGCGCGGCCAGCTCCAGCTTCGTGAACGGTTTTCCGTTCAGTTTGCCATACCATGCAGGGTAGCTGATGCCTGACACCTCGAGGAACTTGTCACGCAGCGCTGCACGTTCCTGTTTGGGCAGCGCCATGTAATACTCTCTAAAATTTTTTTTAGTCGAATTGTTCATAATCTTTTGTGGATATGAAATAAAATTATTAATTTTAGACTGCAAATGTAATAAATAAAATTACAATGTAATGCAATCTATTCTAAAATTTAATTCATATTAACATTATAATTATTACATCACATCTTTATTATTAAGCGATTAAATCCTAATTTTGAGTATGAAAATGAATAAGGTAAATCTGGGCGAAATCATCGAAAGCCTAGTAAATAGCAAGGGTTTGTCAGCAAGTAAGTTTGCTGAAAGTATCGGTATGCAGAGGCAGAATGTGAAGAATCTAGTATTCAAAAAACATTCCCTGGATACCGATTTGGTTTGCAGAATAAATGAAGTCCTCGACTGTAATTTATTTGATTACTATTACCCGTGTAATGCAAATCATTACGCGGCGTTAAAAGCTACTGTGAAAATCGAAATGGGTGAACAGGTTCAGGACAAAACCTTCACTTTTCTCTTCGGTGATAATAAGTTGGAAATTAAATAGATATTTTTTATTTGCAAAATAACCGATGTGGAGAAAAGACAGATTTCAAGCAGACGTGAAGAGGGTAGGGCGCAGCAAGGTGGCTGCCGACCTCTTCGGTGACAAGACGGACACAACCGTCAACAGTTACTATGGCGAGAAGGCAAACATGAATCCCTCCCTTCTCACGATCGAGAAGTTCTGCAAGTATTTCGACCGTCCTGTAAGCTACTATGTAGATGTAGATTACAGTATAGATGATGAAGAAAAAATATCATCACCAACCGAAGTTTCTCACTTGCGAGAACTTCTCCAGATGCAGAAGCAGTTGCTCGATGCCAAAGACGAGCAAATAGCCCTGCTTAAAGCCCAGCTGAGCAAATAAAAAGTTCAGTTAGAATTAAAGTAATTTTCAGTCACAACTGAAATATTTCATAGTATATCAATCACTTACCGCAAATGGATGAAGGACGATTTCAGGACATCACCCGTCCACATTTCCACTCAATCCCCCACCTACACCTTATATAATATAGGTGTTCCCTCCGTCTCTGCTATCCTGTCACCTCGACTCTTTGAATTAATCCGCTGGCTTATCAAAGCCGGCGGATTTTTTTGCTGCCTATTTCACAGATGCCTGTTGGATTATCGGATACATAAAAAGGGGCCTGCCGCTGCAGGTCCCCTCTTTATCAACTAACCTAATAAAACTAACTTAAAACTTATGAATCAATATAACTAATCTAATGAGAGAATATTTACTTCTTGTCTTTTGACATTGCAAAGATACAACTGATTTCGTAGTCCCGTATCTTTTTTCGTGATTATCTATTCAGTTACTTGCGACATGTGCCCTATATTGCGACAATTGCCTGGAGCCTGCTCAGAATCTGTCGTATCTCTTAAGTAAAAGTTCAGAATTACTTCCTGATGACTTTCTGATTGTTTTGAATCACGTTGCCTCGTGTGGAATCATTAGTCGGGGTGCTTTTGAGCCGATAGGCGCGGGTGGCAGGATGCTCCACGATGTCAGCTGCACGTACACCAGCGGCCTGTCTGGTCTTCTCCTTATACTCCTTCTGAGCCTTCTTCATTTGTGCAATGAATTCTTTGCTGCCCTGCAAAGCACAGAAGCCGATGCTGGCTGCCGTTCGGCTGGCATCTACATCGCTCTGCCAGTGGGCACCCACGATGACGCGGCTGTTACAGTAGTCCCATCCACGGCTGAAAATCTCAGCAGCACGCTCCGGGGCAATCTGAGCCAGCAGGAGAGAGATGCCCCATCCGCGCAGGCTGTGACCCGAAGGATAGCTGCCTTCGCCGCGCAGTTCGTCCTCTTCGTGTGAAGGCATCGAGTCGTTGAAACGCTCGAAGGGACGCTGACGTTTGTAGTAAGCCTTGGTCTCCTTGCGCATGGGGTCTGTGGTGACCAGGCTGGTTTCCATCAGTTTCCAGATTTCAGGAGTTGCGATAGGGCTTATTTCCAGTCCGAATGCATCTCTCCACTGCAGGAAGAGTTTGGCATGATCGTCCCATTCTGCATCAGCGATGGCCAAGGCCACACGGGCGGAATCCTGACGTTGCTGCTTGCCCCATCCGTAGCGCACCACGTCGTTGGCAAACTCAGGACTGTCGAATGCTGGAGGTTCCGGCATGATTTTGATCAGTTTGGGAAGTTGATCGAGTTCATAATAGGGCGTCACGACTTCGCTCTGTGCCGAAACGGTTGACGTCAGCATGGCAATGACGGCCATACACATCATTTTCTTCCAGTTATTCATTGTTGGATTATTACTCTTTATGTTATTTCTTGTGATGATAGTCTTGGATCAGGCCTTTTTTCACTAAGATGGGCAGGATGTTGGCTGCCGACTGACGGCTGGCCTTGTTGCCCCGTCCGTAATAAATCTCGTAGGTTACAGGATCGTCGCGCAGCAGCTGTTCCATGAACTTGTCGTTCATGTGTGTCATGAGAATCTTGCCCTTGTTGTTAGGCCCTTTGTCGAGCAGGTAGAGTGTGTGGTGTTGCATGAGGTCGTCATTGGTCAGCAGCAGGTCGGCTGCCAGAAACAATGAGCCTGCTGTGTAGTGGCCTGTGGCCAGCAAACCGATGTCAAGTCCAAGGTTCACCAGGTCGAGCACATCGCCCAACGTCACCTTGTAGCTGATGACGCAGAGTTTGCCGTCCTTGTAGGGTAGGGCACGTGTGTATTTGCTGATGGGCAGTACGGCTCCGTCGTCGTCGCGCAGCTTTCGGCTGTTGATGAACAGCTGCCCGTCAACTGACATGAGGAATACGTCGTTCTTGATAATCTGGTTGACCTCCTTGTCGTCGGTCTTGATTGAGAATTCCATTCCGTCGTATTGGATGCGGCAGGAGTCGGGCTTTTTGTCGTTGGTCAGCGATTCGTATGGCTTCCACTTGTTGGCCTTGAAGTCGTCATAACTCATGCAAACCTTGGTTTGTGCCTGACTGGTCAGGGCGGTGAAAAACAGAAGTGCGGAGAAAGTAGCCCGAGCGAGGCTGCTCTGCACGAAGCGATTAGAAAGTTTTGATGTGTTCATTTCTTTGGATTTTTGAGGGTTGGGGAACTAGTAAATACACTGCTGTTGCAGATGTCGAGGATGGTTGTAAGCATCCATAGTGCAAATCTTTCTGTTTTCATTTTTCTGGATTGTTATTGTTTATGATTTGTTCTTGATTTCGGGTGCAAAGATAGGGGCTTTTTCGATAGGAAACCATCAGGCAAGCCTCTTTTCTTTCCGTTTTGTTGCGACAGTAACCCGTAGTCGCGACAAATGGCAAAAGGCCCTGTTGAATCTGTCGCGAGCACCTGGAAAAGAACCGCCTGGCTATCTCTTTTTCTTACATCGGTTTTTCTTAATCTGGAGATGAAAGCGTGTTGATTCTTCGTCAGTAGCGTCTCCGATTAGCGGATTTCTGCCATTCGATGATACTTCGGGTCAGTTCCGATGATACTTTGGGTCGCTTCCGATGATGTTTTGGGTAGTTTCTGATGGGGGTTTGCAGGGCTTCTGAAGTCTGGAAGCAATGCTTCTGATGATATTTTGGCCCGAAAATGATTCGAAACACCGTTGTCGGGAAAGTTGGTTTTTCGTAATCGTCTTGCTATCAAGGTTTTAAGGAAATTGCCTTAAAACTTGCGTCTATTCGTACTTTGTTGGAGTTGCAGACTTCCGCGCGAGTTTTGAGCCTTAAAATAGGAATTTGTTTTACATTGGTTTAGGATCCTTGAGAATGATGGATTATGGACAGAAAAAATGGGGACTGCCGCTGCAGTTCCCCAATTTTTTCAACTAACCTAAATAACCTAACTTAAAACTTATGAATCTATCTATTATTAATCTAATGAGAAAACTTCTACTTGTCTTTTGACATTGCAAAGATACGACGGATTATTGAGCCGCGTATCATTTTCTGCGTTTTTCTTTCTGGTTAGTTGCGACACAGGGCCGTAATCGCGACAAACTGCGGGAACGGCCTTGAAACCTGTCGTAAACACATGAAAAAACGGAAGATGCGGAAGCAGGATACGTAGTATTCTCCTGCTTCCGCATCTGGGGTGGGACCTAAGGAAAGTGTCAGGTCTTATATGTAGCTGACAGTCTCTTCTAACGGTTTGCGGCTGGAATGGTTGGCCAGTGGCTTGGCGTCTTCGGCAGCATAGCCGAGGGCCAGACAGGTCAGAATCTCTTCGTTCTGAGGCAACTGGAAAGCTTCCGACATCTTGTCGGGGTCAAAGAAGTTCACCCAGCAGCTATCCACGCCCACACTCTTTGCACAGAGCATCATGTGAGTGGTCACGATGGTGGCATCCTCAATGCCCGAATCGTATTTCTGGCCGGGATAGGTGAATACGTTGTTCTTGTCGAAAGCCACGATAAGCATCGTTGGCGCTCCGTAGCGGCAGGGGGTGAGGGTGTCTATCTTGGCGATTCCCTCAGCCGACTGTACCACATAGACGTGCTGTTCCTGCAGGTTCTTCGCCGTGGGTGCCAGGCGGCCTGCCTCCAGGATGGTGTCGAGTTGCTCTTTGCTGATCTGGCGTGAACCAAACTTCTTGCAGGAGTACCTGCTTTTTGCTAATTCAATGAAATCCATACGGTTGTGTTTTGATTTGTGTAAATATAAAATATGTGCAAATATAGGCATAATTATCCAAACGGCGCAAGTTATCTTCCAAAATGTTTGCCGTTTCAGAATAAAACTATATATTTGCAGCATGAAGAAGTTTATTGTTACTGTAGTGGCGCTGCTGGTCTTGATTGTTGCCATTCTTGTGCTTGGCAACGTGATTACCATCGGCGACAAGATGACGCAGGTGTTCGGCGTGCCTTATTTTGAGTATGCCTTCTATATCCTGCTGTTCGGTCTGCTGGCCTATCTCATCATTACGCCCATCCATCAGATTTATTCCACGCCGGAGTTTCCTGTGATGAAGGTGGATGAGGAAATGGGCGACCGCGATGCGGAGAAGTATTGGAAGGACCTGAGTTCGTTTGCTTCAAGCCTGTGCGCCAACTGCTATTATTTGCCTGAGAACCTCAGGATTGCCCATCAGGCAGAACTCGCAAGAGACCTGTCGGAAATCCGCCAGCGGCATGATGTGGACGAGCTGAAAGCATTTCTGAAGAAAGAGATTGACATCCGCCTGAAGCGTGTCGATAAACTCATCATGAACTACGGAACGAAGGTGTTTATCATCGCCGCCATATCGCCTTCCGATAGGGTTGACTCAATGTCGTCGTTGGCCTTGAACTTCCGCATGATTGGCGACATCATCAAGGCTACCGGATTCCGTCCTAACAGGCCCCAGATGATGAAGCAATACGTGCTCATCGTGAGTGCTTCGCTCTTCAGCTACTATGTTTCGAGCGACATCACGGGAAGTCTGGTGGAGAATATTGACATGGCTGATATCGACCTCTCGGATCTGGATCTCTCCGACTTGGACTTCTCTACGGGCGTCACTCAGGCCGCCAAGATTATTCCAGGCAAACTCCTGAAACCTTTGCTCGACGGAGTCTCGAGCAGTATCCTGACATTGATTATCGGCTACGTGGCCAAATACTATCTCGTGAATGGTGCCCGCGAACTGAAAGGCCGCAACGGAGCGAAGGCCCGTAAATCTTCCATGAAGAAGGCCATCCTTTCCATTCCCGATGTTTTCAAGGTCGTTTCTGAAAACCTGGGAGGACATTGGACCAAAGGCATGAACTGGTTGATAGAGCAGTTCACTAAGAAGAAACACGACGTGGAAAAAAACAGCCTTGACCGGCTTGCTGAGGAACAGGCCGATCAAGGCAGGAAGAAGTCTTTTTTCAGGTTTTGGAAACGGGGGTGACTTTTACCAGTCTTCGTCTTCGTTGCCTACGATACCGTTCTTAACGGCTTCTTCTATCTTGTCGATAACGGCATTTGAATAGGCGTGTGTCATCACCAGGGCCTTGGCACAAGTGCGCTTCTGTGCGTCGTTTTGTACAAATGGATAATGGCGAGCGATCTCCCATTGCTTGTCGTAGAGATTAGCATTCGTTTTGTCGTCAGCCTTGCGCTTGGAGTCGCCTACGGTGCGTTCGTCTGCGAGTACTGCGGTCAGCCATCCACCGGAGATGTCACTCAGAATTTCGTAGTTTTGCACCGTATAGGTGACACGGATACGGTTGTCCTTGATGTCGATGCGGATGATGGGGGTGATGCTGACGGCATATCTGTTGATAGTTCCGGTGTGCTCAGCAATGTCCTTGATGGTCGATGATATGATAATGCATCCGGCATCCTTGTCATTGAGCGTAATGGCGTTGTGGTCCTTGAAGGTAGCGGTGGTCCAATAGTTGAGAGCCACGTAGAGTTGTTCCTTCGTCTTTCCTTGTGCCTCGATGACCTGTTGGAAGGTGATGGACTCGTTTTTGTCGAGGGTGATGCCTTTTGCGATATTGGCTGCAGCATCCACCCATTTGTCACCATAGCGTTGCTTGGCATATTTTTCCAGATCGGCAGTCTTCATCACTTGTGCCTGTACACTTATGATGCCGCAGAAAAGGATGGCGGCAAGCATCCAGAATTTTAAGCTTTTCATTGTCTTTTATTTTTTATTGTTATTGTATTAATTTTGATTTCTGATGCAAAGGTAAGTCATATTTAATAATGTTGGAGAATATTAGGCGTCTTTTCTTTCCAAGTTGTTGCGACACCAACCCTTATTCGCGACAAAACCTCTACATCCCTGCTAATTCTGTCGCAACTGACAGTCATAATGTAGGAAAGAGGTTTATGAAGTACTAAGAAAAAACGGAGATACTCCTGAAGGGAATATCTCCGTTTTGGTTTTCGCGATGGTGATTCCGTTGGGGTTCGAACCCAAGACCTACTGCTTAGAAGGCAGTTGCTCTAATCCAACTGAGCTACGGAACCATTGCGAAAAGCGGTGCAAAATTACTGCTTTTTATTGTTATCTCCAAATAAAATGGAAGAAACTTTCGGTTTAGGAGTTCATTGAGAGAAGGAACTCTTCGTTGTTCTCCGTGCGCTCCATGCGGGTGTGAATCTCGTTCATGGCCTCGATGGCGTTCATGTCGGAGATAGCCTTGCGCAGAATCCACATGCGGTCGAGCGTGGTCTTGTCTTGCAGCAGATCGTCGCGGCGAGTAGAAGAAGCCACCAGGTTGACGGCAGGGAAGATACGCTTGTTGGAGAGGGCGCGGTCGAGTTGGAGCTCCATGTTACCCGTACCCTTGAATTCCTCGAAGATCACTTCGTCCATCTTCGAACCGGTATCGATAAGGGCTGTGGCGATGATGGTGAGCGAGCCGCCTCCCTCAATGTTACGGGCAGCACCGAAGAAGCGCTTGGGCTTCTGCAGGGCATTGGCATCCACACCACCGGTGAGCACCTTTCCTGAAGCGGGAGCAACGGTGTTGTAGGCGCGTGCCAGACGGGTGATGGAGTCGAGGAAGATGACCACATCGTGTCCGCATTCCACCATTCTCTTAGCTTTCTCAAGCACGATGCCGGCAATCTTGACGTGGCGCTCAGCAGGCTCGTCGAAGGTTGAGGCGATAACCTCGGCATTGACGGTGCGCGCCATGTCGGTAACTTCCTCAGGACGCTCGTCGATAAGCAGCATCATCAGGTAGGCCTCGGGATGGTTGGCGGCAATGGCGTTTGCCACGTCCTTCATCAGGATGGTCTTACCTGTCTTGGGCTGTGCCACGATGAGTGCGCGCTGGCCTTTACCGATAGGTGCGAAGAGGTCCACGATACGCGTGCTGAGGTTGGTGGTGCGGGGATCACCGCAGAGTGTGTATTTCTCGTCGGGGAAGAGCGGCGTGAGGTGCTCGAAAGGAATGCGGTCACGCACTTCCTCGGGACGGCGTCCGTTAATCTTGTCGATGCTTGTCAGGGGGAAGTATTTCTCTCCGTCGTGAGGCGGACGCACATGGCACTGCACCACGTCGCCGGTCTTCAGGCCGTAGCGCTTCACCTGCTGCACGCTTACATACACATCATCGGGTGACGACAGATAGTTGTAGTCGCTGGAGCGCAGGAATCCATAGCCGTCAGGCATTACTTCGAGCACGCCGTTGGCGGTGATGATGTCAGAGAAATCGTACCCGCCCTTCGCTGTTTCTGCCTGTTGGCGGAAGATAGAGGGCATCGGTGTAGATATGGGAGTGGTGGGGTTGTCGAAGATGTCATAGTTGGGTAGTGCGGCCTGGTCTTCGATGGGAAGGTCGATGACAGTGATGAAGTCGGTGCCGTCGCCGGGGTCGCCTTGCCAGATGCCATCTACGGTTTCGTCGCTGCGCAGACTGTCTGACTGTTTGTTGTGGTCGCTCACCTTAGCCTGAAGTTGTGCGAGCAGGTTCTGCTGCTCTTCGTTGTCATTGGCTGCAGATGCTCCGGAAGCAAACTCTGCCTCGGGAATGAAATCGGGTGTCTCGTTGATGTCATTCTCTGGCTCTTCTTCTATTTCTGACGTTTCTTCAGCTGGTGCTGCTTCTGCTTGCGCCTTTTCTGCCTCTTCCTTGGCTTTGGCTTCGGCTTCAGCGGCTGCAATGGCAGCAAGTTCAGCCTTCGACTTGCGTCCACGTTTCTTGGGAGCGGGCTTGGCTTCTTCTTCTGCAGCTTCTGCAGGCGTCTCTACGGGCTGCTCCTGCTTTTCGGGCAGATCCTTGAAGAGTGGGGCTGGTTCAGCGGGTTTGCTCTTCTTCAGGTCGAAGTTCTCACCCTCCTTGCCGTTGACAGAATACACGCGGTCGGTGTCTTTCTTGGCGATACGTGTACGCTTGCGCTTGGTGCCCATCGGGTTCTTACTGGCATAATCAGCGGCTTGTGCCTCGATGATATCATATACGATGTCTTCCTGTGAGCTACCAGCTTTCAGGCTGACATTCAACTCTTTAGCAATATCTTCCAGTTCGGAGATACTCTTTGATAACAGTTCTTCTTTGTTGTACATATAATAAATATGTGGAATTTGATGTTTTTGATTAACCGTTTCGAGAATGGAAACGGGAAGGATGTCTTTCAAAAGACGGGTGCAAAGGTACTAAGAATTTAAGAGAAAGAGGAAACGGGAAAACGGGAAATTGTGGAAATTACGTATTTTTAACCTTTGGCCGCAACGTGGCTGTCTTAATCTTCTATCTCCGAAAGTTCGAGCCAGCGCATACTTTTCTCGTCGAGTTCGTCTTTGAGGATAGGCAGGCGTTTGCTCTTCTCGGTGAGTTCTTCTACCGAGAGTGTTCCGCTGCAAAGGGCTTCTTCCAGTTGGTGTTGCTCGGCCTCGAGGGCGGCAATCTCTTTTTCCAGTTGTTCGAACTCACGCTTCTCTTTGTAGCTCATCCGTCGGCGGGTGTCGTTGCGGTAGTTTTTCTTAGGCGTGGTGGTTTCGGATTTTGCGGAATTGCCGGAGTTACTGGTGCTTTCGGCGAGTTTTGACCACTCGCGGAACTGGGTGTAATTGCCGGGGAAATCCTTGATCACTCCCTGACCGCGGAAAACAAGCAGGTGGTCAACCACCTTGTCCATAAAGTAGCGATCGTGGCTGACCACGATGACGCAGCCTGGGAAGTCTTGAAGGTATTCTTCAAGAATCTGGAGCGTCTGGATGTCAAGGTCGTTGGTTGGCTCGTCGAGCACGAGGAAGTTGGGGTTTTTCATCAGTACCGTACAGAGGTAGAGCTTGCGCTTCTCACCGCCTGAGAGCTTATAGACGTAGTTGTGCTGCTGCTCGGGCGTGAAAAGGAAATGCTGCAGGAACTGACTGGCAGAGAGATGGCGTCCGCTGCCAAGGTCAATGTATTCGGCGATGTCGGTGATGATGTCGATAACCTTCTGGTCGTCGCGGAACTTGAGCCCCTCCTGCGAGAAGTAGCCGAAGCGCACCGTGTCGCCGATGTCGAACTTTCCGCTGTCGGGAGCCACTTCGCCCAGCAGCATCTTGATGAAGGTTGACTTGCCGGTGCCGTTGTTGCCCACGATGCCCATTTTCTCAAAACGGGAAAAGTTGTAGTAGAAGTCCTTCAGGATAATTGTGTCTTCCTGCCCCTCCTGTCCCTCAAAGACTTTCGATACATACTGGCACTCGAAAATCTTCGAACCGATATAGATGTTTGACGATTTCAGCCGCATCTGGCGTTCCTCAATGCGCTGCTTGGCTACGCGCTCCAGTTCGTAGAACGCTTCTTCGCGATAGCGGGCTTTATGGCCCCGTGCCTGTGGTTGCCGGCGCATCCAGTCGAGCTCCCGCCGATAGAGGTTGTTGGCGCGTGCTATCTCTGCCCGCTGGTTGTCGATGCGCTCCTGGCGCTTTTCCAGATAATAGGAGTAATTGCCACGATAGGTATATATGGTGCGGTTGTCGAGTTCGAGGATAAGCGAACACACGCGGTCGAGGAAGAAACGGTCGTGCGTCACCATCAGCAATGTGCGGTTGCCGCGGCTGAGATAGCCTTCGAGCCATTCAATCATTTCCAGGTCGAGGTGGTTGGTTGGCTCATCGAGAATCAGGAAGTCGGGCTCCGTGATAAGCACGTTGGCCAGGGCCACGCGCTTCTGCTGACCACCGCTCAACTGTCCCATTGGCTGTGTTAAATCTTTTATTTTGAGCTGCGTAAGTATCTGCTTGGCTTTCAGTACTTTCTCTTCTTCTCCTTGATGATTGAAACAAGCATCGAGCACACTCTCCTCAGGGTCGAATGCTGGTGTCTGCTCGAGCATCGCCACACGAAGATCCCGTCGGTAGATGATCTCGCCGCGGTCATAGCCTTCCTTGCCCGTGAGCACGGAGAGCAGCGTTGACTTGCCGGTGCCATTCTGGGCGATGAGCCCCACGCGCTGACCTTCTGCGATAGAGAATGAAATGTCTTCGAACAGCACTTGTGCGCCGAACGATTTCGTGAGGTTCTGTACGTCTAAGACAGGTGATGGCATTGTGGCGAAATTGAGAGAATGAGAAATTGAGAGAATGAGAAATTGAGAAAATGAGAGAATGAGAAAATGAGAAATTCTTATTCCTGGAGTGAACGGTTGATTTCCTCGATGTAATTGAGCACCTCTTCGCGTCCTTGCCTGCTGCTTGAGGACGTGATGAAGTAGGGGGGCAGCTCTTCCCAGGTGTCGAGCAGTTTCTCCATCCATGCCTTGGCGGCAGGCTCCACTTTCGACTTGGCCAGTTTGTCGGCCTTGGTGAATACGATGCAGAAGGGGATGTTGCTCTGTCCGAGCCAGTCGATAAACTCGCGGTCTATCTGCTGCGGGTCGTGGCGGATGTCGATCAGCACGAACACGTTGGCCAGTTGCTGACGCTGCAGGATGTACTGGGCAATCATCTGCTCCAGTTTGTCACGCTGAGTCTTTGAGCGCTTGGCATAACCGTAGCCGGGGAGGTCAACGAGATACCACTCCTTGTTGATGATGAAGTGGTTGATGAGCAGCGTCTTTCCCGGAGTAGCTGATGTCTTGGCCAGCCCCTTGTGGTTGCAGAGCATGTTGATGAGGCTCGACTTTCCTACGTTTGAACGGCCGATGAAGGCATATTCGGGCTTGGTGTCCTTGGGGCACATGCTGACCGTAGGACTGGAGATGGAGTATTCTGCGTTCTTGATTTCCATATTGTTTTTTATTTTTCGGCGGCAAAGATACTAAAAATTCAGGAAAAAGCGTTACCTTTGTCCCGAAAATGAATCAGTCTTATCCCTCACAACTGCTGGAGAAGGCCGTATCGGAATTCTCACGGCTGCCTGGCATCGGGCGCAAGACAGCTTTGCGACTGGTGCTTCATCTGCTCCGTCAACCTGCGGAAGACGTGGAGCAGTTTGCTTCTTCCGTCACGCGGATGAAGCAGGAAGTGAAGTATTGCCGGGTGTGCCATAACATCAGCGATACCGATGTTTGCCCCATCTGTAATGACCATCGACGGGATGCCTCAGTCATCTGTGTGGTGGAGAATATCCAGGACGTGATGGCCATCGAGAACACGCAGCAGTATCATGGACTTTACCATGTGCTGGGCGGCATCATCTCGCCGATGGATGGTATCGGGCCTTCCGATATCGAGATAGCTTCGCTCGTTGAGCGCGTGGAGGCTGGCGGCATCCATGAAGTGATACTGGCGCTTAGCAGCACGATGGAGGGCGACACCACTAATTTCTACATCTCAAGGAAGTTGGAAGGCACCGACGTCAGACTGAGCATCATAGCCCGCGGCATCTCCGTTGGCAACGAACTTGAATATACGGACGAAGTGACCCTCGGCCGTTCAATCCTTAACCGTACACCATTCGATGGAAAAAGTAAGTAGTATTCTCAAAAAGTTATTCTACGGCATTCTGGCCGTAGCCCTTCTCATTGTCGTTGTCTTCGAGACAGGATTGCTGACGCCCGGCTCATTGGGTGGCGACAAGGCAGCAGAGTTCCCCATTCTTACCGCTATGGAATTGCTTACCGTCTGCCTGATTCCCTTCTCGCTCTATCTCTTCCGCGTGAAGAGCGTCCGCCAAAACCTTTTGGCCGCTCCCGGCCAGTCGATGCTGACGTGGGGTTTTGTGCGTATGGCGATGCTTGCTTTCCTCCTGGTTGTCAACGTCGTGTGCTATTACCTTTATATGAACGCTTCGTTCGGCTATATGGCCATCATCGCCGCCATCAGCATGCTCTTCATATATCCCTCGATAGGCAGATGCAAAGAGGAGACGAGCAGTAACGATGACGAAAACGATGACGAAAACGATAACCTGAAACCTTAATCCCCGAAACTCCCATGAAACTGACGGTTGTCATCGTAAACTATAACGTGAGGCACTATCTCGAACAGTGTCTCCGCAGCCTTGAGCGCGCCCTGAAAGGCATCGAGGCCGAGGTTTACGTGGTTGACAACCATTCGAAGGATGGTTCCGTGGAAGCCCTTCAGCCGCTTTTCCCCGCGGTGCATTTCATCTCGAGCAATCATAATTTAGGTTTCGCGCGCGCTAACAACATCGCCATCCATCAGAGTGAGGGCGAGTATGTGCTGCTGCTCAATCCCGACACCGTGGTGGCTGAGTCGTCCATTGCCCGTTGCATCGATTTCATGGACAGCCATCCCGACGCTGGAGCCGTTGGCGTGAAGATGCTCACCGAGAGCGGAACGCCAGCCATGGAGAGCCGCCGAGGCGTTCCCACACCGCTCGTGGCCTTCTATAAGATGTCCGGACTCTGCAGCCGCTTTCCCCAGAGCCGCCGCTATGGTAAGTATTACATGAGTTATCTGCCTTGGGACGAAGCCGCCGAGATTGAGGTCGTGAGCGGAGCTTTCTGCTTCTTGCGCCGTGAAGCTCTCCTCAAGGTAGGGCTGCTCGATGAGGACTTCTTCATGTACGGCGAGGATATCGACCTCAGCTACCGGCTGCTGAAAGGCGGCTACCACAACTGGTATCTGCCCGAGCACATCCTTCACTATAAGGGCGAGAGCACCCAGAAGTCATCGTTCCGCTATGTCCACGTGTTCTACGAGGCGATGCTCATCTTCTTCCGCAAACACTACGGCCATCTCAGTTTTCTCATCACGCTGCCCGTCAAGCTGGCCATCTTCGGCAAGGCCTTCCTGGCCCTGTGCTCCATGCTCGCAGAGAAAGTAAGCCGTTCACTCGGTTTCTTCTCAAGCAAGCGTGAGCGGCTTCCCGTCTGGCTCTTCATTGGTTCGAGGCAGATGATAACCGCCTGTCGGAAGATAGCCCGCCGGAATGCCTTTGCGGCAGAGTTCGTAGAGACCGATGCCAATCGTCATCCTCAGGGTCATCTGGCTTTCGAAGGAAAGATTCGCAAGGGCGTGATCAACTACGTGGTCTATGATACCGGGGCCTACAGCTACGAACAGATACTCGAAATCTTCGGGCAGAATCCCGACAGCCATGTGCTCATAGGCTTCTATCATCCCGAAAACTCAACCATCGTCACAGGAAGGGAGGTCATCCGATGAACCACAGCAGCATACGCCTCAGGGCCATCGAGCCTGAGGATCTCGACATCCTCTATGAGATAGAGAACGACCGCGAACTTTGGGACGTAGGGGCCACCAACGTTCCCTATTCCCGCTATTCGCTCCACAACTATATTGCCACGCAGACCAGCGACATCTATGCCGACCGGCAATTAAGGCTGATGATCGAAGACGAAAAAGGCCAGACCGTGGGCATCGCTGATCTGATGAACTTCGACCCTCGGCATCGGCGTGCCGAGGTAGGCATCGTCGTGATGACCGCCTGGCGCCGTCAGGGTTACGCCGCCGAGGCCCTTGCCCAGTTGGTCAGGTATTCCGTCGAGCGGCTTCATCTCCACCAGCTCTATGCCTTCGTGGCAGCCGATAATGAAGCCTCTCTCGGACTCTTCCGCAAATCGGGTTTCACGTCCAGTTCATTGCTTTCCGACTGGCTTTTCGACGGCCGTGAATACCACGATGCCTTGCTGCTGCAACTTTTTTTGTGAAAAAGTCGCTGGAAAGTTTGGGTAATTCAAAAAAACTTCATACCTTTGCAACCGCTTAACCGAAAGGGTGCGTTAGTTCAGCTGGTTAGAATGCCTGCCTGTCACGCAGGAGGTCACGGGTTCGAGTCCCGTACGCACCGCTGAAATTCGGGGATAGCAAAACCATACAAACCTTTGGTGCGTTAGTTCAGCTGGTTAGAATGCCTGCCTGTCACGCAGGAGGTCACGGGTTCGAGTCCCGTACGCACCGCAGAAAAACCATCCCCTTTATGAGGATGGCTTTTTTGTGTCGTCTTTCTCTTCTACTCAAAGAATCCATGTCTTACAGTCCCTGAACTCTTTTTCCAGCGACGGTGCTTCGTCGAAGAAAGCGAAGAGTGCCGAGCCGCTTCCGCTCATGGCCGCATAGCGTGCACCCAGCTCATAGAGTCGCCGTTTGATGTCCGCCAGTTGAGGATACAGCGGGAAGATACTATCCTCGAAGTCGTTTACGAGCTGCTCCCGCCAAGTGTCGATAGGCTGCATGATGATGTCGCGGCAATTTCTCACGGGGCGTTTCACCTTGATACCGCCGAAAGCCTCCCGCGTGCTCACCGCCACCGGCGGCTTCACCACCACCATGCGGTAGCGGCTCAGGTCGAGTGGGATAGGGGAGAGCCTTTCGCCGATGCCTTCAGCGTATGCAGGAGTAGCCTGTATGAAGAACGGACAGTCGGCCCCCAGCCTTGCGGCCATCTGCTCCATCTCCGCGATGCTCATGCCCAGGCCGAATTGCTCGTTGAGCAGCCTGATTGTGAAGGCACCGTCGGCAGAGCCTCCGCCCATGCCCGCCTGCATCGGTATCTGCTTGTCTAATATAATATGTACGGGCGGGAGCGTGTAGCGTTCAGCCACCATTCGGTAGGCACGCACCACCAGGTTCTTCTCCGCATCGCCCTCTACGGGCTGCCCTTTTATCTCGAGCTTAGTCTCCGTGGCTTCCCGAATCTCTATTTCGTCGTAGATAGGCACGGGGTAGAACACCGTTTCCAGGTCGTGATATCCGTCAGCCCTTTTGCTGACCACGTTCAGTCCAAGGTTAATCTTGGCGCAAGGCTTTATCTTCATGGTTAGTCTTTTATTTTCTTACGATCACGCTGCCGCTGGCCTGATGCGTGGCCAGAATCAGCACTTCGGCTATCTGCACATGAGCAGGCGCATTGGCGGCATAGACGGCCACGTCGGCAATGTCGTCGCCCGTCAGGGGCTTGATGCCGGTGTAGAGTTTGGCGGCGCGTTCGGTATCGCCACGGAAGCGAATGTTGCTGAAGTTGGTCTCCACCAGCCCCGGCTTCAGGTTGGTTACGCGGATGGGCGTGTCGGCCACGTCGATGCGCAGCCCGTCGGTCAGTGCCTTCACCGCTGCCTTGGTGGCGCAATACACGTTGCCGCCAGCGTAGGCCGCATCACCGGCCACCGACCCCACGTTGATCACGTGTCCGTGTCCGCGTTCCAGCATTCCCGGCACCACCAGTCGCGTCATCAGCAGCAGTCCCTTGATGTTCGTATCGATCATGGTTTCCCATTCATCGGGGTTCCCCTCATATTCAGGTTCCAGTCCGAGCGCCAGTCCCGCGTTATTCACCAGCACGTCAATCGCGCGCCATTCCTCGGGCAGTCCTTCGATGAGTTTCGTAGCCGCCTCGCGGTCTCTCACGTCGAAAGCCAGCGTCTTCACCTTTGCCCCTTTCTCCGTCAGTTCCCGTTCTATCTCCGCCAGCCGTTGTTCGTTACGTCCGGTCAGGATCACTTTGTCGCCATTCTCAGTAAACTTCTTTGCGCATCCAAGTCCGATTCCGCTTGTAGCGCCCGTAATCAGTACAATCTTATTCATAACTCTATTTTTCGGCAAAGATAGTGCAAAAAAACGATTAAGCGAAAAGAAAGAAGATTCTTTTTCTTTCTTGAGCGTGAGTTTTTTTCCTGTTTTTGCTATCACTGCTATCACTAAAATCAGTAAATGATTGGTTTGCAATAAGTTGCTGAGAAAATTTTAGTGATAGCACAGGTGATAGCAGTGATAGCAAAACGCCGAAATCCTGAAAAAGGTTGATGGTTAATCCTGTTTTTTTATGATAAAAAGCCCGTTTTTTGAGATTAATCACGCAGCGTGCATGGAGTCTGCAGAGTGAATATAACCTCCGTGAACTCTTATGACTCGGCGTGAGTTTTCTTTGGAATTGTGTGGTGGCTGATGGTGTGCTAAATTACTGCGAGGCCTCCGCAGTAGTACTGCGGATGATGCGCAGTAGTACTGCGGATGGGTTGCAGGAGTATTGCAACTGGTTCGCACTTTTGCGAGAAACGACAGCGTGTTTTGCGAGAGATAAAAGCGCGTATGCGAAAAACTGAGTGTTTAGGGGCGATTTTTTCAGCGGAAGCCTTTTTGCTATCACTGCTATCACCTCTGCTATCACTGAATTTAGCGTTGCAACTCACAGACATTCAACTGGTTACTGATTTTAGTGATAGCAGTGATAGCAAAAACAGGAAAACTTTTTCTTATGTGAATAATATAGGCTAGAGAATTCACACCTCTTATGATTGCCTTAACCCAATAGAAAGAAAAGAACTTTTTCCACAAGTTTTTTACACAAAACGTTCCTTTCATCCAAATTTTGTGTATCTTTGTACCCACAGACCAATAGTCTTTAGAATTATGCCACAAGAGATTCTCTTCTAAAAACGCAGTATCCCTAACATAATAACAATCATTATGAAAAGAATTATTCTGTCAACCATCCTTGTATGCTGCACACTTTCGCTGGCAGCACAAGAGACCATCCGAGTGAACTACAAGGGAGCGAAGCCCACCATCAGCGACTTTGCCACAGCCTTCCTCTCCGCCTACGACTGGAACGAAGAAAGTGACGACGTGCTCGACGAAGCCCGAAACGCCATGAAGCAAGTATGGCTCGCCCACCTCAGAGGGGAAAAGCTGAGCAAGGAAGACAAACTCACCGTTGACCAGAAAAACGGCTATATCTGCTATGAATATCAGGGCGACGGCTACCTGAGCAGGAAAGAAATGTGCTACTGGAACGAGTCCGACGGAAAGCACAAACTCTTCGCTTACAACGTGAGATGCTTCTCTAACGGCACCTACAGCCCTGGGCAGTTCGACGGACTCACCTTCTACCGCTACGACAACGCCACGAAGAAGATGACCGAATGCGACCCTCCCGGATTCGAGCAGGTCTTCGGCACCGACGACGGAGCCCATGTCACCTACGCCCTGCCGCGCACAGGCAAAGACATCATCTACACCGAATGGCACCCCAACGGAAAGAAGAAGCAGAAGACGCTGAAATGGAACGGCCGCAAGTTCAGCTTCTGAGCCAAAACAAGCAAATCCAGAAATGTGCAGGCCTTTTGTACAATGGTTTTGTCTTTTGCGGAGAACTTTTTCCACAAGTTTTTCGCTCAAATCGTTTCTTTCATCCAAATTTTGTGTATTACTTAGAACGGTATATTATGTTCCTTGCAATATCTTTCCTGTTCCTCATCTGATTCAAATATCTTGTCGCATGTGTACTCGAAAGAGTCTTTCGCCTCTTTGATATATTTCTCTGGTGCATTAAGTACTTTCGAGATTTTATCAATGAAGGTGCAGAAATCACGATTCAGATTGTTCAGTTTCTCAATAGTGTTGTAGTCGAGAGCCTTTTCCCGTGCAGGATAAAGAATTGTCCAATTACCATCCTGCATTTGTATGATGCCAATGCCATACGCATTGTTCAGACGTTCCATTTCCTCGTCAAGTCCTTCGTTGATTTCAAAGGCGACCAGATAGCCGAAGTTCGCCCAGTTGGAATTAGACAAGGCTTGGAAATAGTATTGCTTTAACTGATAGTCAGATTCTATTTTCTTTTTCAGTTCATAGGAATACATATGTACAGTTTCTTTTGGCTCGGTAGCTTTAAGTAATGACAATGTTGCGTCGTTCTTGAACTCTTCAAACTCTACGCCTACAATGTCGGGATGCACCCACTTTTGTGCAGAATCTACTCTTGATGATGATTTCTCATGGAAGATAGTTTTAGCATATATGCTGCGGGTGCGAAGATAACTACAGAACAACTTATGAAGTGACCGCTCGTCAAAACTCTTTGCTGGCTCTGGTTCCTGTTTCTTTTCAATTGTCACCACAGCTACAGAGCCAGTAATCAGTGATTCTATTTCTTCTTCATAGCGAGTAATGTCGCAACAAGTACCTATTGAGCCTGTGGAGTTTTGAAGTTTCTGCGACATGCTTTTGCGTGGAATCACTTTATCTTTCCATTCCACCTTTCGACGATGCGGAAGGTCTGTATTGGGTACATAGTAGTAATCGCCTGCTATCGTGCCGACATAGTAGGTGCCTTCGCCAGACGGACACAAGACAACATCACCAATCTGCAACCCTTTGGCTATCGTCCACAAGAAACCACAGGCTACACCAGCAGCTGTTTTAGTTTTACCAGGATTACTTTCAAGCCATAGCGGAATAGTTTCTTCGTTAAACTTCCGCCAATTTTCAGGAAGTGAACTCGAAAGGTCTTTCTTTATATCAAAATTAGCTCCTATATATCCTTCTTCACGGCACATCTTGGCGAAACGACCAGCACGGCCTAACATAATACGATTATACTTCTTTGCCATATCTTTATTGTTTTTTAGTTATCTATTCCCTTTAGCCCTGTTATGCGTCTTACACAACATCTGGCAGTTCCCTATATCCGTTGAGCCGCCCTTGCTCCATGCGGTTACATGGTCGGCATCCATTTCTTCCAGTTTCCAAATACGCTGACGGTTGGCATCGTGACCAATGGCGCAATAGGGGCAGTTGCTAACACCCTCGGCCTTTGCCTTGTCGGTTTGCTGCTGATACACTTTGCGCATGGTTGGCTTGTCGAACAAACGGACATTCAAGAGCTTTGTATCTTGACAGCCACCAAGCACATACTCAAACACGCCTCGGCGATTCCCAACGAAATCGTCATGCATCAACTCACGCACTTTTTGCGACAGTTCTGTATGGTTCAATGGCAGCGAATGGAAACGCTCGTAGAGTTCGCCCCAGTTCAAGCCTTGCATTTCGTCATAGACATCATCAAACTTGCTATCCACCCAATCTATCACGGTGTTGAAATAGGTCTTTATTTCGCTGATGTCCTCGTCACGACGATGGGCAGACATATAGGCACTTACTTTATCCTTTGCGTCCATATTCCGACTTACCCATTCCAAGGCAGTTGCTAAGAACTGCTGTCGGTTGGCAGGTCCTTTTACATAGCTTTCCCAACGCTGAATATTGGCATTTTGTGAGTTGCTGAACTCCGCTTTGCATAGTGTAACAAATGGACCACTGAACACGGCATTCAATTCCTCTTGATGATTAAGAGGAATGCCTGCGATGTTAATTGTCTTAAACCATTCTTTGATTTCCTCCTCGGCATGTTCGCCCTCGCCTTCGCAGATATAGACAAGCAACTTCGTTTGCAGAATCTTCTGTTGCAGCCCTTCATTCAGACCGTCAAAGATTTGCTCCAAGTCATTAATCTTAACGGCAAACTTGTTCTTAATGAAACGACCAAGCGAAGTGATGCGTTGCTGACCATCGAGAACTTCCAATTC